>CERX01027615.1_pt1 | contig 16357 bp, 15 predicted proteins | sample 350251 | NCBI WGS metagenome assembly CERX01 (sample SAMEA2621044, study PRJEB7988) | marine metagenome | biome: marine biome (ENVO:00000447); feature: deep chlorophyll maximum layer (ENVO:xxxxxxxx); material: "saline water (ENVO:00002010), including plankton (ENVO:xxxxxxxx)" | depth 50 m
TGCAATTAATCCCTGTATCCATTGCCCTTTGACTAAATCGAACCAGTGACTTTTCCCCTCATGGTCTTTTTCCATAAAGCTTTGCACCGGTATCTTTACAGGTTTTGGGAACCATCTGTCCCATCTTCCAGAATGTATGGAATCCAGCCTGGCCCATCCTCCAAGTGGAAGTATACCGGTTTGACCTTTGCGCCTGCCCCAGAGTATTAGCTTTGTATCGCTTTCTTTCGTGATAACAGGAAGCTTAGCCTTCGGATTGGGGAAATACACTCTCATGTGTTCGCCATTATGATTATATGAAGCACCGCCACACATGTTTTATATCGTCTGCCTATGACCGGATGGTTTCCAGGCCGGTGCAATCACGTCAGGCATGGTCGATCTATTCATTATATTGCTCGGCGCGATGGTTAGATTGCCATATTTTTCATTGATTAAATCTATGACTTTGTTTTTAACTGAAATATTTGCATTACTGTCTTGCTCTAAAAAATCAATTTGCTGATTTGATTTTTGTGGATTGAGGGCAGTCACTTGTATCTGATGAATGCCTTCTCCTTGCCATTTATGTCTCATCATCTCTTCTCCGAGTTTCATGATTCTTATTCCATCGTCGATGGAGTAGGCCAATTTTAACTTGGATCCAATCCATCCATTTTTAGATTTTAATCCGATAAAGAATGCTGAAGATTTGAAGTCATGTTTCCTGAGCCGAGCACCTACTTTTTCACTCATGTGTTGCAAATATATGAGGATGACTCTTTTATCAGAAGTATCTGGAGGCATAACTTTCCCATGGCCTATTGATTTTGGTGGAGCGACAATGGTTTGTATTTGTTCCGGATCTTTTCCTTGGGCCATTAACCAAATTCTTCGACCTGGATGTCCAAAATGTTTACCAAGAACACTGATCGGAATATTTTTCATGTCGCCGCATTTGTATACTCCGTGCGAATTAAGAAATCTTTTGATGCCTCTTCCAATCCCGCACAATTGATCGACCGGAACATCCTTTAATCTAAATTCAGCATGGAGAGGAGGGATGATTGTGATTCCGTAAGGCTTATCTTGTTTGGCAGCATATTTTGCAGTTGTTTTATCTCCGCTCAAACCGACTGAACAAGATAGGCCGGATATGTTGCATACCAGGTCTTGGATCTTTTTTGCTATTTGTTCCGGTGAATGAATGATCTTCTTGCAATGAGTTAGATCCAAGAATGCCTCATCAACAGAGAAAATCTCTATGTCAGGAGTAATGGTTTTGAGTGCAGACATGATACGGGTAGAGATTTGCGCATATCTTTTAGGCCTAGATGGTCTTTGAATAATATCTGGACATAATCTTCTGGCTTCTTTGAGTCTCATGCCTGTCTTGATACCCCAAGCACGGGCTTCATAAGAACAGGTGATAATGCACGTTCCTTGTAGGCCGTTTGTGACACCAACAGGCCTTCCGTATAGCTCTGGAAAATCCATTTGCTCAATCGATGCAAAGAATGAGTTCATATCAACCAGAGCGATAATTCTTGGCCAAGAATCCTTACTGATAGCTTCTGAGTTGACCAACAACCACTCCTTGTATTTGTATGCGTTCAGCCTCGTATGCAATCGCTTCCATAGATTTATTTTCTGGGATTAGAAGTATCATTTCTTTAGGAAGTCTTTTGAAGCGTTTCAGTGTTGCTTCAATGCCATCGATGAGCGCAACAACAATGTCGCCATTGCTTGCAGTATTTTGATGTTTGATAATGACCGTGTCTCCATCAAGTATTCCAGCATCCATCATTGATTCACCGGTTACCTGCAAGGCAAATCTATCGGGATTCATAATAAAATCTGCAAGATTGATTTCATTTCTGTCTTCAATGGCTTCAATGGGTTGTCCGGCCGCTATACGTCCCAATAGCGGAATAATGGGGGCAATGGATTGATTTTCATAGGCCTCAAGATTGAGGCATATGCCTCTCTTTCGATTGGATAATATGCTGAGTAGTTTCTTGGATTCCAGAGACTTTAGGTATCTGTGTATAACGCCCCTGGATTTGATGCCGATTCCATCTGCAATTTCTGTAAGAGTGGGAGAGCAACCCTTCTCGATACAGTATTTTTGAATGAATTTTAAGGTTTTGGTTTCACTTGGAGTCAGCATTTCATTTCTCGTCAATTTTTATTAATGAAATAATAGAGAACAAAGAGAGAACATTCAATAAAATATTGTTTATTTTTTGAAAATTTTTGGCAGCTTTACTTTATCGGTGGTTGCCTACCCAAATGATATAAAGTTTAATAGTCTCTTACGCAATATCAAATATACTCTGTAATAAAATATGTCGCCTATTGATTTAATCATCCGAGCTTTGGGAATCCTTTTTGGGCTCGGCATATTCGTTCTTTCAATCATCTTAGGTGGTTTTGTATTGATGACTATTGTTGGTTTGCTGATATTGGCAATCATCGGTTTCTATGTGCGAGGCTTCTTCACGAGGAAGGAAAAAAATAAGAATTCAGATGAGACAATAATTGATGCAGAATATACGATTCTAGATGATAGAGAGAGCGATGATTGATCGAATTGATGAATATAAGTCCCGAAGAAATAAACGAAAGTTAAGACGTATCGTATTCGCTTTATTGTTCACAGGTTTTGCGGTGTTGCTTTCTTGGTTCTTTGAATCTCAGGTAACAACAACCGTCATCATTACTACGCACGCAGAACTTGAGACCGACTTGAGCTCCAACTCAGGCCTTAGCAATGAGGGTATAGAAAGAGCGAATCGTCTGGCATCAACTTTGTCATCAGTGGATGTGATCGCTGGTCTTGATGCGATATACACAACTTCTTATCGATCAACACAGGAAACAGCTGAGCCAATATCTCGTCGCTTGAATCTACCCATAAATATTGTTGATCAAGATGTTTCTGAAGTTTTTATTGAATCGATCATGGATGATCATTCGGGTCAAATAGTTCTCATTGTTTCTCATCCTGAGAATCTACCTGGATTGATTGTTCAATTGCAAGGCAGTAAAAAGATCAACATAGAATCTTTAATCAATAATGATCAGCTCTTCATTGTTACTGTTCCATGGTTCGGTAAAGTCAAAACCTTGCAGCTGACTTACGGGACCTAAAAGTATATTAAACATTCCAATATTTGATTAAAATGACCGCCATGGATAAAAAGAACTCATATAATCTCCAAGATTTAATGGACTGCGCCAAAGAAAAGCTGTTTGGTCCAGGCAATGCAAGGCTCCCATTGCCACCGATGTTAATGATCGATCGCATCACTCACATCAGTGATTCTGGAGGTGAGTACGACAAAGGAGAAATCATTGCAGAACTGGATATTAAGAAGGATGCTTGGTTTTTCGACTGCCACTTTTTTAAAGATCCAGTCATGCCAGGCTCCCTCGGAGTCGATGCCATGTGGCAACTCATAGGTTTCTTTCTGGGCTGGTCTGGCGGACAAGGAAGGGGCAGAGCGTTGGGTGGCGGTAAAATTAAATTTTCCGGACAAGTGACACAACAAACCAGACTGATTACTTACCATCTGCATATCAAGAGAGTCATTCGCTCTAAACTCATGATGGGTATAGCAGATGCCACTCTTAAAGCAGATGACAAGATCATATATACAGGAAAAGATCTCCGAGTCGGTCTATTCACTGATTTATCAGAGATATAGTTATGAGACGAGTCGTTGTCACCGGTATCGGTATTGTCAGTTCAATCGGCAATAATCAAAATGAAGTACTGAGCTCCCTAAAAGCAGGCACTTCTGGTATTAATTATCGAGAAGACTTTGAAGAAGTTGGGTTAAAAAGTAAGGTTGCTGGATCGATAGATCTGGATCTCTCAGAGCACATCGATAGAAAATTGAAACGCTTCATGAGTGATGGCATTGGTTTTAATTATCTTGCCATGCAAGAGGCTGTTGAAGACAGTGGACTGACTGAAGAAGAAGTCAGCGATTTTAGAACAGGACTCATCATGGGCAATGGCGGTGGATCTCCAGAAACCGTTGTTTTTGGCGCCGACTCTCTAAGAGAGAAAGGAAAGGTAAGCCCGTTTCTTGTCACACGTTCCATGGCGAGTGGAAACTCTGGCGTTTTGGGCACTGCATTTAAGATCAAGGGCATCAATTACTCAATCAGCTCGGCCTGTGCAACCAGCGCACATTGCATTGGTAATGCAGCTGAACTGATTCAATTCGATAAGCAAGACGTTGTTTTTGCTGGTGCTGGCGATGAAGTGCACTGGGTTCTCGCCTCATTCTTTGATGGAATGAAAGCACTCTCTGCATCGCATAATGATAATCCTCAACTTGCATCCAGACCTTTTGATTCGGATAGGGATGGATTTGTTATATCTGGAGGTGGAGGAGTCATAGTTCTCGAGGAATACGAACACGCAATTGCTAGAGGTGCCAATATTTATGGTGAGCTTACTGGATATGGAGCCACCTCTGATGGTTTTGATATGGTGCAACCCTCAGGTGAGGGTGCGATCAGGTGTATGCATCAAGCCATGCAAAACAACAATCAAGTTGACTATCTAAATGCACACGGCACGAGCACTCCTGTGGGTGACATGAGAGAGCTTGAAGCCGTTAGAGAAGTATTTGGTGAGAACACCCCTATGATTACCTCTACAAAATCCCTAACCGGTCATTCGCTTGGAGTTGCAGGTGTTCATGAAGCAATATATACCATTTTGATGCTCAATCATGATTTCATTTCTCCGTCTATAAACATAGATAACCTTGATGAGAAAGCTGAAGGCTTTAATATTATTACTTCTTTGATTGAAAATGCAGGACTTGAAACTGTTATGTCGAATAGTTTTGGATTTGGAGGCACCAACGCCTCACTCGTATTCAAAAAGCAATAACATCGTTATTTACCATCAAACAAAACTATCGGTTATTTTCACCAAATGATTGGATAATTCCACTTCAAAAGCTGAATGACCTGAGTTTTGTGCGATTATAAAATCTGCTTCTGGCCATTTTTTTGACAGTTCCCATGCAGTCGAAATAGGGCAAACTACATCATATCTACCTTGCACGATTACACATGGAATATGCCTTACTATATCAATGCCTTCAAGCAACTGGTCTTCTTCATTAAAGAATCCTTTATTCACGAAATAATGATTTTCAATTTGTGCAAACTCCAGGGCAAATTTTGGGTTTGAGAATTCATTGACCTGGCTTTCTTTATAATGAAGATTGCTTGTAGCAGCCTCCCATTTCGACCATGCTAATGCAGCTTCGAGTTTTTTGTTTTCTTCATCGCCTGAGAATATCCTCTGATATGCAAGCATTAAATTTTCCCTTTGGTCTTCTTCAATGACATCAATAAAGTCTTCCCATGCTTCGGGGAATATTTGACTTGCTCCATACTGATAAAACCAATCAAGCTCATGCTTTCTTAAAAGGAAAATACCCCTAAGGATGAGTTCAGTAACAGAATTTGGGTGAGACTGTGAATAAGCGAGAGCCAGAGTGCTCCCCCAAGAGCCTCCGAATACAAGCCACTTATCTATGTTTAATAGTTTTCGTAGATTTTCAATATCATCAACCAAATGCCAGGTAGTATTGTTTGTTAAACAAGCATGTGGTTTGCTTCGACCGCATCCGCGTTGATCAAAAATAATAATTCTATATTTATCGGGGTTAAAGAATCGCCTTACCTCTTCACTTCCACCGCCACCAGGACCGCCATGAAGAAATACTGCTGGCTTACCATTTGGATTGCCGCATTGTTCATAATATATTTCATGCTCATCTGCCATTAAGAATCCCGTATCAAAAGGATCAATTTTTGGATATAGATTGGATGTTTCAGTCATTTTCTCCACTTTTTTTAACTAGTCCTTATGACGCCAGATGTGAAGAGCAAGGTAGGACTGAAATGGATCAACCATATCAATCAATTGTTGTGGTGAAGTTTCTGTATCTAGACAGATTTCATTGATTCCCTTACTAAGCATTAGGTCTCCATCAGACCAAACATTGGTTCTTCCAAGATAAAAAATTGCAATCATCTCAGCTGACCAATCCCCAAAACCCCAAAGACTTTTAATCAGTTTCTTGTAATCATCATAAGATAATTGTTCTAGTTTCTCTAATGAGATCAAACCATCATTGATAGCTTTTTTTGCACCCATTATTGATTTTATTTTATTTTGAGAAAGGCCATCATTTCTTAAAGATGATTTATTTTTCTCATCGAAATAATCAATGAGATCAAAGCCCTTGCTTGCTGCTGTAGCCTTTACTTTTTTCCATATGCTCTTCGCTGCTTTGTAAGAGACCTGCTGTTCAACGACCGTTTGAGCTAAGCATTCAAATACATCAATTGTCTTGTCTACATTGATCTCTATTATTCCGTTATTCGAAACAATCTGACTCAATGCAGGACAATAATCATTCCCTACTTTTAACAGATGGTTATGTGCTTTCTTATTCATATCTTAAATGCCCACTATTGAGAATAAATATCATTTATTTAGATCAATATTAGTTCGAAAGTATAATGTAAAAGGGATTATAAGTATTAGATGAAATCAGCAAAAGTAATAATAATAGGAGCAGGTCCGGTTGGGACATTCGCAGCCTATTGTCTTGCAGAATACGGTATTGAGACACTAGTGCTTGAGTCGGAATCTACCTGTGAGACAGACATGAGGGCCTCCACTTTTCATCCTTCAACCTTAAAATATTTAGATAATCTTAATCTTGCAGATGAGCTTATCGAGAAGGGGTTAAAAGCTCCGATATTTCAATATAGGATTAGATCAACTGATGAAGTATTGGAATTTAACCTTCAAGAGCTCGACGATGTTTTGGATTTTCCATTCAGGCTTCAGTGCGAGCAGTATAAATTTGCACGCATGCTCGCTGGAAAATTAGACCGTCATAGGCATTCTTCGGTTTTGTTTAATCGAAAGCTAATCAATTTCTCAGAAGGAAAAAATAAGGTAACTCTTGACGTGGATCATCATGGTACTAGTGAGCAGTATCAATGCGACTATTTGATCGGAGCTGATGGTGCAAACAGCATCGTTAGAAGAAATCTTGGAATTGAATTCTCTGGATTCACCTACGAGGAAAAGTTTTTTACTTTAAGCACACAAAAACCTCTTGAGAATTATTTCTCGAATTTATCCTATGTCAATTATGTTTCTGATCCTGAAGAATGGTTTGTCCTTCTCAAGGCCCCAAGTGCATGGAGAATTCTTGTTCCTGTGCCTCAAACACTGGATGACAAAGCAATCAAATCAAATGACTACGTCAGTGATATTTTCACAAGAGTTTTAAATTCATGCGATCCAATTGAAACAATACATAGGACAATTTACAGAGTCCATCAGAGAGTGGTTAATAAAATGCGTTATGGCAGAATCATGCTTGCCGGAGACTCGGCTCATCTTAATAACCCGTTGGGGGGATTTGGAATGAATGGCGGATTGCATGATGCTTGGAATCTAGCAGAGAAATTAGATGGAATCATCAATCATAAAAAAGATGAGGATTTGCTTAATTTATATGATCGACAAAGAAGAACAGTAATGAATGATTTCATACAAAAACAAACAATAAGAAATAAAAAGATGATTGAGGAAACAGGAGATGCTAACTATTCATCAGAATGGATGAGAATGAGGAATCTCCATGAAAATGAAAATGAACGGCGGGATTACATGTTAAGGCAAAGCATGACACAAAGCTTAATCAATGAGGCAGCAATAAAATGACCGATATACTGGGGTGGAGAGCATTGTTTGGTGTATTGGGTCCTTCTACTAATACTGTAGTACAGCCTGAATTTGATCTTATGAGACCTGAGGGTGTTACGAATCACTACAGTCGAATATTGACACCAGACGCAAATGCAGTGAGCAATGATACATTTATGAATGCAACATTGGTAATAGCTGAGAATGTCTTGGATGCTGTTGACAGTGTTATGACTTGCTCTCCTAATTATCTTGTTATGGGAATGTCAGCAATCACATTCTATGGTGGAATCAAAGGAGCAGAAAAATTTAAGAAAGATGTTAAAGACAGGTCTGGTTTATCAGTAAGTATTGGCTCAGAGTCAACTGCGAAGGCATTAAATGCATTTGGTAATATAAAGAATGTAGCTTTCTTTTCACCGTATTTTCCAGCTGCGAATGAACAGGTAAGCATATACCTTGAGGAATCTGGGTTTTCTGTAAAAAATGATCTATGTTTGCAATGCAAAAGTTGGACAGACATCGCTAAAGTTGACAAAAAAGTTATGTTATCAAGTCTACAAAAACTCGATGACGATAACATCGATGCTCTGATTCAAGTTGGTACAAATCTTCCTATGGCTTCTTTTGCAGAGGAATTTGAGAAGTCGTTTCAAAAGCCAATCATTCCAATTAATACGGCCACCTATTGGGATGCTCTTAGACAGAACGATATCCCAGATAAAGTTAAAGGGTTTGGAAAGTTGCTTTCTGAATATTGATTGCAATGGATAAACTGAACGAATTCAAGCTAGGTTACAAAGCCCTTATTGGTGCAATGATTGGTGCTGGATGCGGATTGGCATCAATTAGTTTTTATACACATAGCGTTTTCGTTACAGCGATATCACAAGATACAGATTGGTCAAGAGGCCAAATCCAAATGGGCGTTAGTATCATGATTTTAATGGCCATTGTTACAGCACCAATTGTCGGATCCCTCGTCGATCGATTCGGGGCAAGAATCGTGGCGCTCTTGTCGATACCTCTTTATGGATTATCAATGTCATCATTTGCCCTCATTGGGGATGATATCAATCACTATTATGTCGTCTGGACTATCATGTCGATTATTGCTGCAGGCACACTGCCGGTCACTTGGACTAGGGTTGTTAATCAGTGGTTTGATAATTCCAGAGGAATAGCGCTTGGTTTAACACTTGCAGGAACCGGTATTGCCGCTACATTTGGACCAACTTATGTAACCTCATTAATCCAAGATTTTGGATGGAAAAAAGCATATCTTTTTCTTGCATTGACCATATCATTTCTTTCCATGCCTGCAGTCTTTTTCTTGTTCAAGGAGCCAGTAACAAGGAACACCAATGGTGAAAACAATACAGTTAAAAAACAACTAGGAGTCACATTTAGAAATGCACTCCAAGGTCATCAATTTTGGTTTATGGGTGTTGCTCTAATTTTTGCTGCAGGAGGCATATCTGGTTTGATCACAAATTCCGTTCCCATGTTGATTGATAAAGGATTCACTCTTTCTGAAGCAGCAAGTTATGCAGGACTGATTGGCGTTAGTGTCATAGTGGGAAGATTGGTTGTTGGATTCTTATTGGATTACTTTTGGGCACCGATGATTGCTGCAATATTTCTGTCCTCACCTTTGATTGCTGCAATAATTCTTGTCGGTAATTCGGACTCTAACCTTATTATTTCTCTATCAATGATCATTATTGGGTTGGCTGCTGGTGCTGAACTGGATCTTCTTGCATTCCTAGCTAGTCGATATTTTGGCCTTAAAGAATATGGAAAACTATATGGTTCACTTTATGTATTCTTCTCAATAGGTGCTGGCTTGGCACCCGCTTTATTCGGTCGATATTTTGATATAAATGGCGACTATGACTTACTTTTGTATTTGGTAATTATCGCTTCAATTATTAGCGGTCTATTAATGCTAAGGCTCGGCCCTTATCCATCTTCAGAAAACACCGAGAAGAATGTTTGAGAATCTAATTTTATAGATGTCCATTATTGAGACAAAGCATCGTTTAGCCTTGTTGGTTCAATATTGAAGAGATAACCTAACTTTATTATTCATATTTCAAGGGGAATGTACTAATGATTAAAACCAAACAATTTGCTGGTTTACTCACCACTAAACTGGCTCTTATAATCTTACTATCGGCACCGTCCCAACCTGTCTTTGCACAAGACGGAGCTGCGTTAGAAGAATTGGTTGTGACAGCCAGGAAAAGGGAAGAAAATGTTCTCGAAGTACCTCTGTCCATTACTGCTCTAACTGCAGATAATATTGAAGCAAAGGGTATCGGTGAATTTAAAGATATGATTGCCTTTACGCCAGGATTTCATTTTGCTGAACATTCAGTAGGAAGAGCTGATAGGTCCAATAGGATCCTCGTCATTCGAGGAATGCATATCAGCCAAGAAAATGATCATCAACAAGCTGCGACTGTATTTGTTGATGGAGCTCCAATGCACGGCAGTGTGATTGCAGGTCTCGAAGATGCAGAAAGAATCGAAGTAGTTAGAGGGCCGCAAAGTGCTTACTTTGGTCGAGCCACATTGTCCGGTGCGGTTAACTTCGTTACCAAAACTCCTGGTCAAGAATCAAAAGGTAAAGTTGTTGCTGAATTTGGCAAATATGGAACAAGAAATCTAGGAGCATCCTTTGAAGGTCCCTTGAGCGATACAGTCTCATACAGAGTCGCACTAAGCTCTCAGGATACAGATGGACAATACAAAGCTGCCAATGATCCATCATTAACCTTAGGCGAAAGATCAACAACAAGTTTTGCCGGTACGCTTTATTTTGAACCGAATGATCGTTTTAATGCAAAAGTGAGATTCCATACTTGGGAGGATGACGATGGTCCCGGAGCAGCATTCGGGTACGGTGTAAATAATGGAGAAGAGTTATTTGATTGTAATCTACCGAACTCCACTCTTGCAGTAAGAAGCGGTGGAGGAAATTGGTTCTGTGGCGTGGCTCCATTCCCAACAGCACAATACATCCAATACGATGCCGTAATGAGTCAACAAAAACAGGATTTATTGAATGGAGTTGCTACACCTGGACTCACAATCGATACGATCACAGATAGCCCATTCCTTGATGGATTTGGCTTTGCTAGAGAAGCTGATCAACTCAGTATCAATATGAATTATGAAATGGAAAGTGGCATTACAGTCACTTCAATTATTTCTTCAAATGAAAATCGCTGGATGGCATTGGATGATCTGGATAGAAGAGCAACTGCTGATTTGGGTATTAGAAATGTTTCTCTTTTAAATGGAAGAGATCTAGAAGACTCAAGCGTAGAGGTTAGATTCACTTCACCACAGGACCAAAGATTGAGATGGATGGTTGGAGTCAGTAAATTTAGTTTTGAAGGAAAGAGGACCAGCGGATTCAATATATTTGGAACCGTTCGTTCGTTGAGTCTTGGAAATGTTTTTGACATTGAAACAACAGGTATATTTGCTGCACTTGAGTATGACCTTACAGATCAACTGACACTTAATGTCGAAGGAAGAAGACAGAAAGACGAAGTTGAAGAGGCCAGATCCAGTGGGGCCGAGTTTGTTACAGGAACATTCAATAGCACCACTCCAAGAATAGCTCTTGATTACAAGGTTAATGATGATGTCACTGTCTATGCCAGTTATGGAGAAGGCACTAGACCAGGCGGATTTAATGTAAACCTATTCAATCAGCCACAAAATGTACTCGATTCTCTTGCACAAGTTGGTCTCTTTAAGGAGATTGAAGAAGAAGAACTGGAGATGTCTGAAATTGGAATCAAGGCCTCATTAATGGATGGTGATGCTTGGGTTCAGGCTGCAATTTATCAGGGTGACTGGAGCGCTCAACAAGCTGCCGGTGCATTTGTTGGTGATGTCTTCTATGGTGGAACAGCGACAGGAGGCGACATTGATCTATCTGGATTTGAATTGGAAGGTCTTTGGAGAGTGTCTGACAATTTCACTCTAGAAGCTACATTAAGCAATAATGCTTCAGACATTAAGGTCCTCTCAGATTGTGCAGATTGTGCAGTGCTCACAGGCAATTCTGACATCAGTGGCTTAGGCAAACAAAAGCAAAGAAACCCAAGGACACAGCATTCACTTTCAGGAACTCTGACTGGGCAATTTTCCAGCGGGCCTGATTGGTATCTTAGAGGCGATCTCATTCATACTGGAAGCAGTTATGCAACGGATGCAAATATTCTAGAGACAGGCTCTAGCAGCAGAGTTAACATGAGATTTGGTATCATCAGAGATAATCTCAAAGTTGAACTAATAGGTGAAAATTTAACAAATGACAAGACATTCACCAATTATCAGTTCTTGATTGACTTTGCATGGTTACCTCCAGGTGTGAATCGTGTAGCCACTGCCGGTCTTCCAGACAAGCGTTACGTCGGTTTGAAAGCTACCTATAGCTTCTAAAGGACAATAATACGATTTCCAATATCGTTAATTTGCTCACCCCCATCACTTGTGATGAGGGTGAGATCCTCCAAGTGAGCAGTACCGCCAATACCTGTATTAAGAACAGGTAAGTCAACACTGATAATCATATTTTCTTGAAGAATTAGATCGTCTTTTTGCCAAAAGGATCCTGCTCCATTTTTTCCAGGTTCATCGGTATGAGTCAATCCGATACTATGAGGTGTCAAAGCCACACTGTAAGTAAACCCTGATTTCTTCATTGCATCTCTACCAATTTTTCTTACCTCTGAATATTTCAGTCCAGGTCTAAGTTTCTCTCGAACTGCATCCCACCCTAGAGATATGGCATCGGTTGCATTTTTCATGGATTTTGATGGTTCACCGATAAAAACTGTCCTTCCAAAATCACCATTGTAATGAAAGCCATGACTGACAGCATCAATAGCAAAACAATCGCCATCTCTAAGAGATTTATTAAACACTTCAGAATTTATAGTATCAATTTGAAGCAAGCTTGGTACGTTTCCTCTTTTTGAGCATTCGCTGAAGAATAGGGCTTTGAGGTCTTGATGTGTTGCACCGTTTCTAATTTGTTTGATGGCTGCAATTGAAGCATCGGCATTGTTCTGCGCGCTGATGCGCATCAACTCAATTTCTCTCTCCGACTTAATTATCTTGATCTTTCTAAGGGCATGATCGCCATCGATTGTTATGGTATCAAGTCCAAGCTTTTTGATTGTTTGATCAATAACAGGATGATCTGTGCCAACGATGCCCTTATCAAGTTCAAGGTATTTCATTGCTTTCATTAAAGCCCAGTCATAATCTGCGCTTTCAGATATTGCATCTAATTTTTGACTCAAGACATTGAGTCTATTTTCTTCAATTTGACCTATTGGGTACCTACCCATACTTTGCCAGGTATAAGCAGGTGAAGCATCAGGTTCATCGGTTTGAGAGACATTCAGTTTCCCATCAAGGCCAGTATTGTTCTTGTTCCATCCAGTGAAGAGGTAGTCTTTAGAATCAAGCTTAAAGTCACCATCGATAAAGCTGAAATAATAAATAAATTGATTCATCACAATGCACATTTTTTTATTCTCATCCTTGCTAAGGAGTGCAAAAGAGGTTGGTGACCCGTATCTCACTGCCAAATGATCATGGTAACCGGTAAAATAGAATATATTTTTGGGCAGGGATACAATCAAGCCATCCAACTTTTCTTCGTGAAGAACTCTGAATGCTTGGTTAAGATTCATGAGAGGCCCTTTTTTGACCAATTCGGCCGCTTTCATATGTTTAGCCAGCATATTGCTATCTTCAGCATGAGCAATTGTCTCTGTGCTTGTAAGTGATGCAAGCGCTCCACCCAATAAACTCGTTTTAAGGAGATCTCTTCTTTTCATTTAAAAACCTATTATTTTTTTTTACATTATCTCAAATTTAATTCTGTTTTATTTTAAATACTATTTGTGTCAATTTTGAGAAAAATACACCCTTGCTGTTGAAAAAAAATAACCATCTGACATTCTGTTTCTTATGAAATACCCTTATTCACCATTTCCATCCAGAGGAAAACTCACTTGGCCTAACAATAAAAGGTTGGCAATTATAATTACGATTAATATGGAAACATGGGATCTTATTAAAGATACAGATGAGGCTTACTATGCTGGTGGTCCTTCAATACTTCCAGACCTTCTCCCTGGAAATGTCCCAGATTTCCCAAATTACATGTGGAGAGAATATGGGCAAAGGGTCGGTGTATGGAGACTGCTCGATGTCTTTGATGAATTAAGCGTGAAACCGGAGTGTACTGTAAATGCAAAAACATGTTTAGAGAGGCATGAGATGGTCAAAGCCGCAATGGACAGGAAACTGCAAATCATTCCACATAATTATGAGCAGGGTGAGCTATTAACACAGTATTTTAATGATCCATTAAAAGAAGAAGAGGTGATCAAAAATACATTGGATGTTTACAAAGAGACCACAAGCTTAATTCCACAAGGTTGGCTTTCTTCATCACTTAGAGGGACAGAAAATACAGCTAATATTTTAGTGAAGAATGGAATTAGATTTTACTGTGATGCCATGAATGATGATCAACCATACATCATTGATACTGATTCTGGGCCTATAGTTTCTATCCCTTACAGCAATGAAATAAATGACTTTACACTTTTAACCAGACGAGGACATACCACTGACGAATTCCGAGACATACTGATTGAAGAAATGAATGTTTTGTATCAAGAGAGTAAAGCAACATCAAAAATCATGAATATAGGTCTCCACCCTCATGTCAGCGGAAGAGCATACCGTGTTAGAGCGATAAGAGAGTTTCTAGAAGCAGCTAAGGAGTTAGAAGGCATTTGGTGGGCAACTAGATCTCAGATTGCAGAAGAGTATTTAAAGCAGTCTGAGGAGCATATTTAAGTCAGGGTTTATTTGGTGAGTTAAAAGCATTAGCTTGTCTCTTAATGTGTAAATCAATCCTAGATGCTATTTCAGCGGATGAATCATTGAGGCTTGGGACAAATAACCGAATGGCTTCATCGATTTCATATGCCGTTGTTGAGTACCTGACCGTTAGTGCGCCTTTGATTTGTGAGTCACCATTGATTATAGGAACAGAAATTGCTGTTTGATCTGTAAACCTTCGAGTTCTAATGTTTACTGCATATCCATCTTCTTTCACTTTTTTTAGTTCTCTCTGGATAGTCATTTGATCGTATTCTTCCGAGTTCATATTTTCAGACGATAGGAGAGTATCAAGCAATAGTTGTCTTTTTTCAGATTGCATAAAAGCTAAAATACAGAAGCCAGAGGCGGTACCAAGTATTGGCATTGTGTATCCAATTGTAAATTGTTCAACTGCAAATGGACTCTCTAAATCGGTATTTTCTCTTACAACAATTGAAAGCCCAGATAGTGTGGCGAGTGTTGCAGGCCAATGAAATTTCTTAGTGAACTTCTCAAGGTATGTTCTGCTGATGTTTGCCATGTGATCTTCTTCGGTATAACCATCGCTCAGTGATCTAATTTTATCAGTCAATCTAAATCTCTTATCGGATTTATGTTGGTAAATGAATCCTTTTTTTACGAGCGTTTCCAGTATTCTGTAAACTGTAGATCGTGGCACTTCCAATGCTTCAGAAACCTCTGAAGCACTTGCACTATCTCTCTTATTTAAGATAGTTAGAATATCCAATCCCCTGCTTAATGATCTAATCATTATGTATTTATCACCTTATATATGAATTAAGTCAATAATCATGTGCTTGTTATAATTACCTCTGTAATAATTGATTAATAAAAACTGCCCCGGTAGCTCAGCAGGATAGAGCGTCGGATTCCTAATCCGAAGGTCAGAGGTTCGAATCCTCTTCGGGGCACAAAATGAGATCTAAGATTGTTTAAAGTAGAAGGAATTAATGACCTACAAACCCTAGCCAATGTGGTTGATGGAAAGCTCTTATCCAGCAATGAATCATTTTCAGGAATAACTGTCGACTCAAGAGAGGTATCCGATGGTGCTGTATACATAGGGCTTCAAGGCGAGAGTTTTGATGGCAACTTATTCTGTGATGATGCGATTAACAATGGATGCATCGCAGTCATCACCAATGATGATCAATTGTTAGGAAGAAACATTCTAGTTGAAGATACTTATGACGCACTGCTCAAGATAGCCAATTACCATCATAAACAGATCAATCCCATGACAATTGCTATTACTGGAAGTAATGGCAAAACCACCGTTAAGGAAATGATTGGCAGGATCTTGGATGAAGAAAAAACGGTCATCACCAATAAGAATGAGAACAATGAATTCGGTATTCCTTACACGATATTAAGATGCACGCCAAACACAAAGACTCTGATCTTAGAATGTGGCGCAAGACATGATGGAGACTTTAAAAAAATAACAGAAAACTTTGCATTTGATCAGCTCATCATTACCAATATCAACAACAGCCATGTAGGGAAATTTGGAAGCATAGATAACATCATTAGAACCAAATTAGAGCTCATTGGCGCTGTCAAGGAATCGGGTATTGTTATTGAAGCAGCCTTTAAAGATCTATCTGTTAACCGTGACCTCAATACCGATTCATTAAGCATTAACCTATACATCAC
>CERX01068095.1_pt1 | contig 16344 bp, 13 predicted proteins | sample 350251 | NCBI WGS metagenome assembly CERX01 (sample SAMEA2621044, study PRJEB7988) | marine metagenome | biome: marine biome (ENVO:00000447); feature: deep chlorophyll maximum layer (ENVO:xxxxxxxx); material: "saline water (ENVO:00002010), including plankton (ENVO:xxxxxxxx)" | depth 50 m
CTCATACGGCCTCTTTCTCACTTCTTCTTGTCTAAATCTCGTCGTCTACTTTTATTTTTGCTGGCGCGGGTGGTTTGGGCGGCTTTGCCGCCGATGGCTTTTTGAGTTGCTTCGCTCTCAAAAGCGTTTTTGTTTTTTTGGGGTGGTTTTGTTTGGGGTTTTTGGTATAAAGGGGGGAGTGTTTTTTGTAGGAGATGGAATGAAGACTGCTTTGATTATGGCTATGAAAGAGGAAGCAAAACCTGTTATTTCTGAGTTTGGAATGACTCGTTTTTCTTTGGATTCTAAGTGTAAATGGAAAAATGAGATTTATGAATCGAGTAAGTATCCTGGCTTTTATTTAATTTTAAATGGTAGTTACATCAAGGATCAGAATGTTTCTAAGGTTGGTACTCAAGCTGCTTGTGTAGCGACTTTTATTGCGCTTGAACTTTTAGGGGCAGAGATGATTATTAATGCGGGAACAGCCGGTGGATTTGCTTCTCGTGGTAATAAAGTTGGTGATGTGTTTTTGGGGAAAAAGGCTTTTTATCATGATCGTAGAGTTCCAATTTCTAAAGAATGGCAAGCTTTTGCGCGAGGGGAGTACTCACTACACTTTAAAAAGGAGTGGTTTGATAAGTATGATTTTTTAGAGGGTTTTATTTCTACCGGAAATAGTTTGGATTTTGTGGATAGAGATTTAGACCTAATTCATGAGTTTGGTGCTCACGCTAAAGAAATGGAAGCGGCTGCTATTGCTGAAATTTGTGAAGAAAATAATATTCCATTGATTTGTATTAAATCCATTACTGACATTGTCGATGGAGGAATTCCTACGCATGAAGAGTTTATGGCAAATTTAAATAAGGCTAGCGAAGAATTATCAAAACATCTTTTGAAGTTTTTAGGGCAAGAAATATTAATCGGAGAGCTTTAATCCTCTCCGAATCCGCCACCGCCGGCAGTAAGTATATCGAGCCTATCTCCAGCTTCTACCTGCATTTCTCCCATTAACTCTAAACGCTTTTTATCGCTATCACGCACTAAAAGAAACTGGGGACCGAGCCCCGAACTTCCGCCCATAAAGCCATCTGGACTGTGGCCAGTCATTGCGCTAAACCATTTGATCTTGGCCGATTCCTTAAAAATGTAAGAACGAATCATACCATTCCCACCCTGGTGAGTACCATTACCGCCAGATCCAGGACGAATGCTAGTACTTCTTATGTGTAGAGGAAAACGTTTTTCGATTTCTTCGATACTTGCTTTTAAAACATCGTGAGACCATTTGTCTACAGCGCTTACACCATCATTTTGGGCACTAGCACCAAGTCCACTTTGGAGGCGATCAAAGAAGTGGAGATTTGATTTTTCAAAACTTACATCTAAGCTACAGGTGCCGATATTACCTTCTGCACTTTGGTATTCTTTATTCAATTTAGCCACTAGTTTTGCTGTGAAGTTGGCGATTAGGCCAGAGGCTTCTGTGAAGCCTAGATAAACCGGGGCAGGGTAGCTTGAGTTTAAGAAACAATCTTTTGGAATTTTTAGTTCAATACAATCCATGGTCCCTGTGTTAATAGGGATTTTTGTTTCTAATAAATTTAATACAGAGGCAAAACAAGCACCAAATACTGCCGCTTGAGTTAAGTGGTATTTCTCAGATTTACTCACCTCGAAAAAATCAAAGAAAAGTTTCTTTTCTTGTTTTTCTAGGCTCAGCCCCAGCGACTCACCGGTAATCCATTGCTCTTTGTACTTCGCTTTTGCTAGGCGAATCTGCGTTAAAAAATCGATCATACGCTCATTGGAGTGGTGTATGTATTTTTCTAAGCTTTTTTGATCCATTGGAATTTTCCATATATTAATGGAAGTTTCCAATTTCTCTTTTAAGGAAGAGATTTCCTCGATGGCTTTTTCTAAATGAAATTTTAGGTCTCCCGGAGCAGATGGATGAGAGCAAATGGCTTCTATCAAAGCCTGATTTTTTCCGTTTTTCTTGTCAAAGATCGGAGTTGGAGGAACTTTTAAACCCTCGTTTTCTAAATTGTCAGCAAAGACTAAAGAAGGACGAACAATGAACTTAATTCCAAGTAAAAATTCGGCCGATTTTCCCTTGTAGTCTTTATTTAAATTAACTCCCAGTAACAAGGTAAAGTTGGATAGAATTCCTCCGCCAGAATATGGGTCATTTAATAAAATCATACTGCCATCATCGATTGGGAAGTATTTAGGGATTTCGTAACAGGCTTTTGGCAAAGTACCAAGATCTGTGATTCTCTCTTGCTCCATATGCAAGGTAATTCCCGAGTGATGAAACAAAATTACACTCGGACAATTATAAAATACTTCTTCAAAAAAATCTTGGTATTCAAAGTACTGATTCTTCATTTATGCTCCAAGCTCTCGTGCTGCTAAACTGTCAATAAAGTCACAGTCTTTGTCTAATTCCAATTGAAAGCTCTTAATTTTTGACTGAATTTCTGGATACATCATCTTTGCCAGAGGTCCACTTAAAACGATGCTCTCATTAGCGGGAACCAATTTCCCTAACTGGATGCAAAGTTTTTTATAGGCGGTTTCACGCATTTGATTGACCAGCTCGTCTAATTTTCCTTCGAACTCGGTATCTTTTGTGTAGGTGTACATCGACTCTAAAATTCTTGATTTTGAGTTTGGACGAATTTGCTTTTCTAAACTACTAATGGAATCCATTTGGCCATTGACGAACAATAAATCCAAGAAACAAGGAGTAACGGATTTTCCCATCAACATTGGCCCAGGTTCAAAGCCCAATTCTCTTTTTTCAAACTGGAATATTTTCCAGTCGCAAGGGGAGATAATTTGCGTAGGTTGGATTCCCATTTTTTGTTGCTTCACATTACTGACTGAAATTGGACCAAACTCACTTTCAAAATTTTCTAAAGTGGTTTGTGGGTTGATATAGGTGAACTCTTCTAATCCAAGGTACAAAACGTGTTGTGATTTTTTATGATATTCCCGAAGGCTTGCAGCTCGTCCAAACCTAGAAGCGAAGTATCTGGTTTTGTCTTCTGTAAAAAGTTTCGAATGATTATCAATGTATTCAGCTGTTAGATTGTGCTTTTCAAAGACGGGAGACAATTGACTTTTGTATTCGTTGAACAATTCATAGACGTAGGCATCCATCGCTGATCGCCACCATCTAGAAACTTCGTTGGCTTCTTTTTGCATATGACTACATAAAACTTCATAACCCAATTCGCTAAAATACTTAGCCACTTGTTGTTCGTTTTCTGGGTTTTTGTGAGAGTGTAAAAAGCCAATACTAATGGTTTTTATGTCCATGAGCTGGAGTTTTGAGTGAAGAAACTCTAGTTCTTCTATGTTTGGTGCTTTTTCGATTTTGCCACTGGCATCGGTTCTTTCAGAAATTCCAAAGATGTAGTCACTGGGAATCACAGCTTCGTTGCGGAATGGCTGTCTAAGTACTCTTTTGTTAAAGGCTGGTTGACGTAACTGTGGCCAGTTTTGAAAGCCTTCAGTGACAAACATTGCCATTTGCGCACCAATTCTTTTATCTACGATTCTTTCTGTCCACTTTGTGGAAATTTGTAGGTTGGTTTTTTCAGGAAGATCTAAGTCCGATAAAAACTGATCGATGGCATCTGCCTCGGAAACTTCGGCTAAAAAATATCTACGAAAATGATCTTCATCATTTAGTTTCGCTGCGATTTCTAAGAAACTCATCCCTATATGAATTCCGATTCTATTTTGCATATATTCCACCTACGAGCCTTTGATGTTTTATCGGGTCAGCGAGTATTTCATTTAAGTCTAGGTTTGGGTAGTTTTGGCTAAAGAAATGAGTGAAAACTTAGCAGTTTCTTTACTAAATGTTTTGTTTTCTAAACTACTTAAATTTCAAAACATTTAAGCAATTGTAAAAAGCAGAATCTAATTTATTAAAATGGCTTAAAACTTAGGATTAACAACTTCCTAATTGTTCTAAAAATATGCAAAAGAGAAGTGACTATCCGTGCGAAATTGGATTTTACTAGCCAAATTACGGCGAAGTCATTAGTCTCACTCAGGCCCTTTGGCCATTTCGATAAACTGTTATAAATTAGTTCAATGGCGGATTAGGGGTTTCTTCATGCAAGTTTCTGACAATATTGAAAATTTAAAGCCTTATGTACCAGGTAAGCCTATTGAAGAGACCAAACGAGAATATGGCTTACAAAAGGTCTTTAAACTAGCTTCCAATGAAAACCCTTTGGGGCCTAGCGAAAAGGTCTTGGCGGCAATTCAAAAAGCTTCATTAGAGATTCATCGTTATCCTGATGCGGGTTTCTATGACTTGCGACAAGCATTTGCAAAAGAGTTTGCGGTTGAGCCTTTGGAAATTAGTTTTGGCAATGGTTCCAATGAACTAATTGATTTATTAATTCGTCTTTATTGCAAAGACGGCGATAAAATTTTAACACTTCAATCTGCTTTTATTGCCTATCAGATTAGTGCCCAAGCAGCGGGAGTTGAGACAGACTTTGTTTCTTTAAAGCCTGAGACATTAAAAATTGATGTAGAAGATTTAATCAAAGCTTGGAAGCCAGAGCATAAAATTGTTTTCCTTCCAAATCCAAACAATCCTACTGGAACTTATTTGAATCAAAAAGAGATGGAAAAAGTCATTCATTTTTTTGGTGGTAGGGATGATGTTGTTTTGGTTTTTGATGAGGCTTATGTTGAATACGCTGATGCGGCTGATTATGTTAGTGCTCTACGATACAGAGCGCAGTATGAAAACTTAGTGGTATTACGAACTCTCTCAAAAGCTTACGGTCTTGCAGGTTTAAGAGTAGGAGCAGTGTTTGCTGACAAAAAAGTGATCAACTACTTAGATCGGATACGTAATCCATTTAACGTTAACTCTTTAGCGCAGGCAGCGGCTCTAGCAGCCTTAGGTGATAAAGACTATCTAGCAAAAGCCGTGAAGATGAATTCAGAAGGTAAGCAGTATTTTTACAAAGAGTTTGAAAGCGCTGGAATATCTTACTGGCCAAGTCAGGCTAATTTTGTATTGTTTGATTGTAAAACCAATGCCGCAGAGGTGGTTGAGGATTTACTTAAAAAGGGTGTGATTGTTCGCCCAGTGGCAAATTATAAGATGCCAAATTACATTCGTCTAAGTATTGGTACGGAAGAAGAAAACCAAAAGGCGATCAAAGAAATTAAAGAAATTTTAGGGAGTAAGTAGTGGTAGTTACAATCGATGGACCGGCAGCCTCAGGAAAATCTTCAGTGAGTAGAGATTTAGCAAAAAAGCTTGGGTGGAAATGGGTTTCTACAGGAGCTTTTTATCGTGGTCTAGCTTATGTAGCCGCCAATTCTGATATTGATTTAGATTCAGAAAAAGAAGTCTTAGATGTAGCTACTGGTGAGAGCTGGTTGGTTGTAATGGCGCCTGAAAAAACTGAAGTGCATTTCAAAGGTGAAGACGTGTCAGATAAAGTTTTCTCAGAAGGAATGGGTGCGGTAGCCTCTAAAATTTCTCAGTACCCGAAAGTTCGTGAAGCCTTACTAGAGCCGCAAAGACAGTGTGCTGAAAATGTAGCTGGGCTGGTTGCAGAAGGCCGTGATTGTGGAAGTGTTGTTTTTCCAAACGCAGAGGTGAAAATTTATTTAACTGCAAACGAGAAACTGCGTGCAGCCCGTAGAGCCATGCAAACGGGTGATGACATAAAAAATGTTCAGGCCAAAACAGATGCTAGAGACAAGCAAGATTCTACTCGTAAGACTGCGCCAATGACCATTCCTGAAAATGCAGTTGTGGTTGAGACTAGTGAGCTAAGTCTGGAAGAGGTTGTAGATAAGGTTTACGGTATAATTCAGGAGAGTTTGAAATCTTAATTTAGAGTTTTAAATCTGTTTGTGGAGAAGAGATCTTTTAGAGATCTCTTTTTTTTTGGGGGTTACTCCTCGGTTTGAGTCTTCGAATGAGCCGGCCTTCTGAAACAAAAGTATTTTTCTCAGACACGATTTTGGCCTTCGGCTTTGGGTTGTTTTTGTTTTTGATTTTTTGGGGTTACTCCTTGGTTTTGATCTTCGAATGAGCCGACCTTCTGAAACAAAAGTATTTTTCTCAGACACGTTTCCGGTCATTCGCCTGCTGCTTCTTCCCTCACATCCTTGTTACTCGTTTTGGATCTTCCTGATCCAAAAAGGTCTGAGAAAAATACTTTTGTTTCATACGGTCTCTTTCTAATTGGAATTGTGCTAAATCTCGTCGTCTATATTTATTTTTGCTGGCGCGGTGGTAGGGGGCGGCTTTGCCGCCGTTGGCTGTTTGAGGCTTTGGCCTCAAAGGTGCTTTTGTGTTTTTTTTTGGGGGGGGGAAGTCGTCGTAATGTTTGGCAGGAGTTAGGAAATTGTACAGTAATTGTTGGTTCGTATCGTTTTGCGACGTTTTAAACTTCTTTGTTTTGAGATGAATAAATTTTATTGGCATTTTTTTTGCTCCTTTTAAGTTTGAATTGGGGGAGTTTTGCGACAATATTTTAATTTTTTATCCATGCATTTAATGGCGATTCTTCTATTGCTTTCATTTTCTTTGAATGAAAGATTAGAAAATATTCCTAATGCTCTCCGTCTACCTAATTCTGTAGAAGACTCAGAAATAGATGTTGTTAGTTCGCCAGAGGACTCAAGGCTCTTAAAATCTAAGGTGCTGGGTTGGATGTATGGGTGGATAATGATGAAAGTTTCCAATCGGAAATGTCTTTCTTTACAAGGATTTGGAGGGAAGAGGAATTTTCTCAGGGAATTTATATCCAAATTGGTACAGATGTTTATAAAGATTTATCTTCTTACGAAGAGAGTTTTAAAAAGGCCAATGCAGCCATTAAAGATAGTAAAATTAGTTTGGAAAGATACGGAAGTCTTTCTAGTCACTTAAGAGAAAAAGGCTCTAAATCCTTTGGTTACAAACTCACTGAAAAAGAGCTGCTTGGGAATTATTCAACAGAGAGTGGTAAGATGCCAAAGTTATATGATAAGTCCTACGCAGAGATAGAGGGTTTTGATACTTTGCAAGAATTTTTCCAGTCTTTAAGTTCTAAAGTTTTAAGAAGTGAGGACTTATACTCAAACCAAAAAGTCGATATTTTAGATCATTTTCTATCACAATTACCTAGTGGTCCGGCAAAACAGTATCTAATGAATCAGTTCTTAGCGAATCATCTTGATGAAGCTAGCAATATCGTCGATTCTTCACTGGTAGAGGAATTATCGATAATTTCAAAGACTTTAAAAAAACAAAAAATAGACTTAGATTCTCCGGATATAAAAGGCAATCCTGTTTGCGAGTTTTTACGGGAACAAGCAGTCAGTCTCTCGAGAAATTGTATGTGGGAGGATCGAATAGTTCTAGACGATTTTGTAGAAAAATTAAACTTAATACAAGACACTTATGAACTAGATTTAGATAGATTAGCGTGTGATTTTTCCTCAAAAGAAAAAGAAACAGCAAAAGATCTTAGACCTAAAGAAAAGCAGAAGTTTTGGCAGGCCTTCAAACAGCTAGCGCACGGCTTAGTAAATAATGGTTCAGATAATTTTAAATATTCAAAAGCTGAATCCTTTCAACCGATTGTTAAAATGGCAGCAGGATATACCCATGCTTATAACAGCGAAGGGGAAGAGGTCTGGTATAAGTTGGAAAGTAAAAATAGCTCCAGAACTTTAAACGAAAGGCAAATGCCGGCTAATAGGAAGTCATTGAATGCAAATGCTCAAGAAAAATCAACAAACAATGAGCCTGAAACTACAGCGCAAAGCTCAGTCTATGGATTCGAGTCATGGGTCTCAAGTGAGATTTCTAATCCAGACAAATGTAGCCCTAGACGATTGGCAAATGCGATTCGTGATATAAAAAGTATGGTGAATAAAGAAGCTGGATCGAAAGCTCTTGAGGATACCAAAGAGGTTTACCGCATTTCTGGTAAAGGAAGTGAAGGCGATAGTGTTGATCTTAAAGTTACCTTGGATGTTCATAGTATTGAAAGTGAGTGCAAAAATAAAAACCTAAAAGTACTGCTCAGAAATGTTTTAAAGGATTTAGGGCCAAGCAGGAGTTTTAATGATTCCCATGCATTTTATTCGGGACAGAAGAAAGCCGACGGTGAAAGTAGGTGTAACTACGGAGTGGTTTTAGATGGCTCCATTCATCGAATGAATGAAAATACCTTAGATTCTACTGTTTTACATAAAATTGGCCTCGGGATTCGTTAGAAAATTACAATTTGGAGTAACTATAGCTTTGAATTCCCAAAAAAATTTGCTTTTTTGAGATTCTTTGTCTAAAAGACATGGACCGAACCAATTGGAGGTCCCATGAAAAAGGCAATTCTTGCTTTAAGTCTATTGTTTTCTGTTAGTTCTTTCGCCAATGAGTGCGTAATCAAATCTATATATAAAGACCTAGAGTCTGGAATATATAAAGAAAATATCTGCGAAGCTAGCCTATATGCTTTGACTGGGCAAACGCAGTTTTCTGGACAAGAGATTTCTATTGAAGCCAATGGTGCTCGTGGGTTCTATGATGTTGAACTTACCAAAATTGAAATGGCTGTAGAGGGCAATGAGATTTACAGTGGAAAAGGTGTTTTTAAATGGAATCCTGATGAAACTTCAGTAATCCTTTCTGAGTAGTATTTCTGCTAAAATCAATAAGAAAAAGCGAAGTTGCAAGGCTTCGCTTTTTTTGTTTAAAAAGTCATATTCTAATGATTAAAGCTGCTAAATCATGAAATTTTTAATAGCTAGAGGCTTTCATTTTGCCAAAAAATTTCTCATGCTAACTTTTATACAGCTTTTAAATTTGTAAACATCTGGTTTTGTTCTGTCTCGTTTTAAATCACTCTAAGCCCGAAAGAATGCTTTTCAGCGACCGGCATTGGTAGCAATTTTGCATACTTAAGGTGTGGGAGAGAAATTATGAGTTTAACAAAGACCAAATTAGTATTTTGGAGTTTTACATTTTCAGCTTTTCTATGGAATGTGAGTGTCTTTGCTCAAACTGAAAATTCAAGTTCCGAGCCTTCGATATATGAAGCTAAGCATTTAAAAATATTTGGATTAAATGTAAAGCCAGTCAGTAGTGAGCAAAATTTTACATTCTACGATAGTTACTCAAAGGGGTATGAGTCATTGGTTCCTGAAAAGTCTTACCAGGAGCTAAAAAAACAAATGCAAGACAAAGAGACTATGTTTAAGCTTTGGGATAAAGTGCTAACGAAGTACCCCCAAGATATTACTGAATATAGCTCGCTCGATGCTAGATTGATGAAACAAGGGGTTAAAGATTTTCAACCAGAATTCAAGGAACTGGATGGGAAGTATACCAACAAACAAAATGCCAAAGCAGAAAAGTCCTACAAAGCAGAATATAAAGAGTTAAAGCCTTTAGACTTTGCCGAAAAAGCCCTCAGGGAAATGTTTATGAATGTTTCTAGTCGTACAGATCTTTCTGATTTTGATAAAAGAGAACTTTATAAAGCGGCATTGGCAGAGTTGCCTCAGGGAGCCTCGAAGCAATATTTAATGAATCGCTTGTTGCTAAACTTAATTGAGGCTACTGAGTATGGAGGCGTGGATGAGTTTGGGACAGTAATTAGTATTGAAGATGTTAAAAACTTAATGCAAGTCCTTCGAGAACAAAAAATTGATTTAAAAACGCAAAGCATTGCTAATAATGTAGCTTGCTCCCAAGCAAAGCGTGTAGGAAATATTCTATCTGCCTTTTGTGGTTTTTCAGGAGTGGGCTTTTATGAAAAGAAATTTGTGGATTCTTTGTCTTTTCTTAAAGAGGATTTGGGTTTTGACCTAAATAGTAAGGATTGCCAACTTGAAAGCCAAAGTGGTGGATCGTCTAAAAAGATTAGCCCGCTAGAGATGATTCAGTTTGCGGCTGATGAGATTGGGGAGTTGAAAGAGTTGAAAGAAGACCCCGAAGTTCTAGCTTTTGATGAAAGCGGAAATATTCAAAAGTATTCACTTGAATATACAGAAGAGGAAAGGGCGAATAATCAGGCCGAGGTAGAAAAGTATTTTGGCCGTGATTTAACTTGTAGCCCTGAAGTAGTGAACGAGAAAATCGCGAGGCTAAAAGCGGCTTTAAAAAGCTCCTCTTTGGCTAAAAGAAAGCGATCGCTTATTGAGGAAGATACAAATGATAAATTCCGTGTTCAATACAAAGAAAGCGAGGCGACTTATGTCGATCTTGAAATTAAAACCCTTTACAAAAGTGATGAAGCCCCTTGTGAAAATCCAGACATCAAGGAGCTAGTGAACCAAATTCTTGTACAGACTAGCGCATTTAAGGGGAAAGCTCGAAAATTCAAAGAGTTCAAAGCCAATGTCAGTTATGGTAAAAAATCTGCAGATTTTAAATGTAATTATGGATTTATAGTAGACGGTAAGTTAAATGGAATGAGAACGAAGCATATGGATAAAATATATATCCAGCCGACGGGATCAGCGGCCAATTAATAGGATGGCTTTCTTTAATCGAGCAAAAACTGGCCCACTTAATTGTGGATAGAAACACGCAATACAGAGAAATTTTTAGGTTATTCATATCTGTCCGGATTAGGTTCCGACTTGCAATGAATTTAAAAAAATATATTGCGAACTTAGCTTAAATCCATCCGCAATTAAATGGGCCAGTTTAAATCGAACAGAGGCAGATTTGCGGTGTTTTCTAGAAACTTGGGGTTGAATCTTTAAATCTAGCTCGCGGCCTAATTTGTTTCTATAAAAAGAGGCTAGTCTTTTTGAAGAAACCTTTGCATAGTGATTAAAAACTTTAAGAGTGGCTCTTTACTTATTACGCGGGTGTGAATCAATCTGATATCTGCTGGTATTTCGGGGTGGAGCCTTTCACGTGATTTCAGCTACTTAGCGAGAGCCATTCACGGCACGGATTATTTCCTATTTTATTTGCAAGATTAATAAGTTAGCCTTTGACTTTGTATTAAAATTTACTATAACGGTATGCTCCGAACCGTCTGAAATCCAAATACATCAGCAAAATCGGAAAATTTACTATGATTCGACGGGAATTGCCACCTATCGGGTCTAGAGGAGGTATTAGTTGGCAAATAACGAAAATTTAACCAAAGCGCAAGCAGAACGCGCCAAGATTCTTGCACTTCTAGACGCAGAAGATTCTTCTGTAAAACCAAACCCAACAGCATTCGACGTATCCGGAGTTAAAGACTCTTTTTCTGAGCTTTTAAAAGGCGAAGATAAAGGTGCTGACTTCACAGTTGGTGATGTAGTTAAAGGATCTGTAATCAGTATCCAACAAGACTGGGTTGTTGTAGACATCAACTACAAATCTGAAGGTGTAGTTAACGTTAACGAATTCAAAACTTATGACGGAAGTCTTACAGTTAAGGAAGGTGACGAAGTTGAAGTTTACATTCAGAAGTTAGAGAATGACAACGGTATGGTTGTGCTTTCTAAAGATAAGGCTGATATGCTTCGTGCATGGAACGACATCTCTCGCGCTGCAGAGAGCGAAGAAATCGTTGAAGGTCTTGTTATCGCGAAAGTTAAAGGTGGCTTGAGCGTAGATATCGGTGTGAAAGCTTTCTTACCAGGATCACAAATTGATCTTCGTCCGGTAAGAAACCTTGATGGTTACATCGGTCAAAAATTGAAATTCAAAGTAATAAAGTTCAACAAAAAACGTGGAAACATCGTTCTTTCTCGCAGAGTACTTCTTGAGGAAGAAAGAGAATCTATGCGTGCAGAAACTTTAGATCAGTTAGCTGAAGGTTCAGTAGTTAAAGGTATCGTTAAAAATATCACTGACTACGGTGCATTCATCGATCTAGGTGGAATGGACGGATTACTTCACATCACTGACATGAGCTGGGGCCGTGTAAAACACCCTTCTGAGCTAATTAAAGTGGCTGAAGAAATCGAAGTAAAAGTTCTTAAGTTTGATAACGAAAAAGAGAGAGTATCTCTAGGTCTTAAGCAGTTAACTACTGACCCTTGGGAAGAAGTTAAAGCTAAGTACCCACCAGGAACTAAATTACGTGGTGAAATCGTGAACATGGCTGACTACGGTGCATTCGTAGATTTAGGTGATGGAATCGAAGGTTTAATCCACGTATCTGAGATGAGCTGGACAAAACGTGTTAAGCACCCATCTCAATTAGTAAAAGTGGGTGACGAAGTTGATGTAGTGGTTCTAGAAATCGATGCATCTAACCGTCGTATCTCTCTAGGTATGAAGCAACTTGAAACAAATCCTTGGGATGAGTTGAAAGCAGCTTACCCTCCTGGAACTATCATCGAAGGTGAAGTTAAGTCTGTGACTGACTTTGGTGTATTCGTAGGTGTTGAGGAAGGAATTGATGGACTAGTTCACATCTCTGACTTCTCTTGGACAAAACGTGTAAACCACCCTTCTGAAGTATACAAAAAAGGCGACAAATTGAAAGTTGTTGTACTTGGTGTAGACGTTGAAAACGAGCGTTTCAGCCTAGGTGTAAAACAACTTGAAGCTGACCCTTGGTCAAACGTTGAAAGTGTTTACCCAATCGGTAGCCAAATTGACGTAACAGTTTCTAAAATCGCTGACTTTGGTGTATTTGTTAATTTAACAGAAGACATCGAAGGTCTAATCCACATTTCTGAGCTAAGCACTAACCGTGTTGATAAGCCTGAAGACGTGGTAAGCGTTGGTGATTCAATCAAAGCTGAGGTGATTACTATCGACCAAGACGCTCGTAAGATTGGATTGTCTGCGAAACTAGTTAAGCTTAGAGAAGATAACAAAAATGTTGATGACTATGTTCAGAAAGCAAAAGCTACTTCTAAGACTACAATGGGTGACTTGTTCGCTGACGCTCTTAAAGGCGTTGACGTTCCTAACCAAGACTAAGCTTAAAATTATAAGTAAAATCGAAAAGCCAGCTAGAGATAGCTGGCTTTTTTTGTTTGCTGGAGCTTAGAGTTTTTTGGCGCTGTTCTTACAAAGCTTCCCTGAAATTAATTTTCTCATATCCCTGATTTAAAAAACTGAAAATGCCAGATCAGGGGCTCTATTTTTAAAAGTAATCAAAAGACTTCGATTGTTAGTGAATGACTCAACTACTCGATAGATTAGGCGCACTAAAGCCCTTGTACCAGATACCAAAACTCCAAAGGTGATAGATAGTGGAAGTTGAGTAAAATCGAAGCAATCATCATCAACTAAATCATTTAAAAGATTGGCTTTTCTTGAAAAAAGAGCGAGGATTTGGTCTTATATTGATTCTCTCGGAGGTTCTCATGAAAGCAAACCCTTGGTTCTTATTTAGCATGATTATTTTAACGTTTATGGGTGGCTGTACCTTTATCGTTTTTAATTCTTTGAGTGGGGTAGTACAAACGCCAACGCAACAACTCGCTGAAGACTCTATTTTGTTGCTAGAGTTAGAGGGCGTAATTTTAGACGGTAAAAAGTTTTTAAAGGAGATTAGGGATTATTCTGAAAAAGACAATATCAAAGGAGTAGTGGTTCGGGTGAACTCTCCAGGAGGAGTGGTTGGACCGAGCCAAGAAATTTACTCTGAAATTATGCGAGTGAGAGACATCGTGCAAAAGCCGATCTACATTTCAGCCAATGGCTTGATGGCCTCAGGCGCTTTTTATGCGGCAATGGGAGCTTCTAAAATTTATGCCAATAAAGGAAGTCTTTTAGGTTCTATCGGTGTGATTATGAACTTTGCCAACTTAGAAGAGCTTTACAGCTGGGCCAAAATTAAACGCTTTAATTTAACCACTGGAAGATTTAAGGATACAGGAAGTGATTTTCGTTCTATGCGTGAAGATGAAAAAACTTATCTAAATGCTCTACTTTCTGAAAGTTTAAATCAATTCATTGATGACATCGTTACTGGGAGAAAAATTCAAAGAGATAAAGTAGCCGCGGTAGCCGATGGGCGCGTTTTTACGGGTGTGTTTGCTAAGCAATATGGTTTCATTGATGAGATCGGTGGACTGCATGATGCTATTTCGGCGATTGGGGAAGCTACAGGCTTAGGTAAAAATCCAAAAGTCTATCGACCACAAAAAACTCCAGAAGAGTTTTTTGAAATGTTAGGGGAGAGAGTGCAGGCGCTAAATCCATATAGTGCTGTAAAAGATACGCTTCATTTACAAAACTTTGGGAAACCAATGTTTATTTTACCGCAGTACGCTGAATAAAACAGAGAGCACAGAAGAACATGGCAAAGAAAAAAGCAAAGAAAGTAGTTTCAAAAAAGAAGGCGACTAAAAAAACAAGTGCTAGAAAAAAAGCACCTGCAAAGAAGAAAGTCGCCAAGAAAGCCACAAAAAAAGTAGCTAGTAAAAAAACGGCCGCAAAAAAGCAAACTAAAGTGAAGTCTACTAAGAAGAAAACTTCTAAGAAAACAACGACCAAAGCTAAGGTAAGTAAGCTAGCTACTACGAAAAAGAAAAGTGCTAAAAAGAAAGCCTCGAAAAAAGTAAAGTCGGCGACAAAAAAAACCAAGAAAAACCAGCTTCCTCTAGATATGGAAGGCTGGCCTTCGGATCGAAAAGTCATATTTAATCCCGAAAGGTTTAAGTATTTAAATCGTGCAAAAACAGATTCTTGTGTATTTTGTGCGGCCGCTAATTATGGACCCGCTTTTGAAAGTTTGAGTCTATATAAGGATTCTCACGTTCAAGTGATTTTAAATAAGTATCCCTACCACGTAGGTCACATTATGGTGATGCCAGTTAGGCATGTTGGAAACTTAGAAGAGCTTGGAGAAACTGAATATCTAGAGATTATGAAGATGCTAAGGCGTTCCGTTGCTATTTTAAAAGAAGTTTACAACTGTGGCGGTGTGAATGCGGGAATAAATCTAGGCAGAGATGCTGGTGCTGGGATTCCAGATCATTTACATTGGCATATAATTCCAAGATGGGCAGGGGACACTAATTTCTTCCCGGCAATAGCCATGAGTCGAGTCATTAGTGAATCTTTGGCTGAGAGCTACAAAAAATTGTCTCCACACTTTAAAGTAGATGGGGAGCAATTAAGTTTACCTGGATCAGCAGGAGAGAAACAGGTAGAATTTAAGCTAGAAGAATAAGGAGTATTCATGAGAGGCGCAGCAATTGGTTCTGGCATTCCTTTTCGAGGAGCAGTGAAAACACTAATCATCTTAAATGTAGCCATTTGGTTGGTTCTACAGGTGGTAGTTGGTAAAATGATCCTAGGGAATATGGGGGCCATTACCCAATATTTAGGATTGATTCCTGGTCTCGTAATCGGCAAGGGGTTTGTTTGGCAGGTTTTCACTTACCAGTTTTTGCATAGCCTTGATCCCTTTCATATTTTATTTAATATGCTTATTTTATGGTGGTTCGGAGCAGAGCTTGAGCAACGCTGGGGCACGAAGTTTTTTGTTAAATATTATTTAGCTTGTGGTTTCGGAGCTGGAGTAATTTACGTTGTAGGTTACGGTGTGTGGGCCATGATTACCGGAAACATCACTCACTTAGTATCACCAGTTGTAGGAGCCTCAGGGGCGGTTTTCGGCCTTTTGATGGCTTATGGAATCTTATTTAGCGAAAGAACCATTTATTTTATGATGATGTTCCCTCTAAAGGCCAAGCAGTTTATATGGATCATCGCTGGGATCGAAATTTTGTATATGATTACAGGGGCGCAGTCTGGTGTGGCTAATTTGGCTCATTTAGGTGGATTTGCTACTGGTTTTGTGATTTTGAGCTATATCGCACGCAAAAAACAAAAAAACAGAGGGTCTAAGAGTAATAAACGTGGTGGACCGCAGTTGAAATTAGTGGTAGATAACGATAAAGCGGATGATGATGGTCCTAAATATTGGAACTAAATATATATAATTTAACGGAGTGTTCATGTCTTATCGTAAAGCCTTCAATGATTTAAAATTTGATGTTCGTATGAAAGATTTTAATCTTACAAACAATATCGTTACTAAAGAAGAGCTAAGCTCTTTCGAAAACTCTTTGCAAGACTCTGCTGCAAATGCAGAAGCGCTTGAGATCGAAGTAGAAACTACTCCAGCTCCACAACAAGCTATGGATCAAGGTTTCGGAATGGGTTCTAATGTAGACTTCGGAGGCCTAGGTGGCTTCGGTGGTGGAAACGGTTTTGGCGGTGGTCAAAATGGTGGTTTTACTTTCTAGGTTTTAGAAACAGAATTTTTGTTTTTGATGAGGGCTTTCTTTTTATGGGAAAGTCCTTTTTTTTGGGGTTTGTTTTTAACTCCTCGGTTTAGGGCTTCGAATGAGCCGGCCTTCTGAGAAATGTATTTTTTCAGAGGCGCT
>CERX01099297.1_pt1 | contig 16241 bp, 15 predicted proteins | sample 350251 | NCBI WGS metagenome assembly CERX01 (sample SAMEA2621044, study PRJEB7988) | marine metagenome | biome: marine biome (ENVO:00000447); feature: deep chlorophyll maximum layer (ENVO:xxxxxxxx); material: "saline water (ENVO:00002010), including plankton (ENVO:xxxxxxxx)" | depth 50 m
TGCAGGCCGTTGATGTAGTCACGCGGCTGCAGCAGCATCCACACCGGCAGGACCGACGCGATACCGGCATATAGGAACAGCAGCAGAATCCACACGGCGTTGCCGGACATGCCAGCTACCTCGGCCGGCATCTGAATCGGCACGCTGGGGCCGGCCCAGATCAGCGCGTACAGCGCCACGACGCCAATCACCGACACGACCGGCAGGCTGACGATGCGGCGATAAATCAGCTGACCGACGATCAGAGCGACGACGATAGCGCCCCACACCGGCAGTACCGCAGTGGGGAAGTTCATCATCAGCTTGGCGATCACCACGGCGAATACCGCGTTGACCATCAGCAACACCAGGAAGATCACGATCATGAAGATGCTGCGTGCGCGCTTGCCGACCACGTCGCCGGTCAACGAGCCGACCGACCTGGCCTTGTTGCGCACACTCGCCCAGATGGCGCCCATGTCGTGGACGCCAGCGAAGAAGATAGTGCCCATCACCACCCAGAGGAAAGCGGGCAGCCAGCCCCAGATCACGGCAATAGCGGGGCCAACGATTGGCGCGGCGCCGGCGACAGAGGTGAAGTGGTGCCCCCAGAGCACAAAGCGGTTGGTCGGGACAAAGTCGATGCCATCTTCAAACTCGTGCGCCGGTGTGCGGAAGTCCGGGTCGAGTCGATAAATGTGTTTGGCAATGAAACGCGAGTAAACGAGGTACCCGAGGGACATCATGACCAGCCCGATCAGCAGAAGGATCGCTGCGCTCATGGGGTGAGGCTCCTGTACGGTTGAATCTTGTTGTATGGGCGCCCTTGAGGTGGGCAGGCCACCGCTCACTATAGCCCAGCTCGGCAGGATCAGTCGTACGACTTGTGTCTAGCTTGACCGTCTGCGTATCCCCGGCGAGACCGAGAAGGTGCTGAGCGGATTGTGTGTGCTTGGGCTCAGGCCATCTACGCGGAGGCGCGACCGGGCTGACAACGGCAAATGGACGATGAAAGTGCGGCTGTATGGGTGTATTCTGAGCGTTCATTCAAAAACCGCTTGGTGCCAGTATGCAACATCTGACCATCGACATCGTTTCCGACATCGCCTGCCCCTGGTGCGCCATCGGCTACGCCCGCCTGGAACAGGCCCTGACCACGCTCAAAGGCGAGATCGAAGGGCAGGTTGAATGGCATGCCTTTGAACTCAACCCGGACCCGAATCAGCAGCCCATGCCGATCGTCGAGGCACTATCGCGCAAATACGGCCGCACAGAAGCCGAGATGCGGGCGGCGCAAGACAACATGATCAGTATTGCTACCGACCTGGGGCTGAACTTTACCCGCATGCAGGAACGCAATACCGCCAATACCTTTGATGGGCACCGGCTGGTCAAATGGGCCGCTGAGCACGGACGGCAGACGGCGATGAAGCAGGCGTTGTTCGACGCCTACTTTGGTGAAGCCAAGAACGTCGGCGATAAAAACGTATTGCTGGAGGCTGTGCGCGCGGCAGGGCTGGATGCTGCCGAGGCTGAGCAGGTGCTGGACAGTGATCGCTTTGTCGATATCGTGCGCGCCGATGAAGCAAAGTGGCAGCAAGCCGGTATCTCGTCCGTGCCGGCCTTTGTGATCAACGGCCGCTATCTGATCTCGGGCGCGCAGGAGCCGGATTATCTGGTGCAGGCGTTACGCGAGATTACCCGGCAAGACGCCGAAGTCTAGTGTCATGGCGACCGGCAGCCTTGTGTGCTGCCGGTCTACAGCTTGGAACCTCAGAGGTTGCTCTTGATCAGGGTGCACTGCTGAACACCAGCACGGCCCTGTTGCTCGCTGACAACCTGCAGCTTGGAGCCGCCGGAGACCAGCCCCATTTTTACTTCCTGCCAGACAAAGTAGTTGCGGTTCGCTTCGGTATTGAGCAACAGCGACGACGCGCCGTTTTGCGAGCTGATGGTGTACTGACCCGGTTCGAGCTGGAAACGGAAGAATGACTTGGGCCCGGTGGTGCCTGCCTGCTTGCCATTCACCGATACCGGCATCGAGAGTGCGGCGCCCAAGGTTTCGTTACGATAGACGTAAATCTGCGCGTAATCAGGGTGGGTGTTGAACTGCTTGGCTTCGGTGTTCATGGCGCTGGGCGCCTTGTTGATGCTGGCACAACCGGTGGCCATAACGGCGCCAATAAGTACTGCAGAGAACAGCAGTTTCCTGGTTAACATCAAGTACTTCCTTTTTGTGGGTGATTCTCTTGGGTGTTTCAGTGCACGGGCAGCTGGCGCGCGGGTCCGCCTGAGCGGGGCGTCGTTGAAAATGGGTAGAAACGGGGCAGAGTATCGGGGCATCCATGCCGCAGGAGGGCCGCGAGGCAGTGCCTGCGATGGCGAAATAATGCCTCTGCCAAGGATATTCCGCTAGCGCTATTTTTCAGTCAGATTGCAATCAGGTTGCAATCTGAGGTTGGCATGCTCCATGGCCATTGGCGCGCTAGTGCCAACGGTGGCTGAGAACAGGAGAGACGCTGGTATGGATTCATCCCGGACCGGGGCCGCAGGGCAGTCAGTGGCGCAGGCGTCGCTGCGCCAGGCGCTGCTGTTTTGGCTGAAGTTAGGCTTTATCAGCTTTGGTGGCCCGGCCGGGCAGATTGCCCTGATGCACGAGGAGCTGGTGAACCGGCGTCGCTGGCTGTCGGAGCGGCGTTTTTTGCATGCGCTGAACTACTGCATGCTGCTGCCGGGCCCTGAGGCGCAGCAGTTGGCGACCTATCTGGGCTGGCTGCTGCACCGCACCTGGGGTGGTGTGGCGGCCGGACTGTTGTTCATTGTGCCCTCCATGCTGCTGTTGATACTGCTGGCCTGGGTGTATCTGGTGTTCGGTCAGGTACCCTTGGTGGCCGGGCTCTTCTACGCCATCAAGCCCGCGGTTGTGGTTGTGGTATTTCAGGCGGCCTGGCGCATCGGCGGCCGGGTACTGCGCAATCGCTGGTTATGGACTATCGCGGCGCTGGCCTTTGCTGCCATCTTTTTCCTGCGTGTGCCGTTTCCGCTGATCGTGCTGGGTGCGGCGCTAGCTGGCGCGTTGGGCGCGCGCTGGCGTCCGGCCGCCTTCTCCAACGACGCTAGCGCGGCTGTCGCCTCGGACGCTGCGCCGGCGCTGATTGATGATCATACACCCACCCCTGAGCATGCGCGTTTCAGCCGGCTGCGTCTGGCGCGCCTGATTTTGCTGGGCGCTGTGCTCTGGTGTTTACCGATGCTGATACTGACGGCGGCTGTTGGCTGGGACGGCACCCTGACTCAGATGGCGTGGTTTTTCACCAAGGCGGCGCTGCTGACCTTTGGTGGTGCTTACGCGGTGCTGCCTTATGTATACCAAGGCGCGGTGGTGCAGTTCGGCTGGTTGTCGCCGTTGCAGATGATCGATGGCCTGGCGTTGGGCGAGAGTACGCCGGGGCCGTTGATTATGGTGGTGGCTTTTGTGGCCTTTGTCGGCGGCTATCTGGGGCAGGTACTGGGGCCGGATCAACTGCTGGCTGGCGGCGCGCTGGCGGCGCTGTTGGTCTGCTGGTTTACCTTTCTGCCTTCGTTTCTATTTGTACTGGGCGGTGCGCCGTTGATTGAGGCAACCCGCGGCGAGCTGGGTTTTAGCGCGCCTTTAACGGCGGTCAGTGCGGCTGTGGTTGGGGTGATTCTGAATTTGGCGTTGTTCTTTGCCTGGCACGTTTTCATGCCCCAGGGCGTGGGCCCTGACTGGTTGGCTTTGGGCATTGCCGTGGTGGCGGCGATCGCGTTGTTCTGGCGTGGCTGGACGGCCCTGCAGACGCTGCTGCTGTGTGGCGCAGCAGGTCTGCTGTTGGGCTTCGTTGGCTGGCTGCCGTGAGTGGCAGCCGGGTTTGGTTCAGGCCGCGCTAGGAGTCGCTGGGCCGCCGAGGCGGTTGAGCAGGCTGCGTAGCAGCACACCGTACAGCGGCAGGAACAGCAGCAGGCTGATGATCAGCTTGATGACGTAATCCACTGTGGCAATTTCAACCCAATGTTCGGCCATGAAGGGGTTGCTGCTGTGCCAGAAGGCGACTGAGAAAAACGCGAAGGTGTCGGCCAGGTTGCCGAGTACGGTCGACAGGCTTGGCGCAATCCACCAGGCCTTGATGCGGCGCAGGCGATCAAACACCTGGATGTCCAGCAGTTGGCCCAGCACATAGGCCACAAAACTGGCCAGTGAAATGCGCAACACAAACTCGTTGAACGACAGCAGCGCGTCGATGCCGCGGTAGCTGCCTTCCTGAAACACCACCGACACCACGTAGGAGGCCACGAGCGCCGGCAGCATAACGCGGGCGATGACGCGGCGAGCAGCCTGTTTGCCGAGCAAGCGCACAGTCAGGTCGGTAGCCAGGAAGATGAACGGAAAGCTGAAGGCGCCCCAGGTGGTGTGGTAACCGAACAGGGTGATCGGCAACTGCACCAGATAGTTGCTGGCGATGATGATAGCGATGTGAAAACTGATCAGCAGTGCAAGCGCGCGGCGCTGCATGCCGGACGTAAGTGCGGTCATGGTCTGTCCTTTTTACGATTCGGACCGGTTGGTCCGCCGTTTTGTCAAATGGGGTGAGGGAACCCATGTCGTTCGGTATGAACGGCGCGCAATTCTACCGATATTGCAGCAATTGACCAGCGTATTTGCGTGCTTCCGACCGGCGGGCCTGGGTTGGCTCGCCGGCCGAAAGGTGTTTATCTGGCCGCTTCGTACAGCGCCTGTACCTGAGGTGCGGCGGCCTGCAGTGCTTGAATGCGGCCGGCAGAGGAGGGGTGTGTGCTCATGAACGCTGGCGGTTCACCCTGAGAGGCTGCCTGCATCTTCTGCCAGAGGCTGACGGCGGCTTTCGGGTCGTAGCCGGCGCGGGCTGCCAGTTCCAGACCGATCAGGTCGGCTTCGCTTTCGTTTGAACGGCTGTTGGGCAAGGTCAGGCCGTACTGTACGGCCATCTGAGCGGCCTGGTTGCCGCCCTCGCCCAAGCCCAGCAGGGCACCGGCCAGCTGCGTGCCCATTTGCGTTGCGTAGGCGCGGGAGATGGCTTCGCGGCCGTGCTCGCGCAGCGCGTGGGCAATTTCGTGACCCATGATCTGAGCAATTTCGGCATCGGTGAGCTCCAGCTGGTCGATGATGCCGGAGTAGAAAAGAATCTTGCCGCCAGGGGCGCAGCTTGCGTTGAGCTGGTCGTTCTTGATCAGGTTTACTTCCCAATCCCAGCTACTGGCGTCCGGGCGGAAGTGCGGTACTTCGTTGATCAGCTTGGCCGCAATGCTGTTGAGCCGGCGTACGGTGGCGGCGTTGGTATTGAGTAGCCCCTGTTTCTTGGCTTCTGCCAGGGTCTCCTGGTAAGACTCGGCCGCCATTTGGTTGACCTCGTCAGATGACAGGCCACTCATCATGTACTGGGTTCGATTAACCCCAACGTTACCGCCCTGGGTGGTCTGAACGCTCTGGCAGCCAACCAGCGCAACGAGTGGTAGGCAGAGGAGGAAACGCAGTCGCATGGCAGATACTTCCTTGGTGTCTGGGTAATCAGGTATCGGGGGCTGCGCTGCGTTTAGCGGGCGCGGCGCCGGTGTCGTGGCAAAAGGGTAACAGACCCGGGCGGGCTGTTGAAAAACTACCTGTGTTGCCGCTGTCACGTTTTGTGCACGCGTGGCTACTTGTGGTGCCGGCTGTACGGTGCGCGCTGCAATAGATGGCCAGCCCCGCTCCGGGATCGGGGCGGGGCTGGTTGCACGACATCAGTCGGCGGCATCCTGAATGCCGTCACCCACCGCCTGTACGTCTTCACCGACGCCGGCTACGGTATTGCAGCCAGTCAGTCCTGCGGCACCAAACAGCGCAAACAGCAGAATCACTAATGCTTTGTTCATGATCTATGCTCCTGACGAAAGTTGGGATTGCCGGAATCATCCAGCCGCAGCTGCCGTTGCTCCCTGCGTACGGCCTGGGCAGTGACAGCTCAGGAGGTTGGACCGCAGTAAACGCTCAAAGTATTCACAACACTGCAGATTTTTCCTCGCTGGCCGATACACCCCTTGAAGCGGTATCTTTCGACGCCCTGCTGCCCCGGATAGAGGTATTTCATGAAATTCAGGTCCATTCAGCTGTCCATCGCCGTTCTGGCCGGTGCCTGCCTGTTTATTGCGGTTGGGGTGATGACCCTGTATTCGCTCTATTCTGCCGAGCGCAGCCAGGCGTTGGTTCAGGAGCGCAGTCACGGACTGGCCGAGAACCTGATTGAGGATCGCTTGATGGCGATTGCTCGTGGCCAGCAGGCGCGCATCCAGCAGCGGCTGGAATACCCGCTGACCGTGGCAGCGCAGTTGGCCCAGCTCAACAGTTTGCTGGGGCAAATCCAGGACGATGGCATGCCGGCGCTGATGATGGGGCGTGAAGAAATGACCCGGGTCATCCGCATGACGCTGGAGCAGAACACCTCGCTGTGGGATGCCTACGTGGGCTGGGAGCCCAACTCGCTGGACAACCTGGACAGCTTTTTCGTTGGCATTGAAAGCGATGGCTACGATGGTACCGGGCGCTACATGCCGATCTGGTATCGCAATGATGACGGCAGCCTGGCGATCGAACCGCTCGGCAACATGGAAAGTAATGACCTGCTGGAAAACGGTGTGCGTGCCGGGGAGTACTACCTGTGCCCGCGCGAGACGCTGAAGGCCTGTGTGATTGAGCCCGCCCCCTATGAAGTGGGCGGACGCACCGTATTGCTGTCGTCATTCACCGTGCCCATCATCGCAGACGGTGAGTTTATGGGGGTCGCGGGTGCGGACTTGTCGATGGATTTTCTGCAGCAGCTGCTGCAGCGCAACAACCAGGATCTCTACGATGGTGCAGGACAGCAGGTGCTGGTCAGCGCTGCTGGTCGTCTGGTCGCTTACACCGGAGATGACGCGCAACCCGGCGACCCTGCCGATCGGGTGCTGAGTGCGGCGCAGCTGGAGCGTTTGAACGGGCTGGGTGATGAGCCGACGTACCTGCTTGACGAGGCGGCCGGGCGCATTGAGCTGAGCATGCCGGTGTCGCTCGGGGAAACTGAAACGCGCTGGGCATTGTTGATCAGCCTGCCACTCGATGTCGCCATGGCGGGCTTTAACCAGATGGAATCCGAGCTGAATGACCAGCGCCAGGCCAACACCCTGTGGTTGGCCCTGATCGGGCTGCTGGTCGCGGTAGCCGGCGTGGTGGTTATGGTGCTGGTAGGGTATGGCCTGGCGCGCCCGGCGCGGGCGCTGGTCGCTATGCTGGACGACATCGCCAAGGGAGACGGTGATCTGACCAAGCGTCTGGAGGTTGACCGCGAGGATGAGCTGGGCGCCATCGCTCGCGGCTTCAATGCGTTTCTCGACAAGTTGCAGGGCATGATTCGTGAGGTGGTGGGCTCGGTGCAGCAGGTGACCGATGCCTCTGAGCACACGGCCGATATCGCCATGCGTACCAACGATGGTGTGCAGCGTCAGCTCAACGAGATCGACCTGGTCGCTACCGCTGTGACCGAGATGACGGCGACTGCGCAGGATGTGGCGCGTAACGCCTCGCAGGCTGCCAGTGCCGCTCACAACGCCGACGGCTCGGCCAGCCATGGTCGTGAGGTGGTCAAGGCAACCTCTGAGGCCATTCAGAGCCTGTCGCAGGATATCCAGCGTGCGGTAGACAGCGTGCAAGCGCTGGCCCGTGACAGCGAGAACATCACCGGCATCCTCGACACCATCCGCGGCATCGCCGAACAAACCAATCTGCTGGCGCTTAACGCAGCCATCGAGGCAGCGCGGGCCGGCGAGCAGGGACGTGGTTTTGCGGTGGTGGCCGATGAGGTCCGCAACCTGGCGCAGAAAACGCAAAACTCGACGGCCGAGATTCAGGCCATGATCGAGCAGTTGCAAAATGGCACCCGTGACACCGTCAAGGTCATGGAGCAAAGCCGTAACCGCACCGAGCAAAGCGTGCTGCAGGCCGAGGAGGCTGACGCGGCGCTGACGTCTATCACGCAGGCAGTGTCGGTAATCAATGATATGAACAATCAGATTGCCAGTGCAGCCGAGCAGCAGAGCGCGGTGGCAGAGGATATCAATCGCAACGTCACCACCATTGATACCGTGGCCAAGGCGGTGGCCAAGGGAGCTGATGAAGCCTCGCAGGCCAGTGGCTCACTGACCAAGCTGGCTGAGCATCAGCGTCGCCTGATTAATCAGTTCAAGGTTTGAGCGGGGCCGCTCGGGTTGCAGCAATGCGGCCCGGCGGTGGTCGGGTTGCTTACGGCGGGGTTGACCGGGTAGGTCATCTCGATGCGCCCCTCGGCGTTCAGCAGCAAGGGTTGCAAGGCGCTGACGGCGGTGCGCTCGGCCAGCCAGATCGCCTGTTCGCCGCTGTTCAGTGCGGCGGGCATGCGGTCACCCAAGCGGCTGGCCAGCCCCTTGGCGGGTACGGTGATCAGCGCGCAGCTGTCCCAGAACTGCCCGTCATCGAGTTGGTATCTCTCCCACAGGCCCGCCAGCGCCAGACCGCCTTCCTTTCGACGTAGATACCAGGGCTGCTTGCGGGCGCCCTGCTGCAGCCAGAGAAAGTAGCCGTCGACCGGGATCAGACAGCGCCGTTGGGCGAATGCCTGGCGGAACATCGGTTTCTCATGCAGGTATTCGGCGCGCGCAGAAAAGCTCGCGCGGCTGAGGTCGGTGAGCCAACCCGGAGTCAAATTCCACAGCGCCTGCACGCACTCCATCTGCCCGGCCTGTTTGCGCAGGATCAGCGCTGGCTTGCCCGGTGCCAGATTCCAGTTGGGTTTCCAGTCGGCGGGCAGTTGGCTATGGGGTGGGCTGAACTGGGCCAGACGCCCGCTCATGCTTGTGGCTCCCCGGCGCCTTGCCACTCATCTTCATCATTCAGCGGGCTGGCGCTAAGGTAGTCGTGAATCAGTTGCTGGCTGCGCAGCAGGTCGTCATCCTCGACCCAGAGTCCAAGCAGGTCGTGTACCGGCAGGTCGCCGATCGCCCCTTGCAGGTAACCGCCGCTGATGTGGCTGCGAATGTGATGGGCTGCCAGCATGCCCGATAGCAGGTTGGCTTCGGCAAGATCGGCCGGGCTGTAAACGCGCTGCATGCTTAGTCCTGTTCCCGGCGCAGGTCGATGTGCACTTCGTCGCTGTGTTCGTCAATCCACAGATTGACCAAGATCGGCTGACAACAGACCTGACAGTCCTCGACGTAGGATTGTGCGCCGCCGGTCAGGTCCAGCAGCAGGGTGATGGGCTCGCCGCAGTGGGGGCAAGCGAGGTTGGCTTCTTCCAGCGCCTGCACTGTGAATACTCCATACATTCGGGGTGTGACACGAAGTGTAGCTGCATCGTCAATCTGGCGAAACCGCAGTCGCCGACGCATAATGCGCGGCTGACGACAAGACTCAGAGGGTGACATGAGCGAGTTTGAGGGTATCCGCCCCTATAACGATGCTGAAGTGCCGGCCGTGCTGCAACGGCTGCTGGCCGACCAGGAACTGATGCGCATGCTGGCGGCTTATCGCCTGCCGCGTATCAATCGCCTGCTGCCGGGCCTCAGTCGGCGCCTGGTGCAGGCCGCATTGCGTCGCGAGGCGCGTGGTGTGGCAACGGTGGATGATCTGCAGCACCGGCTCGAACCCTACCTTGACCGCCTGATCGAAAGCAGCACGCTGGACGTCACTTACAGCGGGCTGGACCAGCTCAGTCCAACGCAGCCGCACCTGTTTATTGCCAATCATCGCGATATCGTGATGGACCCGGCGTTCGTCAATTACGCGCTTTACCACGCTGGCCACCCGACGCCGCGTATCGCCATTGGCGACAACCTGTTGCAACGCCCGTTTGTCAGCGACCTGATGCGTTTGAACAAAAGCTTTATCGTGCATCGCTCGTTGACCGGGCGGCGCGAAAAGCTGCAGGCCTATCAGAACCTGTCTGCCTATATCAGCCACTCTATCGCCGAAGGTGAATCCATCTGGATTGCCCAGGCTGAGGGGCGCGCCAAGGACGGGCTGGATGAGACCGACTCGGCGATCATCAAAATGTTTTGCATGAGCCGCAAGAGTGAGCCGTTCGACGAGGTGATTGCCTCGCTGAATATGGTGCCAGTGTCCATTTCCTACGAATGGGACCCGTGCGACGGCATGAAGGCTCGCGAGCTTGAACAGCGTGCTCGCACTGGCGCCTATGCCAAGGAGGCCGGAGAGGACGATCGCTCCATCGCCATGGGGCTGACCGGTTACAAGGGGAGAGTGCACGTGGCCTTTGGCACGCCGTTGCCCGCGGGCATGGCCGATGCGCGAGCAGTGGTGGCCGAGGTCGACCGGCAGGTGCTTGGTAACTATCGCTTGTATGCAGCCAACTACCTAGCCTTTGAGCAACAAGACACGTTGCCGGCGGCGTTGGCAGGTTGGCGAGACGGATTTTCTGCGCTGGAACTGGCGCAGGAGCAACAGCGCTTCACCGCACGGTTGGACGCGCTTCCCGAGGCACTGCGGCCGTTCTGGTTACTGCAGTACGCCAACCCTGTACGCAGCCATCTACGCGTGCTGGAACAGGGCTGAAGGTCAGAACTGGGTACTGGTGAGCGTCAGCACTGTGGCCAAGCCAAGGCAGAGGCCGCCTACACTGTAAAACAGGCGGTTGATGCGCTGATCGCGGTGTTGGCCAAGGTCGCTCTCGCTGGGCGGCAGCGTGGCCAGGCGCTGACGGCCCAGACTGCTGCGCAGCTGGGTGGCAATCCACAGCCAGCTGCCATTGACGGCAAAGAACAGGGCGAGGGCATTGAGCACCAGCGCCGGGTTTTCCAAGTAATACAGCCAGGCTGCCTGTAGTGGGAACACGGCAGTACCTCCGGTGTCTCGGATTCGGGCAACCAGCTGGTTTTTGTATTTATAGGTTACGACGAAACGCAAATAGGAAATGACGTGGCGCTGGGTGTTTCAGAGCGCCGGTTCATAAGCGCGGCCGATGTTATGCCAGAGCGCGATTGATTTCGACCCGAATTGATCATTTTCCGATCAATGGTTGTCAAAGAACGTAGTGGTATCGGCTTCCGACCGTGGCGCCTTTTTTAAGGCGCTGCAGGTCGATTTCAGCGAGGTGGGTGAGATGAAAAAGCAGTCTGTTGCAATCGTGGTGTTGGGTGCGCTGTTGGCGCTAGGTGGTTGTGCGTCGTCGCTGACTGGCGACGTTTACAGTCGTGAGGATGCACGCGCGCCGCAGACGGTCCGTATGGGCACCGTGGAGTCGGTGCGTCTGGTGCAGATTGAAGGCACCAAAACCATCATTGGTCCGGCTGCCGGTGCTGCGATTGGCGGCGTGGCCGGTAGCTCCGTCGGTGGCGGGCGCGGTAGCACCATCGCGGCTATCGTGGGTGCACTGGCCGGTGGTATGGCTGGCGCCGCCGCCGAGGAAGGCATTACCCGTACGCAGGGCGTAGAGATTACTGTCAATGAAGACGGCGGCTACACCCGCGCCTACGTGCAGGAAGCGGTGGAAGGGGTGAGCTTTGCGCCGGGCGAGCGTGTTCGTATCATGACGGTGAATGGCCAGTCGCGAGTGGTGAAGTAGCCTTGCCAAGGGGCAGCGCGCATGGCCCGCGCTGCCCTGCAGGCCCCGCGGACTACGCATTTTGTAACGGATTCAGCGGCTTGCGTTGATCGGGGGCAGGGCCTTGCCTCTATAATGGCCTGCGCTATTGCGCGCGGGCCATTGTTTAGGGAGTGGGCTTGCCTGTGATAGCCGCATTGGCCATTAACGGAGTAAGTCCCGCATGACCTTGGCGCTGATCGTCATTCTTCCGCTACTCGGCAGCCTGCTGCCGCTGCTGTTCAATAATCAGGGGCGCTCGCTGTGTGCGGCGATGACCATGGTCGCGCCGGTGATCGGCTTGGTGCTGCTATGGCAACATGCCGACGCAGTGTTCGCCGGGCAGGCGGTGATCCAGTCGTGGCCCTGGTTGACGGACCTGGGGCTGAACATCAGCTTTCGTCTTGACGGTCTGAGCTTTCTCTTTGCGCTGATGATTCAGGGCATCGGCCTGCTGGTCATACTTTACGCCCGTTACTACCTTTCCAAGCGCGACCCGATGGGTCGTTTTTTCTGCTATCTGTTGTTGTTCATGTCGGCCATGCTCGGCGTGGTGCTGTCCGAAAACCTGTTGCTGATGATGGTGTTCTGGGAGATGACCAGTCTGTCGTCCTTCCTGCTGATCAGCTATTGGTCGCACTCGACCGACGCGCGCAAGGGCGCACGCATGGCGCTCGCCGTAACGGGGGCTGGCGGTCTGGCGCTGCTGGCCGGTGTCCTGTTGCTGGGGCAGGTGGTCGGCAGTTACGAGCTGACCGATGTGTTTGCCGCTGGTGAACAGATCCGGCAGCACGCGCTCTATCCGGTGATCTTGGTGCTGGTGCTGCTGGGGGTGTTCACCAAGTCGGCGCAGTTTCCCTTCCATTTCTGGCTGCCCCATGCAATGGCGGCGCCAACCCCGGTCTCGGCCTATTTGCACTCGGCGACCATGGTCAAAGCCGGCGTGTTTTTGTTGGCGCGCCTGTATCCGGCGCTGGCAGAAACTGATCTTTGGTTCTATCTGGTCAGCAGCGCGGGCATGGCCACGCTGCTGGTGGGCGCCTGCACCGCGCTGTTTCAGCACGACCTTAAGGGGTTGCTGGCCTACTCAACGATCAGCCACCTGGGCCTGATTACCCTGCTGTTTGGCCTGGATACCCAGCTGGCGGCGGTGGCAGCGGTGTTCCATATCATCAACCATGCGACCTTCAAGGCCTCGCTGTTCATGGCTGCCGGCATCATTGACCATGAGACGGGGACCCGCGACATGCGACGCATCAACGGCTTGCTGCGCTTTATGCCGCACACCGCGACGCTGGCGATGGTGGCGGCTTCGGCGATGGCGGGCGTGCCGTTGCTCAATGGCTTTCTCAGCAAGGAAATGTTTTTTACCGAGACGCTGGAGCAGCACATGCTCGGCAGTTTCAGCTGGCTGATTCCGCTAGGCGCCACCCTGGGCGGGGTGTTCTCGGTGGCGTATTCGCTGCGCTTTATCCACGATGTGTTTTTCAACGGCAAGCCAGTCAACCTGCCTAAATACCCGCCTCACGAGCCGCCGCGCTATATGAAGGTGCCGGTAGAGGTGTTGGTGGCCATGTGTCTTGCGGTTGGTCTAGCGCCTGGCTTTACGGTAGCTGGGCTGCTTGCCTCTGCTGCCTCGGCAACCGTTGGCGGGGAACTGCCTTATTACAGCCTGGCCATCTGGCATGGCTTTAACCTGCCGCTGCTGATGAGCTTTGTCGCTATGTTGGTGGGCATCGCGGTGTATTCGGCTCGCCGCCCGCTGTTTGCCTGGTATGCGCGTCAGCGTGATATCGATGCCAAACTGGTGTTTGAGCGAGCCGTGCAGGCCTTGGTCCGAGCCGCCGCACGGTTGACGCTGCTGCTGGAGAATGCGTCGCTGCAGCGCTATCTCACCTGTTTGCTGCTCAGCGCGCTGGTGGTCAGCGGCTACTGGCTGTGGCGGCTACCATCGCTGCAGGGCACGGTCGCCCTGACGCCGGTCGATGGCGTGACCTTGGCTGCGGCCCTGATCATGATGCTGGGCGCGCTGGCAACCGTCTATTGGCACCGTCTGCGCTTGGTGTCGCTGACGATGCTGAGCGTCGTTGGCTTGGTGGTTTCCCTGAGTTTTGCCCGGTTTGCGGCGCCGGATCTGGCGTTGACGCAGATTTCGGTTGAGGTGGTGACCATCGTACTGCTGATGCTGGCGCTGTTCTTCCTGCCGGCCCGCACGCCGCGCGAGTCCTCGGCACTGCGGCGGGGGCGTGACATGCTGATTGCCGGTGGTTGCGGCCTGCTGGTCGGTGCCCTGGCCTTTGGTATGTTGACGCGCCCCTACGACAGCATCTCTGACTTCTTCCTCGCCAACGCGGTTACCGGTGGTGGCGGGCATAACGTGGTCAATGTGATTCTGGTCGACTTCCGTGGCTTTGATACCCTTGGCGAAGGAACGGTGCTGGCCATCGCCGCGATCGCTATCTATGCCTTGATCGACGGCCTGCGCTTGCGCGTGCCAGGGGCTGACAGCCTTGGTAAGCCCTGGGCACAGCGTGGTGACCTGCTGATGCTGGTAAACCTGTCGCACGTCTTGCTGCCGCTGGCGTTGATGATTTCCTTCTATATCTTCCTGCGTGGCCATAACTTGCCAGGCGGCGGCTTCATCGCCGGCCTGATTACCTCAGTGGCGTTGATTCTGCAGTATGTGGCCAGCGGCGAGGCCTGGACCTCTGAGCGCTGGCCGGTGAATTACCACTGGTTGGCTGGCGCCGGGGTGCTGATTGCCGGCGCTACCGGCCTGGGTAGCTGGGCCTTTGGCTATCCGTTCCTGACCAGCGCCTTTGGTCATTTCCATATCCCGCTGGTGGGTGAAATCGAGCTGGCAACCGCCATGCTGTTTGACCTGGGTGTTTATCTCACGGTGGTGGGTGCCACGCTGTTGATTCTGGCCAATCTGGGCAAATTGCCCCAGACGCGCAGAAGCGAAGGAGATTTCTGATGGAGCTGCTGTATGCGGTGGCACTGGCGGTGTTGACCAGTTGCGGTGTGTATTTGATGCTGCGTGCGCGGACCTTTCCGGTCGTAGTGGGGCTGGCACTGCTGAGTTATGCGGTCAACCTGTTCCTGTTTGCTACCGGTCGAATTGGCGATGCAGCGCCGGCCGTCCTGGGTAAGGCCGAGGTGTATGCCGACCCGCTGCCCCAGGCACTGGTATTGACGGCTATCGTTATCGGCTTTGCCATGACCGCCTATGCGCTGGTGCTGGCGCTGCGCGCCCAGGGTGAACTGGATAGCGACCACGTTGACGGCAAGGGAGACCATTGATGAGTCACCTGCCAATTATGCCGGTACTGGTGCCCATGTTTATTGGCGCACTGCTGCTGGTGCTGCGTGGCAGCCTGGACATGAAGCGCGCACTGGCGCTGCTGGCAACCCTGGTGCAGGTCCTGCTGGCCAGCCTGCTGCTGGTGGAGGCGAGCCAGGGCACCCAGGTATATGCCCTGGGTAACTGGATGCCACCGTTCGGGATCGTGCTGGTGGTTGACCGGCTCAGTGCCTTGCTGCTGCTGATTACATCGGTACTTGCCAGCGGTGCGTTGTTGTATGCCATTCGCGGTGACGACGCTGCCGGACGCAATTTCCACCCGCTGTTCCAGTTCCAGTTGATGGGGATCAACGGTGCTTTCCTGACCGGCGACCTGTTCAACCTGTTTGTCTTCTTCGAGATTCTCCTGATTGCTTCCTATGCCTTGCTGCTGCACGGCGCGGGCTCGGCTCGGGTGCGCTCCGGCCTGCATTACCTGCTGCTCAACCTGACCGGCTCGGCGCTGTTCCTGATCGCGGTGGGCACCTTGTACGGCGTGACCGGCACCCTGAATATGGCGGACATGGCGTTGCGAGTGCGCGAGCTGGGGGCCGAAGATGCGCCGTTGGTGGGTGCCGCTGGCATGCTGCTGCTGGTGGTGTTTGGCTTGAAGACCGCTTTCTTCCCCCTGTATTTCTGGTTGCCGCGTGCCTACGCTGCGGCCAGTGCGCCAGTTGCCGCGCTGTTCGCGATCATGACCAAGGTTGGCTTGTACTCGATCTTGCGGGTTTACACCCTGATCTTCGGTCAGGATGCCGGTATGCTGGCTGATATGGCTGCCGCCTGGCTCTGGCCCCTGGCGTTGATCACCCTTGCGCTAGGCGCGATTGGTGCCCTGGCGGCCAGTACCTTGAACGCGCTCAGCGCCTATCTGGTGGTGGTCTCGGTAGGCACGTTGCTGGCCGGCGTGGCGCTGGGTACCGAGCAAGCACTGAGCGCGAGTCTGTTCTATCTGATGCATTCAACCTGGGTCAGTGGCGCGCTGTTTTTGCTTACCGGGATAATCCAGCGCGTGCGCGGGCCGCGCTTTGCGGCGCGGCTAGTGGCCGGCCCTGCGTTGCCGCACCCGATGCTGCTGGGCGGGCTGTTTTTCCTGGCGGCAATGTCGATTGCCGGCATGCCGCCGCTGTCAGGCTTTATTGGCAAGCTGACGCTGCTCAGAGCCGCTGGCAGTGGTATCAATGCCGCTTGGCTGTATCCAGTGGTGCTTGGCGGTGGCCTGCTGGCGTTGATTGCCCTCAGCCGCGCTGGCAGCACGTTGTTTTGGCGGCGCGCCGATGTCG
>CERX01055683.1_pt1 | contig 16204 bp, 6 predicted proteins | sample 350251 | NCBI WGS metagenome assembly CERX01 (sample SAMEA2621044, study PRJEB7988) | marine metagenome | biome: marine biome (ENVO:00000447); feature: deep chlorophyll maximum layer (ENVO:xxxxxxxx); material: "saline water (ENVO:00002010), including plankton (ENVO:xxxxxxxx)" | depth 50 m
ATCCATCGTTTGAGAATAGACTGCTGAACAAAATATTATATAAAAAAGTAACTTCATTTTAGACTTTAACCTCCTCTGAAAGATGTCTAAACCAAAACCAGTAAAGACCAGCAGATAAAATAACTAGAAGGCCAAACAGATTCATAGCATTAGACCATTGTTTTAAGACAACCATCATTCCAGTTAAGAATAATACAACCTGCCATGGTACAGCAAAAAAGGTGGCAATAATATCTCTTCTATTCTCCTTATTGATGCTTGCAAGTGTATCACTAGGTAATTGATTACGTATACTGTCCCATAATCCAAAAGGGCGTGTTATCTTATAAAACTCAAATAGTACTTTTTCATCTGTTGGTTTTGTGAGATACGTACCCACTAGACAGCCTATGAGCGAACTACCGCTTGCAATCATAAAGGAAGTATACTCTGGAATGTATCCCGCAAATGCTTTTGTAAGAACCGCAGCAACCATACCAGATGCAGTTCCTATTGCAAAACCGTAGCCATTAAACCGCCACCAATACCAACGAATCAACTGTGGAATAAACATTCCTGCTCCTATTCCCATAGTGATCCAGCCCCATATCTCATTTATATTGGATATTGTTAGACTGAATAAAAGAGCAAGTGCTACAATAACAAGTGAAGCTAGTCTGCTTTGAAGAATTAAATCTTTTTGATCAGCGTCAGGTCGAAGGTATGTTTGATAAAGGTCTTTAACCCAATATGCAGCACCTGCATTTACAGTAGAATCAAATGTTGACATAGCTGCCGCCATCAGACCAGCAATTAGTAATCCTTTTATTCCGGTTGGAATATAATGCTTTATCACAGTAGGTAAAACAAGCTCAGGGTCTGCTATAACATTATTCTCAGGTAGAAGTCCATGGTAAATACCCAACATTGCAAATGATGCAATAAGTGGCCACCTAAAAGATAGTAGGCAAGTCCAGAAAAGTGATAAGATTCCTGCTTCTCGATCTGAACGAGCTGCAAAATACCTCTGGAGCATATAATTTCCTGCTCCGCTTGATCCCTCTAGTGTGACTTTAAACAAATAAAACATAATAGCTATGCCAAAAAGATTATAAATCTCGAAAGTAGATCCAACTGGCATATTCATTTCCATTGGTGGAGTGATACGTGTCCATTCTGCAAGAGTCGTCTTGATTTGAGTAAACGACCCATCAACCATGGGCACTGATATAAAGAATTCTTCCGGTAGATTAACTTTCATCATGGCCATGACTGATATATATATAATAACAAAAAATATAAAACCACCTTGAAAGACATCTGTCCACACCACACCGTAAAGTCCACTAGCAACAGTGTATATCATAGCAAGAACAACCATCAATAATGAAGCAAAGATCGGTTCGATTCCTAAAAATTCCCCTACAAACTTTCCTGCCCCAATAACAAAGTATGTTACCATAGCGATCGTCATAATTATAGATGAAATTGCCGCAATAACCCTGGCAACATCCCCTGATCTATCAGTGCCAAATCTAAAATGCATCCACTCAGCCTGTGTCATAACCTGTGATCTTCTGTTCCATTTTCCCATAAAAACCATCAGAAATGCCATAATAAGAGTTACCCCTCCTCTTATTTCTATAAAAAACCCTTTGGTACCAAGAGCATATATAAATGCGGTATTTATCATGGTACCAGCAATATCAGTATTTGATGCCATACCAGATGCACCAAGTACCCACCAAGGAAGTTTCCTATTACCAAGAAAAAAGGAATCAATATCCCTCGATGCCTTTCTTTGCGCAAGCAGCCCTACAGCAACAATTGCAAAAAGATAGATTATAACAATTATAATATCAATATTATCCATGGTAGCCTTTATTTTTTATAGTAATTCCTGTCATATTCCTCAACCATTCTATGAGCAGTGAAATCTATACCTGTTTTGATAGACGCCTTCATCATCTTAAACCATCCCTGTTTATCATCGTAGAATTTAGGTATTACTTTATTTTCAAGGATATTATAAAGATCAGCTGCATCTGCCTTATCATTTGTTATTTTAGGATCTCCAATTGCCCAACCATTAATGTTGTTATCGCATCCCTCTGCCCACCAACCATCCAATATTGAAAAATTAGGGATACCATTTAGAGTCGCTTTCATTCCACTTGTTCCAGATGCTTCGTTTGGTCTAAGTGGCGTATTAAGCCAAACATCAACTCCTGATGTTATCATTCGTCCTAACCACATATTGTAGTTTTCAAGGTATATGATCTTTATGTTTCCTTTGAAATATTTTGAACTTTTTACGATCTCTGCAATAAGATTTTTACCACCATCATCCTTTGGATGAGCCTTGCCTGAAAAAATGATCTGAATCTTACCTCTGCCAATATCCATTAATCTATCCATATCATAAAATATAAGCTGAGCTCTTTTATATGTCGCAGCTCTTCGAGCAAAGCCTATAGTGAGCGTATCAAGTGCAAGCGCTTTTGAAACCTGAGAATTTGCGTAGCCCAGTAAATATTTTTTCTGGTCTAGGTGCGCATTATATAATTCCTCATCTAATATTTTATCAACATTGCCCAAAACTTCAGGATTAGTACGCCATTCTGGAAGTCGTTTATCAAAAAGCCTCTTAAGCGGACTTCCCATCCAGTAGCTATGATGTACTCCATTTGTTATATGACCAATATTTTTCCATTCAAACTGATCCTGTGCTACTACACCATGTAGTTTGGATACACCGTTTGCTGTTCTGCTAAAATATAGGCCCAGCTCTGTCATATGAAATCGTCCATTCTGCACTAGAGAAGGAAGCTCCAGATTCTCTGGGAGCAACCCTCTTAATAACTTTTTGACTCTGGAATAGGCAAAATGATCATGCCCGGCAGGAACAGGTGTATGTGTAGTAAAATGACAAAGGGAACGGACTTTCTCAATGTCACCTTTATTCTTATCCAGGAGATCTAAAACAAGAAAAGAACAATGACCTTCATTCATATGATAAGTCTTTATTTCATCGTGTTTTAATTCATTAAGTAAATTCATTCCACCAAATCCTAGTATAGCTTCCTGAAGTATCCTGTGGTCTTTATCTCCTGAATATAGTCTCAGTGTAATTATTTTATCATCATCAAAATTATCCTCACAATCTGTATCCAAAAAATATATTGGTATAATATGCCCGTTTTGGCCAATATAATCAAATTGATATACTTGAATCCAAACATCCCTCTCTCTTAGTCTCAAGGTAAATTTAATGTCCAGTTTTTTTAATAGTGGATGGGGATCAAACTTTGGGTATGTTTCAGTTTGCAGCCCTTCCTCATCAACGCGTTGCTTGAAATAACCTTCCTTATATAATAGTGTGATTGCACACATTCCAAGTCCCATATCTCCTGATGCTTTGATATGATCTCCAGCCAATACTCCAAGTCCGCCACTATAGGTTGGCAAACTTGATGATATCCCAACCTCTGCTGAAAAATATGCTATGTCAAACTTTTCATTCATGATCTGCCTGCATTTTTTGTAATCATTTTCATTTTCAATATCCTATCATTAGTTAATTTTGAAATATCAATTCTCCATGTCCAATTTTTATCACTTACAGTTGCTGGGGTATTCATCCTAGAATTAGAACCCAGACACAATATATCTTGCATAGGAACAATCACCATTGATGCATTTGATTTTAAACAATATTCTACCATACGCCAATTTATCTCTTCATCATTAAAATCTGAAATTTGCTTGGTTGAGTCTCTGCCAAGTAAAGCTTTTTGAAGATATCTGAAAGATTTATTATCAATTGTTTGATAAAAGCCTAATAACGTGTCATTATCATGTGTACCGGTATAGGCGACCATATTGTTTTCCATATTATCAAATGGATTATTATCGTGGAATGAAAACTGCAGTATATGCATCCCTGGAATTGAATATTTATTGCGCAACACGGCAGCATCCTTCCAAGCATCTCCTAAGTCTTCAGCTATTAAATTGAGGCCATCAAGCTTATTGAATGCAATTTTAAGTAATTGATCTCCTTTCCCTTTTAGCCATTTACCATTTACACCATTCGAATCTGACGCATTTACTTCCCAATACTTTGCAAATCCATTAAAATGATCAATCCTGATAATATCAACATAATTCATTAGGTTATCAATCCGATCTATCCACCATGTAAATTTTGTTTGCTCATGAGCTTCCCAATTATAGGTTGGATGGCCCCATGCTTGGCCTGTGTCACTCCAAAGGTCTGGCGGACATCCAGACTGATATTTCATTTTACCATCTTCATTTAATCTAAATAGTTTTTGGTTTGCCCAAACATCAGCACTGTTGTAGGAAACATATATTGGTACATCACCAATTAATTGAACATTTTTTGCTTTAGCATATTCTCTGATATGAATCCATTGCTTGTAAAAAAGAAATTGCAACACTTTAATATATTTGATCTGTAAATCATATGTTTTACTAATTTCTTTTAATGCAACTACATCCAAATTTCTATATTTTGTTTCCCAATCTGACCAATTTGAATTTTTCTGAAGTTCTTTGATGACCATAAATAAAGCATATGATTCTAACCAAGAATCATTTTTTTGACAAAACTGATGAAACTTATCCAATTCTACATGATCACTTTTTAATAAAAAATTATTAACTGCTTTATCGAGTAGCGGCAATTTCCATTCTTTTAATTTTTCAAACTCAACCTTCTTATGATTAAAAGAGGGTATTTTTTTAAGGTCTTGATTGTTTAATAGACCATCCTTAATAAGACTATCCATACTTAAAAGGAGTGGGTTTTGCGCAAAAGCCGAGTTTGTATCATATGGGCTATTATGTAGCGCTGGATAGTTTGTTGGCAGAAATTGCCAAAACCTCTGATCCATTTCATGAAGTTTATCTATGAAGGACATTGCTTCTTTTCCTATCTCGCCAATACCATACGGGCCAGGTAATGAGGTGATGTGAAGCAGAACTCCACAGTCTCTATTTGCCTCTTTCAATATATTACTCGCTAATTGTTGTTATAAGGAACAATTAAATAAAAGGTATTATCTGATTTTAGATTTATAAAAATTTCATATTATTAATATGATTTCAAAAATCATATGTATTAAACTTTAACAATTAATATAATAGTAAATTTTTCTATTGTATCAATCAATATAAAATTAACAACTCTATAATGAGTTATTAATAAAAACTTTATTTTTTCAAAATTAAAAACAATTACAATATAATCTTCTAACTACCATTGAAAAGCTTGCGCAATCTTTTTTTCTTTCTGTTTGTATTACATAACCTGTATGCAGGTACTACCGGAAAAATTTCAGGAACTGTTTTAGATGAAAACAATGAACCATTAATCGGTTGTAATATTATTATAAAAGGCACTTCATTGGGAGCGGCAACTGACCTCAATGGAAAATACTTTATACTAAATGTCCCTCCAGGAGTATACGAGATATCATCATCCATGATAGGCTATGGAACAGTAACAATAAAAGGCACTCAAGTAATTGTCGATTTGACAGCAAAAGCTGATTTTATACTTAGACCTGAGACTATTGAAGGTGAAGAAATAGTAGTGACCGCTGAAAGACCAACAGTTAGACTTGACCAAACATCAATGTCTGCCGTTGTGAGTTCTGAGGATATAGAAAATCTACCTGTATCAGATGTGGGAGATATTATTGAGCTCCAAGCTGGTATAGTTAGAGATCCAAGCGGCGGTTTTCATGTGAGAGGAGGTCGAAGTAGTGAGGTTTCTTTTTGGGTAGACGGTGTGGCTACAACAGACTCATACGATGGTAGCTCTGGATTAGAGGTTGAAAATGCAGGAATCCAGGAGGTTCAGGTGATTTCAGGTACTTTTAATGCAGAATATGGACAAGCGATGTCAGGAATTGTAAACGTTGTAACAAAGGATGGTGGACAGGGTTATGAAGGTAATCTTGATATTTATTTAGGAGGATATCACACCCTTGATTCAGAAATTTCTTCACTCTCCTCCCCCTTTGCAAATTGGGAATCCTTCTCTGATTTAAATGATGACGGTATTTGGGACCATGGTGAGGTACTATACGACTTGAATAACAATGGAACCTGGGACGATGGAGAAATATTTTGGGACAATAATAATAACCAACTATGGGATGGCAGTGAGAATTCAGAGCCACTAAATAGCGATGTAGGGTATGATGGCTACTTGGGAGATTATTACGATTCGGATGATGATGGAAAAACTACTGAGCCTAGCCCAGGTGAGGGTAATGGCCTGAGAGATTGGGGAGAACACCAATTCAACCTTGATGATAATGGATACACTAAATATCTTAATATCTTTGAAAACTTGTTTCAACAAGCAAATCTGTCAGGTGGTCTGAGCGGACCAATACCATTCACTCAAGGAAGACTAACATTTTACTCAACCGCAAGATACCTAAGATCATCTGGTAGATTCTATGGTAAAAAACTATTTACTCCATCTGGTTATTTTGGAGATGAGTCAATCGTACCCCTGTCTCCTTATGCAAGATTATCTGGCCAGTTTAAGCTAACTTATAAAATTAACAATGGTATGAAAGCCAGCTATACTGGTTATGTTACAGAGAAAACCTACAATAACTATGATAGCTACTATAAATACAACCCCGATGGACTCCTTAATCATTATGAGTCTGACAAGTCTCATATGTTGTCCCTCACCCATAGTTTGAATCAGAACACATTCTATGAAGTGAAATATCTAGATTTTAGTAGTGGCTATCATCAGTCTCTATACAATGAAAATGACGTTCCATTTTCAAGGTATTTAATGGGTGAGGATGAAATAAATGCCCTTGATCTTAGTAATACTGTCCAATTAAGAACTGGATATGAAATATTTACTGAGACTCCTAGATATCAGGTTACGGAAAATGATGATGGAACATATCAGGTTGTGGATATGACAGATATAACAGGCTATGTTCCTGGGGACCGGTTTATTACACCTGCATGGTCATTTGGAATGGGGGGGACACAAAATGGGCGCTTCAGTCGTAACACATCATTTAATCAACTGAAAATTGATATATCTTCACAGGTCAATTCTAATAACTTTTTGAAGGTCGGTCTGCTATACAAGGTATACGATATGTGGGCAGATGATAAATTCTTAAACTATAAAACTGTTGGAGAGTGGTCTATATCTCAAAACGGTGACACACTGGGATATAACCCATTGGCTGGTGCGCGTATGGATCCGTTCACTCCTGTAATCAATCCTACTTACACTTCGGAACATGATTATTTCCGAGTCAACCCTAAAGAAATATCGTTTTACCTACAGGATAAAATTGAGTTAGATGAATTAATCATTAATGCCGGAGTTCGATTTGATTATTTTGATCCAAATTGGAAGGTACCAAAAAATGATAGATTTCCTGGTAATTTAAAATATTACCTCGCATCAACATCAAGGGATACATCAGTCTTCTGGGAACATGATTTTTCTATAATCGGTAGTGACGTCACTGTCATAGACTCTCTTGATCAGCAAGGTGCTGTTGCCATTGAAAATCTTTTTAATGCTGGTGTCGATTATGACTCAACTATTCAAACCTACTCTGAGGCTTTTGGTGATCAACTTACAGAATACCGAGATTCGTACCGCTGGGAGTATGGATTTAAATCCGTTAAACCATCTTACCAGGTTAGTCCTCGAATTGGCATTGCATATCCGATTACGGATAAAGGTGTTATACATGTATCCTATGGTCATTTTTTTCAAGTACCAAACTTCAGTTTCTTATATGAAAATCCAGAGTTTGAAATTACAAACAATAATAACGGTGGGGTACTTGGTAACGCAGATCTTAAGCCAGAAAAAACTGTTATGTATGAAATTGGCTTTAAACAAGAAATTGCCTACAGAACTGCTCTAGACCTCACAGTGTTCTATCGTGACACTAGAGATTGGGTAGGTATGTCAACAACTATAAGCAAATATCCTGTTGGCAATTACAGAAAATATGAGAACAAGGACTACGCAAATACAAGAGGCTTTACCCTTGTGCTTGATCGTCAATTCACAAATGGCTTTGGTGGTGGCATTGATTATACATGGATGATAGCTGAGGGCACATATTCAAATCCTCAAGATGCTTATTTTGATGCTCAAAATGATCAGGCTCCAAGACTCAGTATGATACCATTAGATTGGGACCAAGCCCACACTCTTAATTTTCGTGCCTCTTTTGGCGGGAAAAACTGGATTATTAGTTCGATTGGTAAATTCTGGACAGGAAAACCCTATACTCCTGAATTTAAAACAGGCGTTGTATCTGGAGCAGGAGCATTTGCAGGGTTTTCCGATAACAGTGCTCGTAAGCCTAATGTATTTGATCTAGATCTTCGAGCATCATACTCCATATCTTTCTTTGGACTGAGATCAAAACTCTATTGTAATATTTACAATCTACTTGATGTTAGAAATGAGTTCACAGTTTGGAATGATACAGGTAGATCTACTTACACTCTTACTGCAAAAGATGTATCCCCAACAGATCCAGGAAGAGTTGGCCATTTAAATGAACATCTCATCAGGCCCGATTGGTATGGCGAGCCTAGAAAAATAAATATAGGATTAAATGTGTCGTTCTAAATGGTAAACTATTTTTACATACTACTTTTTTCACTAATTCTATCAGTAAAAGCGTTTAGCGGTACTCCGAAAGGAAATCCCCTGTCCAGAGCAAAAAATGACCATTCAGGAAATAAAGTTCGTACAACTTTCTATAACTATGGTTTGGTTGGAAGATGGAGCAGTGAGCCCGCAGATATCGGAGGCGAATGGCCCATTAACTCTGGCCACGAGTACATAGGAGACGTTGGACACATGGTTGGAACTCAATTTACAGACCTTGATAATGTCCAAAGAAAAAGCGTTGTAACCATTCAAAGTCCTAGAGGAAGCGAGACTAATCTTGATACACACTGGGGCTGGGAGCCTCTTCCTGGCTATAATAACCCAGACACTGCCCTTGTTGCAATGAGCCATATGGGCCCATCAGATGATAATAACGCAATTGTCAATACGTGGCCCTCGCAATGGCCAGACAAGCTTACTGATCCGTTAGATCCTGGATGGGCAGGATCGTGGAACGGTTACTTTGGTAAGAATCAAAAAAATGCTGAGCAAGAAAGTTATTTTGTTATGGATGACGCAAAAGATGCAGAATTTTTCTTTTACCCTGACTCAACTGATTTACAACGACGTGGGATGGGGCTTCGTTGCACTATGAGAGGCCTGCAGTGGAACCATATACTCGCTGAGGATGTTCTTTTTTGGCTTTATGATATTAAAAATATCAGCAACCACAATATGGAAAAAATGGTTTTTGGATATATTGTTGGAACCATAACAGGAGGCGATGGAGATAGTAGTGATGATTGGGCAGATTTTGAAAAATCAGATGATATAGCCTATTCATATGATAATGGCACTGATCTGGAAACAGGCCTTGGTGGCATTGGAGCAACAGGCTGGTCTCCAGTGGGGATCGCAGGATATGCATTTCTTGAGAGCCCGGGTAACCCCTATGACGGAATTGATAATGATGGTGATGGAAGCGATGGACAGGGACTTACAATATCGGAAAATTTATTTGCTGATGTCGTATATAATGTAGGTGATACAGTCGTTACTATCAATTATCAGACTTACGAAAGAATATTGTCCCAAATGCCAGCAGATAGCCTTGTCATTCCAACAGCAAATACCGCACTCGTGTTTAAGCCTGGTGAGATCCTTGAAGAAATACCACGGAATCTTATTGATGATAATTTAAATGGACTAATTGATGAAAATAATGGCGCATCCATTGAATTTGCCCCTGGCGTATTTGAAGACACATATCTCTATTTTGATGCGATGACTGGCGACGGTCTCAAGTATATAGACTATTTCAGCGGGATAGGATCTACAAATGAACTTATCGATGAGAGCAGAGAAGATGGAATCGATAATGATGGTGACTGGAATATAGAGACAGATGACGTAGGCATCGATGGTATGCCTGGTAGTGGAGATCTTGGTGAGGGAGATGGCATACCAACATCAGGTATTGGTACTGACCTCCCCGGAGAACCAAATATTGATAAAACAGATATAGATGAATCTGACCAGATAGGTCTGTCTAGCTTTTATTATTTTAATTATGGTATCGGACCTCAGATGAATGATGATCCAAGATTATGGAATGAAATGCTTCCAGGGTATTTTAATAATTCCATTCAAAATACTGATGCTGATTTTTTATTTAGTTCTGGATATTTTCCTTTAAAAAAGAACCAAACTGAGCGCTTCTCTGTTGCACTTTTATTTGGTGATAATCTTCCAGACCTAGTACGAAATAAGCAAACAGTCCAGACTATCTACAATCAGAACTATAACTTTGCAAAAGCTCCAGATCTTCCAAGATTAACCGCATATGCTGGAGACGGTTACGTTACTCTATATTGGGATGACACCGCTGAACATTCTGTTGATAGAATAACTGGCCAAGATTTTGAAGGCTACAAGATATATAAGGCCACTGATACACAATTTACAGATGCTGGAGTGGTTACTGATGCATTTGGAACAGAAAAATTCAACATCCCTATAAAACAGTTTGACCAGGTAAATGAGTTTGAGGATTTTTTTCCTGGACATGTAGATGGAATACAATTCTACCTTGGGAGTAATAACGGACTGGTGCACACCTGGACCGATACAAATGTTATAAATGGACACCGTTACTTTTATGCGGTTACTGCCTACGATCATGGTTCAATTGAAAAAGAGATCCTCCCTGCAGAAACTTCAAAATTCGTTACCATGGACAAAGGCGGAAATGTTATTACTGCGAGAAATGTTATTACATTAATACCGGATTCCCCGGCAACTGGTCACGTATTAGCTCCAAATGAAAAAAGTGTGTACCCAATAGCAACGCCCGTTGGAACAGGATCAATGAGAATACGAAATATTGATCCTTCTAAAATACCAGATGGAAATACTTATCAAATCTTCTTCAAAGATACTCGAATGAATATGATTGATGATGATGGAGACTGGTCCGCTGATACTCATGATGTAGGTATCGATGGTTGCTCTGATCTTTACGAAGACGGATACGGAGGTTGTAGCCAAACTCCAGTGGAAGCAACAAATGATCCAAATGGAGATAATTGGGGTGATTGTGGTTCAGATGGACTCTGCAATGAAGTAGAAACAGGATATGACCCATTACTCAATCCAGACCCGAATGAAGATGACTATAATTACAATACAAATCCATTCGGAACGGAGGGCAATGGACGATTTGATATAAATGAAAATACTGAGCAGAACGGAATTCCAGATAGCGGTGAACCAAATCTTGATATTCTTGACCTTGATGAAGCTGTTCCTGCAACCACTCATTTTATGATTGTCAATGCTACAAACAGTTCTGCGCTAGATACAGTTGTTTCATGGAACACTGATCTTGAAGGAGATCTCGGTCAGTTCAGTGGAATGGTCCTTGATATTGACAATCAAACATCTGTGAATATGCTAGCTGATCAATCGCATTTTTATCCACAAACGGATAATGATTATTCTTACTCATTTAGTCCTTTCAATTTTGGTGGTATAGCAACAGAGGGAGTTAAATATCCTCGCAATTATAGTCTTATCTTTTCTGACTCGGCAATACATGAAACACGATCTGTGAATCTATTAAGAACCAATGGCCAGATACTTACTATTGATACTATTATGGTTAATTATCGCATCGTTGATTTGGACAATCCAAATAAAGAGCTTGGAGCTGCGGTTATAGATCAATCATGGAGCTATTACAGCCTTGCCACTGGCTTACCAGACTCTGTACCACTTGACTCTATCATAAGTAATGAGCACTACCTTAACCCTGATGACTTTGACTATTTCCATGTTACTGACACAGTGTTAGGGTTTTGGTCAGATCTTGGATTTTCTTACTCACCGGCGTGGGGTACTGATTATGCAATTAAAGTTCAGCTTTCAAAGCCTGGACATTTTTCCTATGCTGACCGTATCATTCTATTAGAAGATGTTGGTGATACATCTTTCGTTACATGGAACCTTACTCCTGGCTATGATGACAAACCAAATCAGCACTCACCAACTACTGGTGACACACTGTCTTTCTTTACAACAAAAGCTTTCTCCAGCGCTGATATTTATGAATTTATATCTGAGGGTTCTTCATTCGACCCCACTCAGCTAAATACCTTCGCAGAGAATATTAAAGTTGTTCCTAACCCCTATATCGTTGCAGCTAGTTGGGAAGGACAAAATCCATACGCTGATGGCAGAGGCCCTAGATCAATACACTTCACTCATCTACCTCCTGAGTGTAAGATTCAGATTTTTACTCTATCAGGAGAGTTGGTAAATACTTTAATACATAATACCAGACTAAATGATGGCTCTTATGAATGGGACATGCTCACAAAAGATAATCTGGATATTGCCTATGGTGTGTATTTCTACCATGTAGAACCTATGAATAACGGATCATATGATTTCAAACCTCATCTTGGAAAATTTGCTGTAATAAAATGATTACTAAATTCAAAAGAACCTATTTTTTATTGTTAATGGTTGGCCTGTGTTTTTCGCAAACTGTTTCAAAGACTGGTACTACAGCTGGTCAATTTCTAAAAATTGGGATAGGCGCAAGAGCAATATCCATGGGTGGTGCATATTCGGCTGTATCGAATGATGCTACTGCACTTTACTGGAACCCGGCTGGACTTTCTCGCGTAAAAAAGAACCAGCTTCTTCTTGATCATCAGGATTGGGTACTCGATGTTGATCTTGATTTTGCTGGAGCATTGTTCAGAACGCCTTTTGGTACTATTGGCGCTGCTATTAGCTCTCTATCTATGGGCGAGATGGAAGTGACAACCACCCATGACCCTGAAGGGACTGGGGAAAAATTCAGTGCTGGGTCTATTATGGGGCAGCTCACATTTTCAAGGTCGCTCACAGACCGATTTTCTTTTGGTATTACAGGAAAAATTATTAGAGAAAGTATCTATAATTCTAAAGCAAGTGGTCTAGCTATCGATCTAGGAACATTATATACGACTCAGGTTCCAGGATTGATGATGGGTATGAGCATATCCAATTATGGGACAAAGATGCAGATGGAAGGAAGAGACATGCTGCTCCAAACTGAGGTAGATCCCAGTCTAGAGTCTGACCCAATTAATATTAATGCGAACTTTGCAACAGACAATTTTGAGCTACCTCTTATATTTCGTATTGGTCTATCCTATCAAAGGAAACTCCCAAACAATTTACAGTTTCTGGTTGCTGTAGATGCCCTACATCCTAATGATAATACGGAGAGTATCAATCTAGGATCTGAGCTAGCATTCAAGGATATGTTTTTCTTGAGGACAGGATTAAGCAACCTATATCAAAGAGACACTGTTACCGGTTTAGCTGTAGGCTGTGGAATAAAATTAAAAATTGCCAACTCCTTATATCATATTGATTATACATACGTTGATATGGGTGTTTTAGGTCATCCTAGCAAGATAACTCTAACCACCTCACTATAAGCTCTAAAAATCTTTCTGGATTTTCATTCTTTTTTTACTATATTCGATGACTACATACCTTATTAAAATTTTCAGCATATCTTGGTTTTAAGCTGAAATGGAGCTTTAACAATTATAAAAAATGGAGCAGAATATAATTTAACGTTATAAACTTTTTATATTCCCACCCCATTACATAAAAAACAACCAAAGGAGAAATTCGAATGAGAGATATCCGAAATATCTTAAGCGTATTACTACTTCTAGGCCTATCATATTCACAAGGAAATGTAACTTTCAAAGTTGATATGCAAGGTCAAACAATCCACGAAGATGGCGTCTTCCTAATGGGCGGAAATTGGCACGGCAATCCGCAGGCAATGGAAGCACCTGAACAAGGTGAAACCGTGTGGTCCCTCACACTTGCTCTTGAAGCCGGAGACCATATGTACAAGTTTAACAATGGTGGTACCGGTTCGTATTATGAGGTTATCCCTGACGCATGCGGTCACGGACAGTATGGCGACCGTATGGTTACAGTAGCTGCTGAGGATATTGTTCTTCCTGCAGTTTTATGGGGTGCATGTGATCCTGCGTCTGATGTAGTGTCAGTCACGTTTCATGTAGATTTGGGTAATGAAACAAGTGATGGTGCCGTTCATCTTGCGGGAACCATGAATGAATGGACAGCTGCCGCCACTCCAATGAGTGATGAAGATGGTGATGGCGTATGGACAGTTGCAGTAGATCTTGCTCCTGGCGCTAATCATGAATACAAATTTGTAAAAGATGCCGGAGCCGGTTGGGAATCTCCTTCTGGTCCTTGTGTTGGTGAAGGTTTTGGCAATGATAACAGGCAGCTAACTGTTGGTTTAGCAGCCATGGATCTTCCAGTCGTATGTTACGGATCCTGTGCCGGTTGTACAGAAAGTTTTGTTTACTTCCATGTAGACATGGGAGATTTAGTAGTTGCAGCAGATGGTGTCTTCTTAGCTGGAGGAAACTGGCATTCCAATAGACAGGCAATGACCGCACCTCCAGAAGGTGAGACAATTTGGAAAATCGCCCTTCCTGTAGAGGATGGAGAGCATATGTATAAATTCCAAAATGGTGCTGGTAACTATGAGAGCGTACCTCCACAGTGTGCACACGGACAGTATGGCGACCGCATGGTTGCTGTTTCTGGCGCTGATGTAGATCTTGATGTTGTATGTTACGACTCATGTAATGCTTGTGACTTTGTTCCATCTACTCTATCAGATGTCACATTCTCAGTAGACATGACTGGTCAGACAGTTGTAGATGAAGGCGTCTTCCTAGCAGGAGGACAGTGGCACTCTAACCCAGTGGCGATGACCTCTTCTGATGATGGAACAACGTGGTCTCTTACCCTTGAGCTAGAGCCTGGCGAATACATGTATAAATTTAGAAACGGTAGTGGTGGTGATTACGAAGACGTTGCTGCTGAATGTGAGCATGGAACCTATGGCGACCGTATGGTTGTTGTAGCTGAAGAAGACATAGAGCTTCCTACAGTTATGTGGGGTGAATGTGCACCAACGCAAGGCGATGGTGGTACAGTCACTTTCCACGTAGACATGCAGGGACAGACAGTTGCAACAGACGGTGTCTTCCTTGGAGGAGGACCATGGCACAATAGCCCTGAGCCACTTACAGCTCCAACAGAAGGTGGAACAGTGTGGTCTGTTTCTCTAGCACTTGAGCCAGGTGAGTATATGTACAAGTTCCAGAACGGTTCTGGGAACTATGAGAGTCTCCCTGCTGACGCTGATTGTGCACACGGACAGTATGGCGACCGTATGGTTACAGTAGCCAGTGAAGATATTGAACTTCCTGCAGTCTTGTGGGGTGAATGTTCACCAGCGCTAGATATTGTCTCAGTCACTTTCCATGTGGATATGACTAATGAAACAAGTGATGGTACCGTTCATCTTGCAGGAACCATGAATGAATGGACAGCTGCTGCCACTCCAATGAGTGATGAAGATGGTGATGGCGTATGGACAGTTGCAGTAGATCTTACTCCTGGTACTACACAAGAATATAAATTTGTAAAAGATGGTGGATCCGGTTGGGAGAATATAGAAGGTCTATGTGTCGGTGAAGGTTTTGGAAATAGAATGTTCACCGTTCCAGCAGTCAATACTGAGCTTCCTGCAGTGTGTTTTAATTCCTGTATCGGTTGTGCAGAGCACTATGTAACCTTCCATGTTGATATGGGTGAAGAAACTGTTGCAGATGACGGTGTATACCTAGCAGGAGGACCATGGCATTCCAATAGACAGCCACTTCATCCACCTGCAGAAGGTGAAACAGTTTGGCATCTTTCACTTGGTCTTGAAGCCGGTGAATATATGTATAAGTTCCAAAATGGTGCTGGTAACTACGAAGATGTCCCTGCGGATTGTGAAAATGGTGACTGGGGAGATCGTATGGTAACTGTAACTGATATGGATGTGGACCTACCTCCAGTATGTTACGGTTCATGTGTTGCATGTGACTACACACCACCAGTATCAGCAACGGTTACTTTCCAGGCAGATATGACTGAGCTTAACGCTCTTGG
>CERX01049572.1_pt1 | contig 16198 bp, 16 predicted proteins | sample 350251 | NCBI WGS metagenome assembly CERX01 (sample SAMEA2621044, study PRJEB7988) | marine metagenome | biome: marine biome (ENVO:00000447); feature: deep chlorophyll maximum layer (ENVO:xxxxxxxx); material: "saline water (ENVO:00002010), including plankton (ENVO:xxxxxxxx)" | depth 50 m
CGACTGCGCTCCCGGCGATTGCCCCTGGCGCTGCGCAGCCGCAGGGCCGCGCTGGGCAGAACGTCCAGCGGCAGTGACCCAGAGCCAATCTGACTGCTGACCGCACACACATCCACCACAAAGCCGTTGCCCGCCCAGCGCTGCACCGCCGGTAGCAGCGACTGGCACGTCTGGTTGATAGCCTCGGCAGTGCGCGTCAACAGGCGCAGGGTCGGCACCCGCTGCACCAGCGTGTCCGGGTCGGCGTACAGCCGCAGTACCGCTTCCAGCGCTGCCAGGGTCATCTTGTCGCAGCGCAGCGCGCGCTTGAGCGGGCTTTTGCGAATGCGCGCAATCAGGTCTGCGCGTCCGGCAATGATGCCGGCCTGCGGGCCGCCGAGCAGTTTGTCGCCGCTGAAGGTAACCACGTCCACACCTTGCGCCAGCACCTGCGCGACCACTGGCTCAGCCGGCAAACCCAACGCCTGCAGATCAATCAGCGAGCCACTGCCCAAGTCCACCGCCAGCGGTACGCTGTGCTCGCGGGCAATGGCCGCCAGCTGCGACTCATCCAGCGCCGTGCTGAAGCCTTCAATGCGGTAGTTGCTGGTATGCGCCTTGAGCAGCAGCGCGGTGCGCGGACCAATAGCCTCGCTGTAGTCACGCACGTGGGTGCGGTTGGTGGCGCCCACCTCGCGCAGCTTGCAGCCGGCGCGGGCCATGATGTCGGGCAGCCGAAAAGAGCCGCCGATCTCGATCAGCTCACCGCGCGACACCACCACCTCGCGGCGGTTTGCCAGGGCATTGAGCACCAGCAGCACCGCGGCGGCGTTGTTGTTGACCACGGTGGCGGCTTCGGCGCCGGTCAGCCGGCAGATCCACTGTTCAACGTGCTCATCGCGGTCACCGCGCTGCCCAGTGGCCAGATCAAATTCCAGATTACTGGCACCCAAGGCCACCGCGTTCATCGCTGCCACCGCTTCGGGTGGCAACGGCGCACGGCCGAGGTTGGTGTGCAGCACCGTGCCGGTCAAATTGAGCAGCGGACGCATGGACGGCGCCAGCAGACGATGCAGGTGCTGCTGCAGCCAGTGCACCAGCGCCTGATCATCACACAACAGCCCCTCTCGCCAGTGCTGCAGGCCGGCGCGCACGGCATCCAGCACCAAGGTGCGACCGTGGTCGGCGACCAGTTGCTGCACCAGCGGCCAGGCCAGAACCCGGTCCACCGCTGGTGGACGCATGCCGGCCGCACTCATGCGGCCACCGCCGCGTCAGTCTGCGTCGTCTTGCAGCAGACGCAGGATTTCTGCCAGCGCGCCATCAGCCAGCGCGCGCATTTCATCGTCGGTGCGGTCCTGAATCGGATGCGGCACAAAGACCATGGCCGGATCAAAGCCAAGGGCCTTGGACTGCAACGCCGCGGCCTGTACAAATTCACTGGAGGCAACCCCTACTCCCGGGATCTGACGCGACTCCAGGTCTGCGATGTCATGCATACAGCACGACGTGCAAGACCCTCAGTCGGCCAGACCTTCCACCAGCAGATCCACCTCGGCGGCCATCTGCTGCTTGAGTTCAGTCGGGGCAATGCGGGTGAAGGTGGGCTTGGCGTAACGCTTCACCTCGATACCCATGTCTGCCAGTTGCTCCTCGATGCGATCGAGAAAGACGTTGCCGCGCGGTTTGGAGATATCCAGCAGCCCCACCACCTTGCCTTCAAGGCTGGTTGGGCGTGCCAGACGCGCGCGTTGGGCCGGCGCGCGTTCTGCGGTCGGATCAAGCACTATGTTGTCGGTCATGACGTTACCTCACGTGTTACCGGAGACGAGCCAACCGGGCCGGAAGCGGCCCAGCCAGCGATGATGGCGGAAAACAGGCCAGCGGTGCCGCCAGCCCGGACAATCAGCAGCCCGCCGGGCCGGAACTTGGGCACCTGCTGATCCTTGAAACGTTCAGGAATACCTTCTGCGATGCCGCCAGCGCCAGCCACCAGCTCGGCGCCCGGCGCCAGCAGCAGGCGTTCCAGCTCTTCACGCAGCCGCTGCTTGGACCAACCCGCGTCGATGAACACCCGCGCATGCTCGGGCGAGACCACCAGCACAGCATCACCGGCCATCGCCAGCTTGGCGTGATCGACGGTGCGCAGCGACAGCGCAAAGGAGCGCGCCAGCGATTCCGGGTCGCGGGACTTCTGATCAACAATGCCCTGCACCCCCTCGCCGGGGAACAGAGTCACCGCCGAGCGCCCGTCCTCAACACCGCGCTCCTGCGCCAGCGGCAACCAGTCGGCGTCTTCGGCCTCGGCGAAGCAGAAACTGTACTTGCCGGGGTTACCTAGGGTAGCCCGATCAATCTCGCCGGGACGGCCGCCGCCCACGTTACGAATGATCAGCTGCAGCGCCCGGCCGATGGTGGCGTTGGCGCGGTTACCCTGCCCGAGCGCATTGACTCCCGAGTTCATGCCGATGGCGCGCGCCGCCGGCCCGTTGACCACAATCATCGGGCTGCCGAACATGGTGGTGCAGATCAGCCCGTGCAAGCCAAACTCATCACTCAGCGCTGCCTCCAGCGCCGCCAGCAGTACCGGCATGTACTCCGGCTTGCAGCCGGCCAGCACCGCATTGATGGCCACTTTCTCGACGGTCAGAGGCACCAGGTCCGGCGGCATCAACCCAACCACCTCATCGGCCTGGCGGCTGGTGCCCTTGAGCATGCGCAGCACCCGCACCGGCGTGGGCGGCACGACCGGCAGGCCGTCGCTCCAGCCGCGCTCAAAGCAGGCTTCCATCGGGTCATCGGACGCGCTCATGTCGATCTCGCGGGCGCTCAACCGCACATCACCAAAGGCCAGCTCCAGCTCTTCGCTAATGCCGGGCTCCAGGGTTTTGGAGCCACACCCCGGGCGCATGATCGGCAACGCCTCGCCCAGCTCAGGTAAGCCGGTCAGTTGGCGCCAGTCTTCCTTGTGCCAGCCGTAGGTGCGCTCGACCTCTTGGCCGTTTTCAACGCGAATCAGCGTGGGTACAAACTCAATGCCGAGATGGAAGGAGTGTTCGAGGCTCTGGTCGTAGAGGGCAGACGGCAGCTCAGCGGCGTACTCTGCCGAGTCCTGGGCGTAAACCGTCAGTGGACCGGCCTGGGCGATCTCGGCCAGCAGCGGCTCGACCAGTCGACAGGTCGGACAATCAGCCTTGGCGACCACAATCAGGCCGTCGGGAAGTGCGGGTTTCATGGGCAGCCCTTGTGGGGTCTTGTGTCTCAATGAACAGACAGAATAGGCAGCCTCAGGCCCGCTGCCAACCCGCCATGCCCCGTCATCGGCCTGCTGATTGACCTGCCATCAGCGCAGCCGCAGTCTGCTACCAGCGGGCGTAGTGATCTTCCACCAGCCCCCAGGCATCAGTAATCTGCAGCGTCTCGCCCGGCAGCCGTAGCACCCCACTGTACTGCCCAAAATGCTGCTTGAAGTTGGATGCCAGCAGCAGCGCGTTGAGCTTTTCCTGCCGACTGCCGGCCGGTGCAAACTGCAGATCGATCTGGCCATCGGCCGAGCGCAGCTGCCAGGGTGAGAGTGGCGCGCTGCGATCAAACTGAAAGTCGACCATATCGACCTTGACCAGTTGATCGTCCAGCCAAAGTCCGTTCTCGGTAAAGCCGGTTTCGTTCACTCCTGCCGCCAGGTTGAAGCCCAGCCGGCGCCCGTCCGGTAAGCGGCAAGACAAGCTGCCCCAGTTCCAGAATGTCTCACGACGCATAAACCCCGCCGTCCAGTCTACCGCTGCCAGGGCGCCAATCTGGCGCAGATCAAACCGCTGCCCCCGCCAACTCACGCTGCCGCTGCAGACACGCGCCGCTGTCTTGCGGGTAAACACCCAGCCTGCATAACCGGCCCGAGTGCACACAGACAACGGCTGCTGGCTGGGCGCCTCGTCTATGCGCGCAGCAATCCGCGTACCACCGGCCAGCTCCACCTGCAGGTGACGTACACCGGGTTCGGTGCCTGCATCCACGCTGATGCGATTCGCCCCTTTGGCAAACACCGCCGCCCCGTCACCCGGGCGTGGATCGATGCGCGTATTACGCGCCAGCGGCTGCAGAAAGCTGAACTCGTCAAAGCGCCCAGTGCGTGGATCATAGAGGTAAACAAAGGCGTTGCTGACCAACTTGAGATCAACAATCGCCACCCCAACCACCAGCTCAGGGCTGAGCAGGCTGATGAACTGAAACTGGTTGCAGCCAAAGCGCCGAGCCAGCTGCGAGCGCGGCTTGTCCATCACCGTGCACAAGTCAAAATCGAGGTAGTTGATCTCCTCTACCCCGTCGGGGAAGAGGCCATAGCTGGGCTGGCCTGCGGCGTTGATCAGGCGGGGTAAGGCGGGCATTGGGGTGCTCTCTTGTTATGGGTAGTCGGTGCTCAACGCAGCCCATTCGGCAAATCAGCTGCTGCGTGCCAACCCTATCGCATTGACGGAAAAGTGCCAGCGCTATTCGGTGGCCGACAATTGGATACTGCACCAGCGCCAGCGCGCGACTGGATCCCCGCCTTCGCGGGGATGACGAGGTTTATATGGCGGGCATGTCTAAAGTGATGCCGCAGAGTTGACCAAACGTAAGCAGGAGTCACAGAAGAGCTCCCACGGTTAATCCAAAAACTCCTCGTCATCCCCGCGAAGGCGGGGATCCAGTCACGCGATAACATCAGCCAGCACCTACCCTGGAGAACCACCCGGATGCCCAAACAACCCTGCGTGTACATCCTCGCCAGCAAACGCAACGGCACTCTCTACATCGGTGTCACCAGCAACCTGATCAAACGCATCTGGGAGCACAAGAACGACCTGGTGCCGGGCTTTACCCAGCGCTACCGAATCCACCACCTGGTGTACGTCGAGCAAGCCGCAGACATGCTCTCAGCCATCGCCCGCGAAAAGCAGCTCAAGAAGTGGAACCGCCACTGGAAGCTCAACCTGATCGAACAAGCAAACCCCGGCTGGGCCGATCTTTACACCTCTCTCGCTAACCCCGAAGCCGCCTCACCCTAACCACAACAAACACAGCGACAAGGTCACCAAGGACCCTAGCGTCGACCACAGCACCGCCCTCGCCACCACAGCAGCCTCACGCCCGTAAAACTCGGCCAGCATGAACGGCCCGGTGCCCGTTGGCAGCGCGCTGAGCAGCAAGGCAGCCTTGGCCCACAGCGGCGGCAAATGAAATACCCAGGTCGCCAAGCCCCACACCAGCGCCGGTTGCACGATCAGCTTGATCAACACCAGCGCCCCGGCGCCACCTGCCACGGCGGGCTGTGGGCGGGCCAGAAACAGCCCGAGCGATATCAGCGCACAGGGCACGGTCGCGTCACCCTGCAACTCAAGAAAGCGCGCCATCGCAATCGGCTGCTCAACGCCGCCCAGGTTCCAGACACCCCCTAACAAGGGCGCGACTACCAGCGGGTTTTTGGCCAGCGCCAAGGTCACCCGCCCGACTACCCGCAGCGGTGAGCCGGCACGCTGCAGCCCGGCCTCCACCAGCACGACCGCCACGGTAAAGAGCACGCACACCACAATCAGCGAGGCAATCAACGCCGGCGCCAGACCGTCGTCACCCAACACCAGTAGACACAGCGGAATGCCGATATAACCGGTGTTGGCATACGCAGCGCTAAGACCGTCAATGCTGGCGTCAGCAAGAGAGCGCCCACGCAGTCGATACAGCAAGGTAGCGAAGAACACCGCCAGCGAGCCGATGCTGATAACCGCGATAAACCCCGGATGCCAAATCTCGTCCAGCGTGGCCGTTGCCGTGGTTTGAAACAGCAGCGCCGGCAAGCAGAGCCATACCACAAGGCGGTTCAGCTCCGACGCAGCGGTTTCTCCCATACAGCCAGTGCGGCGACACAGATAACCGGCCAGAATCAGGGCAAAGATGGGCAGCAACACATTGAGTACGGCAAGCATAGGAACAACCACAGCAGAACAGGGGCGCTCAGACTAGGGCTAGCAAACAATACCGTCCAATGCTATTTATCAGGCACATCAATACCAAAACTGGATAGATAATGACCCTGCAGCAACTGCGCAGTTTTATTGCCCTGGCCGATACGCTCAACTTCAGCCGCGCGGCCGAGCAGTTGAACATGACCCAGCCCCCGCTCAGCAGACAAATCAGTGCTCTGGAGCAAAGCGTTGGCACACCGCTGTTCCGGCGTCATTCACGTAGCGTGGTACTGACACCTGCCGGGCTACAGTTTCAGCGCGACATCGCGCGCCTTCTGACTGACCTGGAGCGCGCCGGGGCCTCTGCCCGCGCTGCCGCGCTGGGAGAACAGGGCGAGCTGCGCATCGCCTTTACCATGTACGCGGCCTGGCACCTGCTGCCGGAGTTAATCTCGGCCTATGCCGAGCACCACCCCCAAGTGCAACTGCGGCTGGAAGAAACCCTGCCCCGTGATTTGCAGCAGGCGCTGCTGTCAGGCGCAGTCGATGCCGGCGTCAGCTTTCCACTGCATCTACCCGACGGCCTGCACTATCAGGCCCTGTTTCAGGAGCCGCTGTGTGCCGTACTGCCAGCGGCGCACCGCCTGGCCGGAGCACAGCGGATCGCGGCCGGCGAGCTGGCGGGCGATGCGTTTATCTGCTTTCCGGCGAGCACCGCACCGCCACTGCACGAGGCCGTCATGCGCTGCTGTCATGGCGCCGGCTTTACGCCGCAGATTCGCGTTGAGACCCACCTGCAGCAAACCATTGTGAACCTGGTAGCACGCGGGCTTGGGGTAGCGTTGGTGCCGGCCTCAATGGCGCGAATGCAGCTGGCCGGCTGTGTGTTTGTGCCCTTGACCGACGCACCCTTGGTCGAGCAAGGGTTGTACTGGAATCCGGACAACCCCAACCCCTGCCTTGCCTCGTTTGCCGCCGCCTCAACGGCGCTCAGCCTGCCAGCGCCCTGAGCAATTGGGTGCGCTCCCACACACTGAGCAACTCCAGCGGGTCAGTGCCCGGGCTGTCCCAGGCCTGCTGCTCGGCAACGCGGCCATCGTCTAGCTCGCAACGCAAGCAGTGGTGCAGCTGGCCGGCGTCTTTGAACAGGGCAATGCGGTGCTGATCGATACGTACCCAGACGGTGCCCGTGTCTACATCACACCAGTGCGGGCCATCGTCAGGCAGCAGCGTTTTTTGCTGCAGCGCCACATCGCGGAACAGCTGATACACCTCGCGGGCGGTCACTGCCGTCATTGCGCGGCCGTCAGGGCCTGCCAGGCGCGCTCGCCACGCTTGGCGCCAGCTGCAGCCCACATACGTTGCACAGTCTGGTCGCGCACCCAGCGCTGTCCAGCCTCATCACTCGGCTGCTTGGCCCATTCCGCGGTGGCCTGGGTCATCAGCGCACGCACCCACTCCGTGGCACCGGCCAGCAGCAGCTGCCCGCGGTTGGCGCAGCCCACCTCAGGCGCGATGCGCTCCAGCAGACTAATGGCGGCCAGCATCTGACGCAGCAACGCCTGCGGCCACGCACGGGCGCGCCCTTCGCGCAGCAGATAGCCCATCAGCGCGGCACTAACGTACAGCTCTTCCAGCGCGCCAAAAGGTCTGGCGTAATCGCTCCAGCCATCACCCGGCAGCATGGCTGAGGCATCCAGCTGGACATCCTGCAACTGCATACGCGCCGCCGGCAGCTCCGGCATAAAGGCCGCAGGGTTGCGCGGGCTCATGGTTACGCCGTCCGCCGTGGCCGGCAGGCGCACCACACTGAGGGCGCCGTCTGCCCCGCTGGCACGGCAAACCACAAAATAGGCTTCACAATGCTCCGGCATGGGCACCCACCCCTTGTTGCCGCTGAGCTGGATACCGCCCGAGGCGTCCGTGCGCCAGAGCGTCTGCAGGTCACGCGGGCTGCGAATACCCTCCTCGCTCAGACTGAAGCCGTGCAGCCCACCGCCCCGTATCTGCGGAAACATCGCCCGCAGCGCGGCTTCATACCCGGCGCTGAACGCCCAGGCAGTGCGATCCGCCTGATAGCCGCCCATGACCGCCAAGGCCAGCGGTGATGCCTCATCCAGCGGCAACTGGCGCCAGTGGGTCAGCCAGTCATCCACGGTTTCCATCGCCGGTACATCCACCGACGCGCTTAGACACCACTGCACAGGGGAAAACGTGCTCACCGGACATCTCCTCATAACTCGTATTATTGGCAACGCAGCGAGACTAGCATGATGCACCACACTCTGGCGCCCAGATGCCCCTTGCCAGGCCGCCCGAGGTCCAACTCTACCCACCCAAACGTCATTCTCGCGGAGGCGGGAGTCCAGTGATACGCCAACGCCCAAACTGGATCCCCGCCTGCGCGAGGATGACGAGGATTGGGGGAGCGACGGAAGACTCGCAGACGCGGTTATGCACACCACAACCCTCCCCACCCAAGCGTCATTCCCGCGAAGGCGGGAATCCAGGGATACGCCAAAGCCCAAACTGGATCCCCGCCTACGCGGGGATCACGAGGATTGGGGGAACGACGGGAGACTCGCGGGCGCGGCTATCCAAACCATAACCCACCCCACCCAAACGTCATTCCTGCGAAGGCGGGAAACCAGTGATACGCCAACACCCGAACTGGATCCCCGCCTACGCGGGGATGACGAGGATTGGGGGGAACGACGGCAGACTCGCGGTCGCCGTTATACACACCACAACCCTACCCACCCAAACGTCATTCCCGCGAAGGCGGGAATCCAGGGACACGCCAACGCCCGGACTGGATCCCCCGCCTGCGCGGGGATGACAGAGTAATCGGGGCGGGCCGTTTAGGTTCGACGGGGCCGGATTACAACCACGCCTGATAAAACGCCAACTCCTCTTCCAGCACCTGCGCCAAATGCGCGGCCCTGCGGAAGCCGTGGCGTTCGTCGGCGAAGGTGACGCAGTGCACCGGCACGCCGTTGTCGTCCAGCGCGGCGACCATCTGTTCGGTCTGGCTGGGCAGTACGACGGCGTCGCGCAGGCCCTGGAAGAAGATCACCGGGGTGCGGATGCGTTCGGCCTGGGCCAAGGGTGAGCGTTCCACGTAGCGCTCGGGCTGGGTGTCGGGGTCGCCGATCAGCCAGTCGATGTAGTCGACCTCAAACTTATGGGTCACCGCGCGCAGCTGCAGCGGATCACTTACACCGTAGAGGCTGGCAGCAGCGCGGAAGCGCCCTGCCCCGGCCACCAGCGAGCAGAGGGTGGTGTAGCCACCGGCGCTGGAGCCGCGGATAAACACCTGCGCCGGATTCACCTTACCCTGCTGACTCAGATAGTCGACGGCCGCCAGCACGTCTTCCACATCGGTCACGCCCCAATTGCCCTGCAGGCGCTGACGATACGGCCTGCCGTAGCCGGTGCTGCCACGGTAGTTCAGATCGGCAACGGCAAAGCCGCGCTGGGTCCAGAACTGGATGCGATTATCCAGCACCGGGTAGCAGGCCGAGGTAGGCCCGCCGTGGGTGAAGATCAGCAGCGGCGGTGGTTGATCGATCTTCTGAGCGTGATTGCGCGGCGGATAGAAAAAGCCGTGGGCGCTCTCGCCGCCCGCGCTCAGATACAGCAACCGTTCGGGGCGCGACAAGTCGGCAGTGTCCAGCGCGGTGTCGTCGCCCAGCAGGCGGGTCAGTTCGCCGGTGGCCAGTTCAATGCGCAGAATGGCGGCGGTGCAACTGGGCGAGGCGCCGATGCAATACAGCGCCTTGCCGTCGCTGCACAGGTGGCGGAAGCGACTGTAGCCGTGGGCCAGCCGCCGCTCTTCGGCGCTGACCGAATGGCGCAACGCCAGATGGCCGTAGCCGGCCTCACTCCAGCTCAGCGCCATCCAGCCGTCATTCAGCGTTACCCAGGTATTGCTGCCCTGCTGCCAGGGTGCGGGCGCATGGTCAGCGGCAATCGCCGGCAACTTGCGCGGGCCGCCATCGGTAAACAGCCACGGCACCCAATAGCCACTGCGATCAGACAGGCAGCACAGCTGGCCTTTTTGATCAAAGCGCGGCTGCTGCAGCGCTTCGTCAGCACCTGCCTGCGATTGCACCTGCGCCACGCTGCCGTCGGCCGCCAGCGTTGCCAGCATCAGGCGGGTGCGGGTCCAGCTCAGGTCAGGGCGATCCCATTCGATCCAGGCCAGCTGCGTGCCGCAATCACTGACCTGCGGGCTGTAGTAGAAGTCAGCGCCGCTGGCGAGCAACTGGCGCGAGCCGTCCAGCCCGATGGCGACCAGCCGGTGCTCCACCCGACCCGGCAGATGTGCCTCTTCCACCGCCAGCACGCGGCGGCGCGCAAGGTCTGCGCAGAGCCCGCCGTAGCGGCACTCGGGGTGTTGGGTCAGGGGTTCAAGGCGTTGGCCTTCCGGGCATTGCAGATACAGCTGCTGGTCGGCTTCGTTGACGAACACCAGCAGGCAGTCGGGTTCAAACTCACCGGGCAGCACGCAGAAGCTGCCGCCGCCGTATTCATACACGCGGCTGCGCACGGAGTGGCCTTGCGGGGTAACGGTACGGGTGACGCCGTCCTGCCAGCGCTGCAGTACGCTGTCACCCTGCTGCGGGCGAAAGGTCAGCCACCAGAGCGCGCCATCGGCGCAGCACAGGTCGCTGTAATCAGCGCTGGCGGCTACCGCCTGCGCTGCACTGAAGTCGCTCGGCCAACGGCCGGGCGCGGGGTTCTCAGGCCTTGCAGATGATCCTCGAGGTACGTTCATTGCGGAAGGTCAACTCCTCTATCCCCGGCTGGGGCTGCTCTGCTTCGGCTCTGGCCTGCAGAATCTTGTGATGGTGTGGCGATTTACTGCACACCGGGTCAGCCTGGGTGGCATCGCCCGTCAGCAAATACGCCTGACAGCGACAGCCGCCGAAGTCCTTCTCTTTTTCGTCGCAGGACCGGCACGGCTCGCTCATCCAATCATAGCCGCGGAAGCGGTTGAAACCGAAAGAGTCATACCAAATATGTGAAAGGCTGTGTTCGGTCACGCTCGGGAAGCTGACCGGCAGCTGCCGCGCACTGTGGCACGGCAACGCGGTGCCATCCGGCGTGATGGTCAGAAAGATATTACCCCAGCCATTCATGCAGCCCTTGGGGCGTTCTTCGTAGTAATCGGGGGTGACCAGAATCAGCTTGCACGGGTTGCCCTGCTCGGCCAGTTTCTCGCGCCACGCATTGGTGACCTGCTCGGCGTGGTCCAGCTGCGCCTTGGTCGGCAGCAGCCCGGCGCGGTTCAGATGCGCCCAGCCGTAGTACTGACAGGTCGCCAGCTCGACAAAATCGGCCTCCAGCGCCACGCACAGCTCGATGATGCGGTCGATCTGGTCGATGTTGTGCCGATGGGTAACGAAGTTGAGCACCATCGGATACCCGGCCGCCTTGACCGCCCGCGCCATCGCCAGCTTCTGCTCGAACGCCTTGCGCGAGCCGGCCAGCATGTTGTTGATCTCGGCATCGGAGGCCTGAAAGCTGATCTGGATATGATCCAGCCCCGCCTCACGGAACGCCTCGATCTTGGCCTCGGTCAGGCCCATGCCGGAGGTGATCAGGTTGGTGTAAAAGCCCAGTTCGCGCGCCGCGCCGATCAGCTCGGGCAGGTCTTCGCGCACCAGCGGCTCGCCGCCGGAAAAGCCCAGCTGCGCCGCGCCCAGCGCCCGCGCCTGGGTGAATACGTCAATCCACTGGGCGGTGCTCAACTCACTCTTGTGGTTGGCAAACTCGAGCGGGTTCGAGCAGTACGGGCACTGCAGCGGGCAGCGGTAGGTCAGCTCGGCCAGCAGCCACAGCGGTGGCCCCTGTTCAGCGGATGTGGAGCCAGTGTTGAGCATGGGCCACCTCGATGAAGGCCAGAACGTCTTCGTCCAGTCCGGGCACATTGGGGAAACGGTCGGACAGGGTGTCGATGATGTCAGCGACCGGCCGCTTGCCGTCGACCAGCAACAGCACTTCGGCGGCGCTTTCGTTCAGCTTCACCATACCCTCCGGGTAGAGCAGCACGTGGCTGTTCTGCACCGGTTCCCATTGCAGACGAAAGCCGGGGCGCAGCACCGGCGTGTTATCACGCACCACCGGGCTCATAGCGCGATCCCCCGGTGCCAGGCCTTGTCGGCCGTGACCGTGTGATACGGCGGGCGCTTCAGCTCATAGGCCATGGTCATGGCGTCGAGCATGCTCCAGAGCACATCCAGTTTGAACTGCAGAATCTCCAGCATGCGCTGCTGCGCCTCCCAGGTGGTGTAGTGATGCAGGGTAATGCGCAGGCCGTGCTCGACGTCGCGGCGGGCCTCTTTCAGACGCTTGCGGAAGTAGTCGTATCCGGTCGGATCAATCCACGGGTAATGCTGCGGCCAGCTGTCCAGCCGCGACTGATGAATGTGCGGGGCAAACAGCTCGGTCAGCGACGAACTGGCCGCCTCCTGCCAGCTGGCCCGGCGGGCGAAGTTGACGTAGGCATCCACCGCAAAGCGCACGCCCGGCAGCACCTGCTTCTGCGACAGCAGCACCTCACGGTCCAGCCCCACGGCCTCGCCCAGGCGCAGCCAGGCCTCGATACCGCCTTCGCTGCCCGGTTCACCATCGTGGTCGATGATGCGCTGAATCCACTCGCGGCGGGTGTCGCGGTCCGGGCAGTTAGCCAGAATCGCCGCGTCCTTCACCGGAATGCAGACCTGATAGTAAAAACGGTTCGCCACCCACCCCTGAATCTGCTCGCGGGTTGCGCTGCCGTCGTACATGGCAACGTGGAACGGGTGATGAATGTGGTAGTAGCGGCCCTTGTCGCGCAGGGCCTGCTCGAATTCGGCAATGCTCATCGGCTCGCGCTGCATGGCGGCCTCCTTACAGAACGATCTGCATACCGTCATGGGCGACCTCGATGCCATGCGCTACCAGTTCGGCACGCTCGGCAGAGTCCTCGTCCAGGATCGGATTGGTGTTGTTGATATGAATGAGCACCTTGCGGCTGGCCGGCTGCGCATCCAGCAGCTCGATCATCCCGCCCGGCCCACTCTGCTGCAGGTGGCCCATCTCGCTGCCGAGCTTGTCGCCCACGCCAGCAAAGGCCATCTCGTCGTCGCGCCACAGGGTGCCGTCCACCAGCAGGCAATCGGCATCACGCATGGTCGCCAGCAGCCCGTCATCCGGCTGGCCCAGGCCCGGTGCGTAAAACAGCACGCCGCCGGTGTTGGTGTCGCGCACCAGCAGGCCGATGTTGTCACCGGGGTGCGGGTCGTTGCGGTGCGGCGAATACGGCGGCGCCGCGCTGCGCAGCGGAATCGGCAAAAACTCCAGCGCCGGGCAAGCGGGAATACGGAACGGCTCACCCAGCCCGATCCGACGGCGCTGCAAACCACCGTTCCAATGGCTCAGCATCGGGAACAGCGGAAAGCCGGTCTGCAGGTCCTCATGAACCATATCGGTACACCAGACCTCGTGCGGACAACCCTCACGCAGGGTCAGCAGCCCGGTCACGTGATCAATCTGGCTATCCATCAACACAATCGCCCGGATCGCCGTATCACGCACCGCCCGCGCCGGTTGCAGCACAGGCGTCTGCTCCAGCTGGGTACGAATATCGGGGGAAGCGTTGCAGAGAATCCAGTTCACCCCGTCATCCGACAAGGCAATGGAAGATTGGGTACGCGCTTTCGCGTTCAGCGTGCCACGGCGCAAGCCGTCGCAGTTGCGGCAGTTACAGTTCCACTGCGGAAAACCACCGCCAGCAGCTGAACCCAGTATCTGTACATGCATGGGATCTGTCCTCGGCCAGCGTGCCTAAACGCCCCGGAAACCGGGGCGCCCGGTACTCAGCGGTTGGCAAAGTACATGGTGACTTCAAAGCCAATGCGCAGGTCGGTATAGCTGGGTTTAGTCCACATGGGTCGATCCTCTTGTTATTGCGTGGGTTTACAGCGTCGGCAGGCACCGACGGACTCAGTTAAACACCGGGATCGGGGGGTACGAATGGTACTTTGGGAGTAGATTTGGTCGTGATTTGGTTGGTGTGGGGAGCATGCCGTTAGATTTACTCAGCGGATAACTCGCACTCGCAATTGAATCACACCAGTGGTGGTCGTCCAGCAATGTACGAGACGGCCCCCTTCAGGGTGCATCCACTAGGACGCAGCGAAGTACGGGCCGACGGGCGAAGGGAGTGTTGTGATTAACCTCGGCCACGATCTTGACCTCTAGCATTTGGTTAAGGGTGAACTTTAACCAGTCCCGGTGAACCCAGCGAACGGTTTAAACCACTAGTTAGGCCCGCCACCCGAGTAGAGGGAGCGGAGAACCGTGCCAATGTGCTCCATGACCGAAATACCCATACTCATAGCAGCTATATGAGTGCTTTCCGCGAGAGCAGCCTCGCGAGCCATCTGTACCTCGGTAAGCAGGCTGCGTAGACATTTCAAATGGTCACGCAGATTTTCGTCAGAAATTCGCTCTGAAAGCAGCAGAGTGCGCCTGCCCGCCAAACGGACCTGGTTGTTCAGCTCTTCGCCGAGCATCTTTCGCCCCCATGTGCCAGTCTCTCGATACGCAACCTCATCCGCCATATATAAGAGGGTAATCGCTCGTAGCTCATCGTGAACGGCGTCTTGTAGCTCAATGAGCGTGTCGCGCTGGAATGCTCTAGCTTGTTCTTCCCGTTCATGTGATGCCGCCGCAAATTGCAGGCTGGCAGCGTTTTTTGAGGCAATAACAGTTGTGGCGATGCTTGCAGCTGCGCCGACAATTGTGCCAAGAAGTCCCCAGAGTGCAGCTTCCATTCATTTATCTCCGAGTGGGGCCTGACGCCCGAATTTGCCGCTGGTTTGGAGCGCAGCGGAAAACCAGTCCGAAAAAATACGTCTGTTAAATTTTCTTTGTATAGTGCTTATCGAACTCTTTCTGAATATTCGGATTATAAAACATCTTCTTTCCACCCTTTGGATTTTTCGGATTCAAAAGCCGCTCATACGCAAACTTCTTATCCTGTTCCAATTTTTTCTGATTTTGTGATATTTTGCATTCATCTTAAAATCAGAGTATCGCTTGGATAAACGAGTACTCAGGATATCGTAATCCCACGGATACTTGTCCGAAAAGTCTTCTTCTGACAGATAAACTGCGGTGGCACTTGGATCGTTTGTGACCTGAACAGGCAGACCTGACGTGCTCTTAACCTTCTGAAATCTCACATCAATTCTCAGCGTCAAGTTGTAATCACCAACAACTTCACTACTGTCATACCCCTCTTCTGATTTCTTTATGTACTCTAAAACCTTTCGCTCACTCGAATTTAAAGAAACACCGGGAGCTTCATTGAAATTCCGGAAGAATGATAGTGGCATGAGGTAAAAATTGTACCCTGATAAAACATCCCCAAACCAAGCAGATACAAGATGAAGATAGTTTTGCAGTGATGCACTACCTAGCTCTTGAATCTTGAGAGACAAGAGCAGGTCATCATTTACAAAATGTATGGAATTATCCCTAATCTCAGCAAGCGCAACCAAGTTATCAAATACCGCTTTGTTTATCTTTACGCCATAGTCCTCGGTCGCGATTCGGTAGGCTTCAAAGAGATTAATTGAAAGAGGGTTTCCGGATCGATTAGTTTTCGGCCTTTTTACAGTGGATTTTTTTCCACTTTTTAGCGTTCTGTACTCCATCGCGTAAAGCGAAGCCACTTTATTACTAGCCAAATTAAGAACTTTTGCCTTTAAGAGTAGCTCCCAAGAGTTAATACACAAAACAGAGAACGTCTCCTCGCGATACTTGAAATCAGGCTTATTGTAAACTTCTATTGCAGACAACATTGCCGCGATAGACTTTTCAAGCATCAATCGAGATCGTGACTTCATAAAGCTACCTTGGGTAAGTCAATAGTAATTAGATAGAACACAGCGGCAATACATAGTTAGTGCGCTCGGTATAACACCGGAAGTAAATCCAGTGAGGTTTTTAATAGAATCATTCAGTTGCCACCCTCCTTGGTGTTTTTGACGTATTCGCGCTGCGGCGAAATTTGCGAAGTGCTTCCTACTTTAGCGAAAGAAGAACACACGGCAAGCTGATTTTTTGGTCGAGGCACAAGCCGTATTGGTTGCACGGACCCCGGGTCCCCGTTTACGCGGGCGAGTAGCGCAGATTTATCGGGATAAAGAGCCACAGGATGTCTGAGGCTCGTAGAGCCGAGTTTTGTGGCTCCCCGATAAATCGAGCAACGCAGCGAACCCGAA
>CERX01011939.1_pt1 | contig 16191 bp, 16 predicted proteins | sample 350251 | NCBI WGS metagenome assembly CERX01 (sample SAMEA2621044, study PRJEB7988) | marine metagenome | biome: marine biome (ENVO:00000447); feature: deep chlorophyll maximum layer (ENVO:xxxxxxxx); material: "saline water (ENVO:00002010), including plankton (ENVO:xxxxxxxx)" | depth 50 m
CTCGCCGTTGTTTTCCATCAACTGCTGCACCTTCTGCTCGGCCTGGCTCAGTGCCTGTTGGCAGTCGCGGGTCAGGGCAACGCCTTGCTCGAAGGCTGCGAGCGATTCTTCCAGGCTGAGATCGCCGCTTTCCAGACGTTCTACCAGTGCCTGCAGCGAGCCAAGCGACTGCTCAAAGTCCACTGCGGTTTTCTTGCGGGCCATGGGTACCTCAGCTGGCGTTGGATTAAACGGCTGAACATTACCCAAGGGGCCCGAATGGGTCAATTGGCAAGGCGCTGGGAGGCTGGCTTTTGACCCAGGTCAGTAAAAGCGCAATCTGCCCTGAGCCCACCTCAACAGGCAGTGGGGGCAGCGCTAGAATGATGTCGCTTTCACATCAAGCGGTTGCGCCGATGTTGCTGCGCCAGTGTCGCTCGTGTGTGGGTTGACCAACGTATAGCACGCGAGTGAATCAAGCAGGGCGCCGGTTGTCGGCAGCGTGCGGTAGAAAGGAGTCACCGTAATGAGGCCGTTACTCGATCAGTTGGGGCTGGATGCCTCGGGCCTGCGTCAACGCCTTGATTATCTGGATTGGGGGGAGGCTGACGGCGAGCGTCTGCGTCAGCTCGCGGCAGAGGGTGACGCGATTAGCCGCGCCTTTCTCGACGAGCTGTACGATCGTCTGGCGGGCTATCCGGAAACCGCATCCATCCTGTCTGGCCCGGACAGGGTGAGCGAGCTCAAACAGCGCCAGCTGCACTACTATCGCCGGCTGTTTGCCGGTCACATTGACGATGATTACCTGCAGGAGCGAGTACGCATTGGTCAGATCCACGAGCAGGTGGGGGTGGAGCTGCGATGGTACCTGGGCGCCTACCGGCTGTTTCTGGCCCGCGCATTGCGACAGATCTTGGCCCACGCACCGGAGCGGCTGGCTGAGCAACTGGATCGCGTCGACAGCCTGCTGAAAATCGTTTTCTTTGATATGGGGGTGGCTGCCGATGCTTACGTACAGGCGGAGCACCAGGCGTTGGAAGCCAGCGAGGGGCGCTATGCCCACGCTCTGCGCGGTGCCAACGACGGGATCTGGGACTGGAATGTAACCACTGATCGGCTGTATGTCTCGGCGCGCTGGGCCAGCATGCTGGGTATGACGCCGGCCCAGCTGGGTGAGCAGGCTGCCAGCTGGTTTGCGCGCGTACACCCAGCGGATTTGTCGGCTTTGCGCGCGGCCTTTGACGCGCACCTGCAAGGGTGCACGCCCTGGGTGCGTCATGAATATCGCATGCGGCGCGCCGACGGCAGTTATATGTGGGTGCTGACACGCGGAGTGGTCGAGCTGGATGCCAGCGGGCATCGCCGCTTGGCTGGCTCGCAAACCGACATCAGCGAGCGGCGGCGCATACAGCGTCAGCTTGAGCATGCCGCCGGCCATGATGCGCTGACCGGGTTGATCAACCGTGATCAGCTCAATCACCAGCTGCAGGCTTCGGTTGAGCGCTTGCAACTGCCGGGTGCGCGTCATGCCGCAGTGCTGTTTATTGACCTTGATCGTTTCAAACTGATTAACGACAGCCTTGGACATGCCGCCGGAGACCGCGTGTTGGTATGGGTTGCCGAACGGTTGCGTGACTGCCTGCGCCCCGGTGATCAGCTGGCACGCTTTGGCGGCGATGAGTTTGTCATGTTGCTCGATGACCTGGCCTGCCCTGAGGACGCCGACCAGGTTGCCGCACGTGCGCTGGTCGCGCTGCGCGAGCCCCTGCGGCTGGGGGAGCGCTGTGTGGTGGTGAGCGCCAGTATCGGGGTTGCGCCGCTGGCGCCGGGGCAAGGGCTTGAGGAAGCCTTGCAGGCTGCGGACCTGGCCCTTTATAGCGCCAAGGACGCCGGCAAGGCGCGCTTTGAGCGCTTTGACCAATCCATGCAGGTGAATGTGCGGCGCCGGTTGCAGTTGGAGAGCGACCTGCTGCAGGCGCTGCAGCGCGGTGAGTTCAGTCTGCATTACCAGCCGGTGGTTGATTTGCGCAGCCGGCGGGCGACGGCCGTCGAGGCCCTGCTGCGTTGGCAACATGGTGGCGAGGCGATTTCACCTGCCGTTTTTGTACCGCTGTTGGAGGAACTGGGCGAAATTGTTGCGGTGGGCGACTGGGTGTTGCAGCAGGCCTGCAGCCAGGTGCGGACCTGGCAGCTTGCCGGTGCCAGCCAGCTGCATTGTTCGGTCAACCTGTCTGGCCGACAGCTGCAAGAACGGGACTTTCCTGCGCGTCTACGCGAGATTCTGCGCAGCAGCGGTCTGGCGCCGCAGAGCCTGGTGCTGGAAATTACCGAAAGCCTGTTGATTGATCAGGATGCGTTGGTGCTCAGTACCCTGCGTGAGCTGGCCGGCATGGGGGTGCGCATCGCGTTGGACGATTTTGGTACCGGTTACTGTTCCCTCGGTTACCTTAACCGCTTTCCGCTGCACATCATCAAGCTGGATCGCAGCTTCCTCCATGATGCTCATCAAGATCAACGGCAGCTGAAGGTGTGCCAAGCGTTGATAGCGCTGAGCCGTGCGCTTGACCTGACGGTGGTGGCCGAAGGCATAGAGCGTGATGAGCAGATAGCATTATTGCTCCGGGAGCACTGCACCCTGGGACAAGGCTATCTGCTGGGACGGCCGCAGCCGGCTGAGCAGCTGCGGTTTGGCTAGCGAAAGTCGCCCCACAGGTGCTGCAGCAGGGTTAGCGCCACAATCGGCGCGGTTTCCGTGCGCAGCACGCGCGGTCCGAAGCAGGCAGCATGAAAGCCGGCGCGCTCGGCCTGGTCGATTTCACTGGCGCTGAGTCCACCCTCCGGGCCGATCAGCAGCGCCGCGGATGCGGGCTGATTGAGGCTGCCCAGGTCCTGGTCGGTACGGTGATGCAGCACCAGCTTGACCTCGGCATGCAGGTCGGCCATCCAGTCTTGCAGTGACGCCGGCGGGTGAATAACCGGGACAACGCTGCGCCCGCACTGCTCGCAGGCGCTGATCGCAACCTGCTGCCAGTGGCTCTGGCGCTTGTCGGCGCGCTCGCCCTGCAGCTTGACCTCGCAGCGCTCGGTAAACAGGGGGGTGATTTCACTCACGCCCAGCTCGACCGCTTTCTGAATCGCCCAGTCCATGCGCTCACCCCGAGACAGCGCCTGGCCCAAGTGCGTATGCAGCGGTGACTCCGGTGTGCCCTCGATGGGCGCCTGCAGCTGCACGCTGACCTCGCGCTTGCTGACCGCGCTGATCTCCCCCGGCCACTCCTGGCCGCTGCCGTTGAAAATCTGCACCGGCGCACCGGGTGCCAACCGCAGCACCCGGCCGATGTAGTGGGCGACATCGCCGTCGAGCAGCACCTCGCCGGCGCTCAGCGGGCGGTCCAGATAAAAGCGCGATACCCGCATGGCGTCAGTCCCGGGTAGCCAGTTGAATGCCTTCCCAGGCGACGCTGGCCAGATGGTCGATCTGCTCCGGCGTAATCACATAGGGCGGCATGAAGTACACCACGCTGCCGAGCGGGCGCAGCATGGCCTGGTTCTTAAGGGCGTGTTGATAGACGCGGATGCCGCGGCGCTCCTGCCAGGGGTAGGCCTCTTTTGTCGCTTTGTCTTTCACCATCTCGATGGCCAGTACCATGCCGGTCTGGCGGACTTCGGCCACGTGCGGGTGGTCGACAAAATGCGCGGTGGCCTTGGCCATGTGCGCCGACAGGGCCTTGTTGGCCTCGATCACGTTATCGCGCTCCAGCAGGTCCAGCGTTGCCAGCGCGGCAGCGCAGGCCAGCGGGTTGCCGGTGTAGCTGTGCGAGTGCAGGAAGGCGCGCATGCTTTCGTAGTCGTCGTAGAACGCCTGATAGATGCGGTCGTTAGTCATGCACACCGCCATCGGCAGGTAGCCGGCGGTCAGCGCCTTGGACAGGCAGAGAAAGTCCGGTGCAATGTCGGCCTGCTCGCAGGCAAACAAGCTGCCGGTGCGGCCAAAGCCAACAGCGATCTCGTCGTGAATCAGGTGTACGCCGTAGCGGTCGCAGGCCTCGCGCAGCAGCTTGAGGTACACCGGGTGATACATGCGCATGCCGCCAGCGCACTGAATCAGCGGCTCGACGATCACGGCGGCCACTTCCTCGTGGTTGTCGGCCAGCGCCTGCTCCATGTGCGCAAACATCTGCCGGCTGTGCTCCTCCCAGCTGACGCCGTCTTCGCGGTAATAGCAGTCGGGGGAGGGGACGGTAATCACGTCCATCAGTAGCGGCTGATAGGTTTCCTTGTAGAGCGCGACATCGCCCACCGCCAGTGCTGCCAGGGTTTCGCCGTGGTAGCTGTTGGACAGGGTGATAAAACGCTTTTTCTGCGGCTTGCCGGTGTTGAGCCAGTAATGAAAGCTCATTTTCAGCGCCACTTCGATACAGGAGGAGCCGTTGTCGGCATAGAAGCAGCGGGTCAGTGGCGCTGGTGTCATCTGCACCAGACGCTCGGACAGCTCGACCACCGGCGGATGGCTGAAGCCGGCCAGAATCACGTGCTCCAGGGTGTCGAGCTGTTGTTTCACGCGCTCGTTGATGTAGGGGTTGGCGTGGCCAAGGATATTGACCCACCAGGAGCTGACCGCATCCATGTAGCGGTTGCCCTCAAAGTCGTGCAGCCAGATGCCTTCCCCGCGCTGGATCGGGATGACCGGCATGTGCTCGTGGTCTTTCATCTGGGTGCAGGGATGCCAGAGCACAGAAATATCGCGCTGCATCCAGTCGTTGTTCAAACCCATGTTTCAGCTCCTCCAGAAGTGGCCTGGGGAGCGATTGTACATGAGCGTCTGGCTGGCAACAGACCCTGATCAGCGCGTGCCGTAGACCACCATGGTTTTACCCTTCACCTCAATCAGCCCTTGCTCTTCCAGGCTTTTGAGCACACGGCCAACCATTTCCCGCGAGCAACCAACGATGCGGCCGATTTCCTGTCGGGTGATCTTGATCTGCATGCCGTCGGGGTGGGTCATGGCGTCGGGCAGCTTGCACAGCTCCAGCAAGGTGCCCGCGACGCGGCCGGTAACATCCAGGAAGGCCAGATCGCCGACCTTGCGGGTGGTCTTGCGCAGGCGCTCGGCCATCTGGCGACCGACGGCGTAGAGCAGGTCGGGGTCGCGCTGGGTGAGTTCGCGGAACTTGGCATAGCTGACCTCAGCCACCTCGCACTCGGTCTTGGCGCGCACCCAGGCGCTGCGGTCGTGTTGGGCCGGGGTGAGGTCAAACAACCCCATTTCGCCAAAGAAGTCGCCTTGATTGAGATAGGCGATGATCATTTCGCGCCCTTGCTCGTCCTCGATCAGAATGGTGACCGAGCCCTTGACGATATAAAACAGGCTGTCCGAGCTGTCGCCTGCGTGGATCAGCGTACTGCGTGCCGCAAAGCGGCGGCGATGGCAGTGGGCAAGAAAAGCATCGATGTTTTTTATTTTAGGAGTCAGGTTGATTGAAACCATTAAAAGCGTGTCCTGGCCGTCATTGCGCCGGCGGAAAATGCGGCGCCTCCGTGTCAGCCTCAGCGTGAGACCAAACCGGATTATGTCCAGTTTTTGCCATCCTGACCAGTGCGGGCATCTGTCGCAGGTGGCTGTGGTATTCTCCCGGCCTTCGAGCGATTTTGCGGCGGGAGCAAGTAATGAAAGCGACGATCAAGTGGGTCGATGGTGTCATGTTTCTGGGTGAGTCCGGTAGTGGCCACACCGTGGTCATGGACGGCCCGCCGGAGGCCGGTGGCCGCAACATGGGTATCCGCCCGATGGAAACCGTGCTGGTAGGCCTGGGTGGCTGCGCCAGCTTTGATGTGGTCAGCATTCTGAAGAAGGCCCGGCAGGACATCCGCGATGTGCATACTGAGCTGGCTGCCGAACGTGCGGATGTTGAGCCCAAGGTCTTTACCAAGATCCATCTGCACTTTGTGGTGACCGGCAAGAACCTTAAGGAAGCGCACGTAAAGCGTGCGGTAGAGCTGTCGGCTGAAAAATACTGCTCGGCGTCCATTCTGATGGGCCGCGCCGGCGTTGAAGTGACCCACGATTACGAGATCGTCGAAATCGACTGAGTGCTCTGCTGCTGGCGCCCTCGGTCAGCCGTTTGGCTGAGCAGGCCCTTGGCAGCGACCCGCTGACCGCTACTATCGAGACTCCGATAATAAAAGACAGGGAGTTGTGATGCGCGCATTCATGTTACTCGCCAAGCTGATGATGCTGGCGTTCTGGTTGACGGTGTTGCTTAGCCTGGCGGGTCTGATCGAGGTGCCCAATCCGCAGCGACTGCATCTGATCGCGCTGGTGGTGCTGGGCGTGCATGTGGTGGAGTGCTTGCTGATGTACCGCAAGCTCAAAAAGCTGGGCTCCACCGGCAGCCATCTGTTGCAGGTAATGGTGTTCGGGGTGCTGCACCTGCGTCACCCCGATACCGTGCGAGCAATCAATCAGGCTTTGTAGGTCGCCTTGGTCATTACCTTGGACAGCAGCACCATGGCCTGTTTGACCGGCGCGGGAAAGACCGCGCCGCCAGCCTCCAGCGCGGCGTGACCATGCTCAATCTCGTCTTCGCGCATCTGCTCCAGAATTGCGCGTGACTTGATGTCTTCCTCCGGCAGCTGGGTCAGGTGGTCATCCAGATGACGCTCGACCAGTTGCTCGGTGGCGGCGACAAAGCCCAGGCTGATGCGATCGCTGATTAGCCCTGCCGCAGCTCCCATCCCAAAGGACATGCCGTAGAACAGCGGGTTGAACACGCTGGTGCGGCTGCCCAATTCAACCAGCCGCTGCTCGCACCAGGCCAGGTGATCGATTTCCTCAGCGGCGGCATGCTCCATCTTTTCGCGAACTTCCGGCAGCTTGGCGGTCAGCGCCTGGCCCTGATACAGCGCCTGGGCGCAGACCTCGCCGGTGTGATTGATGCGCATCAGGCCGGCGATATGGCGGCGCTCCTCGGCATCCAGTGGCACGTTGGCCAGGTGTTGTGCCGGTGAGGGACGTTGAGGTTGCACTGCACCCGGCACCAGGGTGCGTAGCGACTGGTCAGCCTGATTCAGCAGACGGTCCAGAAAACTGTAATGACGTGTGCTCATGTTTGCTCCGGCGTCAGAGTGGGTGCTGCGTGCTCTCAGCCCGGCGGCCAGGTCAGCTGGCGCTGGCCGAGAACATGCAGGTGAATATGGTAGACCGTCTGGCCGCCCATTTCGTTGCAGTTGAATACGGTGCGAAAGCCCGCCTCGCAGCCCAATTCATTCGCTAGCTTCTGGGCGGTGTACACCATGTGGCCGACGACCGCGCGGTCATCCTCGGTTACATCGTTGAGGGTGGCGATGTGTTTTTTCGGAATCACCAGAAAGTGCACTGGCGCCTGTGGGTTGATATCGTGAAAGGCGAAGACCTGATCGTCTTCGTATATTTTTTTGGACGGGATCTTACCGTCGATGATCTTGCAGAACAGACAATCCACGCTGCGCTCCTTGGTTGGCTGGGGGCGCGGTCGATAACCGCATGCCTGGCAGTGTACCGCAGGCAGCCGGATTGGCACTATCGGGATAGAAGGGACACAGCGGAGGCGTGGGTTGAAAAACGATATTCATGATCTGGGGTTGCTGCTTGAGTCGCGGGTGCGGCTGATTGTTATCGAGTCCTGGCAGGAGCTGCGTGTACTTGAAACCATCGGCTCACTGGCGGTGCAACGGGCGCAAACCTGGTACACCTGGAACCATCTCGACGGCCTCAGCCGTCTCGGTTTTGGTACCGATGTGGACGACGAGCAAGACTCGCGCGACCCTGAGGTCGCGTTGGAGATGGTGCGCCGCGCCGCGGATGATGCGCTTTATGTCTTCTGCGACCTGCACCCCTTCCTTGACTCGCCGCGCATCGTTCGGCACTTGAAAAGCCTGGCGCAAAGTAGCGCCGCGAGTGCGCCGACGCTGCTGCTGATCAGTCACGGGCTGACGCTGCCGCCCGAGCTCACACGCCTGGCCGTGCGGCTGCAGCTGAACATGCCGAGCGAAGAAGAGCTTAACGCCATCGTTCGCGAGGAAGCCGTGCGTTGGAGCGCCGCCAACAAGGGGCAGCGCGTGCGCACCGACAACAGCACCCTGCAGCAGGTGGTGCGAAACCTGCGGGGCACCACACACGATGAGGCGCGGCGCCTGGCGCGTAATCTGATTATTGACGATGGCGCTATCGATCAGACCGACTTGCCGGCGCTGAACAAGGCCAAGTTCGAGCTGCTGGGCATGGATGGTGTGTTGCACTTTGAGCAGGAAACCGCGCGCTTCGGTGATGTGGGTGGCCTGCAGCGCTTGAAAGAGTGGCTGGCTGAACGGCAGAGCGCCTTCACCCAGGCTGATCTTGCTCAGGACCGCCCGCGAGGTGTGCTGCTGGTGGGCGTGCAGGGCGCCGGTAAAAGCCTGGCAGCCAAGGCAGTGGCCGGGCTCTGGGGGCTGCCGTTACTGCGCCTGGATATGGCGGGGCTGTACAACAAATACATCGGCGAGACGGAAAAGAATCTGCGCGATGCGTTGCAGATGGCCGATGCGCTGGAGCCGTGCGTGCTCTGGATCGATGAAATCGAAAAGGGCGTGGCCGGCGATCAGAGTGACAGCGGTGTATCGCGACGCATGCTCGGCACACTGTTGACCTGGATGGCCGAGCGCCAGTCGCGGGTATTTCTGGTGGCCACGGCCAACGACGTCAGCCAGTTGCCGCCAGAGTTGATTCGCAAGGGCCGCATTGATGAACTGTTCTTTGTCGACCTGCCTGATGAGGCCGTACGTGCCGATATCTTCGGTATTCACCTGAGCAAGCGCGGGTTCGACGCCAGTCAGTTTGACCTGCAGCAGCTGGCTCAGGCGAGCGAGGGCTTTTCTGGAGCGGAAATCGAGCAGGCGGTGGTGTCGGCAGTGTATGCCAACGCCGCCGGTGACGGCCGACTCGGCAGCGTACATATCCTCAATGCCATCAGCCGCACGGCGCCGCTGTCGGTGGTCATGGCCGAGAAACTGCAGGCCCTGCGGCAATGGGCGCAGGACCGGGCGGTGCGGGCGGACTAGAAGGGCTTAACCACCACCAGAATCACAATGCCGACCAGTGCCAGCACCGGCGCTTCGTTGAACCAGCGGTAGTAGACGTGGGAGCGGGTGTTGGCGTCTTCGGCAAAGCGGGTGCGGATGCGTCCGCACAGGTGGTGGTATACCACCAGTAACGCCACCAGCGTCAGCTTGGCGTGCATCCAGCCTTGGCTGAGCCAGCCCGGATTGAGGTACAGCATCCAGCCGCCGAGCAGCAGGGTGACCACCATCGACGGATTCATGATGCCGCGCAGCAGTTTGCGCTCCATGATCTTGAAGCGCTCGCGACTGATCTGATCCTCGGCCTGGGCGTGATAGACGAACAGGCGCGGCAGGTAAAACAGGCCGGCAAACCAGGTAATGACGGCCATGATGTGAAAGGCTTTTATCCAAAGGTACACACGAGTCTCCTGTTGGCGGCGCTGGCGCCGGGCCAGTGCTGGTAATTTCTGTCAGCGCTTTTATCATAGGGAGCTCGGAGCGTCAGCTACGCTGACGTCGCACCCATGTTCAAACAAGACACAGAGAATCAGGACGTAATGATGATCAAAGTAGGCATTGTAGGCGGAACCGGCTACACCGGTGTTGAGTTGCTGCGGCTGCTGGCCCAGCACCCCGAAGCGCATGTCGAGGTCATTACGTCGCGATCCGAGGAGGGCCTCTGTGTCGCCGATATGTACCCTAACCTGCGTGGTCACTACGACAACCTGCGTTTCAGTGTGCCGGATGTCGCGACCTTGGGCGCCTGTGACGTGGTGTTCTTCGCTACACCGCATGGGGTTGCCCACTCGCTGGCCGGAGAGCTGCTGGCGACCGGGGTGAAGATCATCGACCTGTCGGCGGACTTCCGGCTGCGCGACGCGGAGGAGTGGAGCCGCTGGTACCACCAGCCGCATGGCGCGCCAGAGCTGCTGGGTGAAGCGGTGTACGGGCTGCCTGAAGTCAATCGTGAGGCCATTCGCGGTGCTCGCCTGATCGCCGTGCCCGGCTGCTACCCGACTGCGACCCAGCTTGGCTTTATCCCGCTGCTCGAGGCTGGTCTGGCTGACCCGACGCGCCTGGTTGCCGACTGTAAATCTGGCGTTAGCGGTGCCGGACGTGGCGCAAGCGTGCCCTCGCTGTTCTGTGAGGCGACCGAAAGCATGAAGGCCTACGGTGTGGCCGGTCACCGTCACCTGCCGGAAATTCGCCAGGGCTTGCAGCTGGCGGCTGGTCAGCCGGTCGGGCTGACCTTTGTACCGCATCTGACGCCGATGATTCGCGGCATTCACGCCTCGCTCTACGCGACCGTGGCCGATACCAGCGTAGACCTGCAGGCATTGTTTGAGCAGCGCTACGCCGATGAGCCCTTCGTTGATGTGATGCCGGCCGGCAGCCACCCGGAGACACGCAGTGTGCGTGGCGCCAATGTCTGCCGCATCGCTGTGCACCGTCCGCAGGGAGGCGATACCGTGGTGGTGCTGTCGGTAATCGACAACCTGACCAAGGGCGCTTCGGGGCAGGCGGTGCAGAACATGAATATCCTGTTCGGCCTGGATGAACGCGCAGGGCTAGCGCAGCCGGCACTGATGCCCTGATGACAGAGCTAAAGCGGCCCCGACCCCAGTCGTATCGGGACCACCAAGTCAGCATCACGCCGCGGGAAAGCCGGGCGCGACGACGCTGGCGGCGTGCCGTACTGATCATGCTGCTGACTGCTATTCCGGTCAGTGCCTGGCTGGGCTGGGAGTCCGCCATGCGCCGCCTGGCACCGGTTGCCCAGGAGCGCGAGCAGCTGCTTGAGCACCAAGGGCAACTGGTGCAGGAGCTGGAAAGCCAGCGCCAACACTATCATCAGATGGAGGTTGATCTGCTGGTTGCCCGCGAGTCGGTTGCCGAAGGGCAGCAGGTCATTCGTGAGCTGGAGGCCCAGCTGTTCCGTCAGCAGCAGAGCCTGGCGCAGTATCAGGGCGTGCTGGCGCCCGACGCTATGAGCCCGGGGCTGCGCATTCAGGCGTTTGAGCTGCACGCCACCGACGACCCGCAGGTGTTTGCCTACAAGATTATGGTCAGCCGGGTCGGCGATGAAAGCGACATGCTGCAAGCCGGGCTGGACCTGACAGTCAGTGGCGAGCGTGACGGCGAGGCGGTAACCCTGACCCTTGCCGAGTTGGCGCCGGACGTGGCGGCGGATGCGCTGGCGCTGAACTTTCGTTATTTTCAGGTGGTGCCCGCGCGTAGTGAGCAGGCGCAGTTGACCTTGCCGGAAGGTTTTGTGCCGCAGCAGGTCACGCTGACTGCCAGCCACGGGGGCGACACCCTGGTTGAGCAGTCTTTCGATTGGACAGTCACAGGAGTAGCACCCTGATGTGGGGATCGTCGGACAAGCAGAAAAAGGCGGATATCAGCCGCTTCAGTGGCAAGACCACCATTATTGCCCACGACGCCGAGGTCACCGGCAATTTGCGTTTTGTCGGGGCCGTGCAGGTAGATGGTCGGGTGGTCGGCAATATTGAAGCCGAACAAGGCCTGGTGCGTATCAGCGAGCACGGCTATGTCGAGGGCAGCATCAAGGCGCCGCACGTGGTCATCAACGGTCAGGTGTGCGGCGATGTTCAGGCGCTGGAGCACCTGGAGCTAGATGCCAAGGCACGCATCAGCGGCGACCTGCATTATCGTTCCATGGAGATGGTCATGGGTGCGCAGATCAGCGGCCAGCTTAACTGCATGAGCGATAGCGTGGAGCTGCTGACCTTCACCGAGCACGCCCAAGACAGCGAAGACGCGCACAATAGTTGACCAAAAACCTCGGGAAAACGGATAATGTCGCCCCTGTTGTGCTGCGGCCCTGGCCGCCGGAGGTTGTATGTCGAGTCCTGAAGTCTATATTCCCACCCCGCTTATTTTCAGCGATAACGCCGTCAGCAAGGTGCGCTCGTTGATTGAGGAAGAGGGCAATGAGCAGCTAAGCCTGCGTGTGTTTGTCACCGGTGGCGGTTGTTCGGGCTTTCAGTACGGCTTCACCTTCGATGATGAGCTGGCTGAAGATGACACTATCGTTGAGCGCGATGGTGTGCGTCTGATTGTCGACCCCATGAGCTTTCAGTATCTGGCAGGCTCTGAGGTGGATTACCAGGAAGGGCTCGAAGGCTCGCGCTTTGTCATCAACAACCCCAACGCCAGCACCACCTGCGGCTGCGGCTCATCTTTCTCGATCTGATCAGGCCGGGTAGAGCGCGCCTAGAATGCGCTCACCTCGCGCGCCGGTGACGTTAGGCAAGTTACCGGCCAGGCGCTGCTCAAAGCGCCACGCTAACCAGGCGAAGGCCATCGCCTCCATCCAGTCCGGATTTACCCCCAGCGTTTGCGTCGAGAGCACGCGCTGATGCGGCAGCAGTCTTTGTAGCTGGCGCATCAGGTGCGAATTGCGCGCGCCGCCTCCACAGATATAGAGCTCCGCGGTATCGCTCGCGGCCTGCTGCAGGCTGTCGGCGATGCTTTGCGCGGTCAGCATCGCCAGGCTGGCCTGTACGTCGACCGCCGACACACCCGGAACCTGCTGCAGATGCGCGGCCAGCCAGGCCTCATGGAAGTACTCGCGCCCAGTGCTCTTCGGGCCACGGCGGGCAAAGTAGGGGTCAGCCAACATGCGCTCAAGCAACGGCTGATGCACCTGTCCTTGGCTGGCCCACTGCCCATCGGCGTCAAAAGGGGTGCCGATATGGCGCAGTGCCCAGTTGTCCATCAAGGCGTTGCCGGGGCCCGAGTCAAAGCCCGCCGCCGCCTCGCCGGGCCTGAGCACAGTGAGGTTGGCGAAGCCGCCAATGTTGACCAAAGTGCGAGTCAGGTTCGGGCTGCTCAGTAGCCAGTGATGGAAGGCGGGCACCAGGGGCGCACCTTCGCCTCCGGCGGCAAGGTCGCGGCTGCGGAAGTCGGCAATGACCTTGATGCCTGTCAGCTCCGCCAGCAGCGCCGGGCTGCCGATCTGCAAGCTGAAGCCCTGCTCGGGGTGGTGGCGCACCGTCTGTCCGTGGCTGCCAATGGCGCAGACCTGCTGGGGGCTGAGTCCTTGGCGCACCAGAAGTTGGTTGACGCCCTCTGCTGCCAGCCGTGCCCAGGCGTTGCCGGCAACGCCCGCCTGGTAAAGCTCATCGCTGCTGGGGCTGCACAGGTCAAGCAATTGCTGGCGCAGTGCGGCGGGCAGGGGAAGGCAGAGCGCATCGAGGCAGTCGGCCTGCTGGCCGTCGGTAAAGCGGGAGAGGGCGATGTCGATACCATCTAGGCTGGTGCCTGACATGATACCGACATACAGAAGGGACATTACTGGTCCAGGGAGGCTAGCTGAGTCGCGCGGTTCTGGTCCATGGACGCCATCAGCTTCTGGCTGCTGGCCAGGAAGGCCGTGCGCTCGCTGGCCGGAATCGGGTCAGAGGCGGGCAGCTTGACGCTGAGCGGGTCAACGTGGCGGCCGTCTACACGGAACTCGTAATGCAGGTGCGGGCCAGTTGCCAGGCCGGTCATGCCAACATAGCCGATGATCTGGCCTTGGGTCACATTGCTGCCGGCGCGAATCCCGCTGGCAAAGCGGCTCATGTGGCCGTACAGGGTCTGGTATTTGCGACCATGCTGGATGACAACTGCGTTGCCGTAACCACCTTTGCGGCCAGCGGAGACCACGCGGCCATCGCCTGTTGCCTTAATGGGCGTGCCGGTTGCAGCAGCGTAGTCGACACCCTTGTGCGCGCGAATTCGGTTCAGCACGGGATGCAGGCGGCCCGGGTTGAAGCGCGAGCTGATGCGAGCAAAGTCCACCGGTGTGCGGATAAAGGCTTTGCGCATGCTGGTTCCATCAGCGCGGTAGTAGCTGGCGTAGCCATTGCTGTCGGTGTAGCGCACGGCAGTGTAGGTCTTGCCGCGGTTGGTGAAGCGCGCCGCCAGAATGTTCTTGTTGCCGACGTTCTTGTCGCCAACGTGCAGCTCCTCAAACAACACCTCAAAGCTGTCGCCTTGGCGAATGTCGCGGGCAAAGTCCACGTCGTAGCCAAAGATGTTGGCCATTTGCATGGTGAGGTTGTGATTGAGGCCGGCGTTTTGTGCAGCGAGGAACAGCGAGGAGTTGATGGTGCCTTGGACGTAGCGTTCGCGGACGTCAGGCTCAATGACGTCTTTGCTGAAGGCAAAGCCATCGGCCGTTCGCTCGATGCTGATGCTTTCCAGGTCGTTGAGCTTGGATCGCATGGCCAGCAACTGGCCCTCAGCGTCGGTCTGGTACTCCAGCACCTGGCCTACATTAAGACGAGTAAAACGGCGGGCTTCCTGGCTGCTATTGATCACGGCGTGCAGCGTGCTGGCGCCCAGATCAGCCTGGTCAAACAGGGTCGAAAGCGTATCGCCGCTGGCGACCGTCAGTTGCTGCCATTGTGGTTCAGTCGGAGCCGGCGGCTCTACTGCAACCATTGGTGCGCCTTTGGCGGCATCAGTTGCCTGCTTGGCGATGTCCAGTGGTTTGGGCAATGTGACTGCGTCGCTGACCAGGGCGTCAAGTTGTTCAGGCGACTGGGCCAGTGACGCACCAGCGTCACCAGCGTCGGTTTCGGGGGCTTGAAGCTCAAGTTGAACGAAGGTCTTCTTGGCTTCTACATCGGTAGTGGGGACAACGAGCAAGATAATGCTCAGCGCTGCGGCGATTCCACTGGCTGCCACGAGGTGGCTTTTGGGGTATCGCGATGACTTTTTATCTTGGGAACCCATAAGCGCTCTTGTAGAAGTATTCTAGATAAAGTGGACTAACTTGCTAAATTATAATTGAAAAGCGTGCGTGGCAAGTTTTTGCTCGTCCCGTCTGTCAGATTTCTACCGTCAATTCTTGTTAGGGCGCAGATCGCCTGCTACCCCGCCTTGCTTGTAATTGATAGGCAATGTTGTATGGTTTGTTCCCCGGTTTACCCACCCACCTTGAATCTACAGGAAATCTGGACGTATGAAGTCGGTTGACGAGCAGTTGGCGCTGATCAAGCGCGGCGCGGATGAAATTCTGGTTGAAAGCGAATTGTGCGCCAAGCTGGAGCGCGGCATTCCGCTGCGTATCAAGGCCGGCTTCGACCCGACCGCGCCGGATCTGCACCTTGGTCACACGGTGCTGATCAACAAGCTGCGTCAGTTTCAGGAGCTCGGTCACCAGGTGTTGTTCCTTATAGGGGACTTCACCGGCATGATCGGAGATCCGTCCGGTAAGAATGTCACGCGCCAACCGCTGACGCGTGAGCAGGTGCTGGCCAACGCTGAGACCTATAAAGAGCAGGTGTTCAAGATTCTTGATCCAGCCAAGACGCAGGTGATGTTCAATTCCACCTGGATGGACAAGATGACGTCGGCCGACATGATTCAGCTGGCTGGCAAGTACACCGTGGCGCGTATGCTGGAGCGCGATGACTTCGACAAGCGCTATAAGAGCGGGCAGTCGATTGCGGTTCACGAGTTTCTCTATCCGCTGGTGCAGGGCTACGACTCGGTCGCCATGCAGGCGGATGTCGAGCTGGGTGGCACAGATCAGAAGTTCAACCTGCTGATGGGGCGTGAACTGCAGCGTCAGTACGGCCAGGAGCCGCAGGTCATTCTGACCATGCCGATCCTGGAAGGTCTGGACGGCGTGAAGAAGATGTCCAAGTCGTTGAATAACTATATAGGCATCAACGACGCCCCGGGTGAGATGTATAACAAGCTGGTTTCGATGCCCGACAGTCTGATGTGGCGCTACTTTGAATTGCTCAGCTTCCGCAGCATGGACGAGATCGAGCAGTTCAAGGTTGATATCGAAGGTGGTGCCAATCCGCGTGATATCAAAATCAAGCTGGCTGAGGAGCTGGTCGCGCGTTTCCATGGCGAAGAAGCGGCCGCCAACGCCCACCGGTCAGCTGGCAACCGCCTGAAGGATGGCGAGCTGCCTGATGATCTGCCGGAAGTAGAGATTGAGGTGGATGGTGAGCTGCCGGTGTCTGCTGTGCTTAATCGCGCCGGTATGACCAAGAATGCGGCGGCTGCACGTGACCTGCTGAATGCTGGCTCGGTCAAGGTGGATGGCGAGGTTGTAGACCGTGATTTCGTGTTCCAGCCAGGCGTTGCCTACGTCTGCCAGGCGGG
>CERX01012800.1_pt1 | contig 16156 bp, 21 predicted proteins | sample 350251 | NCBI WGS metagenome assembly CERX01 (sample SAMEA2621044, study PRJEB7988) | marine metagenome | biome: marine biome (ENVO:00000447); feature: deep chlorophyll maximum layer (ENVO:xxxxxxxx); material: "saline water (ENVO:00002010), including plankton (ENVO:xxxxxxxx)" | depth 50 m
CAACATCAATGTGTTCATATTGATGGTGATGACATCCGAGAAATATTCAGTAATAAAAATTACAATTTTGATGGTAGAGTGAATAATATCAAAACTGCTCAAAATATTGCAAGATTTTTACACAACAAAAATTATAAGGTTTTAGTTTCATTAGTTTCACCTTATAGAAAATTACGAGAAGAATTGAGAGGACAAGACATTTATCAAGTTTATTGTCATACAACCGAAATTCGAGGTAGAGAAGAATATTTTGTGGAGAACTATGAACCACCAATCGAAAATTTTATAGATATGGACACAACAAATAAATCAGTTAAGGAGTGTATAGATGAAATACTCGATGTTTGTAGGTAGATGGCAACCTTGGCATAAAGGTCATCAATGGTTAATTGACCAAAGATTAAAAGAGGGTAAAAATGTTTTAATTTGTATTCGAGATATGATGCCCGATAAAAACAATCCTTATACTTGTGAAGAAGTTTATGATAATTTACAAACTCAATTAAAAGAATTTATAGAAGAAGGAACTATTAAGGTTATGATTATTCCTGATATAGAAAGTGTTAATTATGGTCGTGGTGTTGGATATGATATAATTGAACATTTTCCACCAACAGATATTAAACAAATAAGTGCAACAAAAATACGGAGTCAAAATGAAAATTGATGTATTGGATAAAGGTCACATTGAGTTAGTAGATACACTCGGTGATGATTTAACACCTGTTAATGCGGCCAGAGTTTCATTCGGTGGTCGTTCAGAAGAATTTACCAACAAGGATAAAAGATTATCCAAATTTTTAATCAAACACAAACACTTTAGTCCATTTAGACATCAACACATTATGGTGATTATCAAGGCACCTGAATTCGTGATGAGACAATGGTATAAGCATGTTGTTGGAATAGAAACCACATCATCAAGTGCTAGTAAAGACCACGCTTGGAATGAGATTAGTGGTCGGTATGTTGAGGTTGAGGATTATTATTATCCTGAAGTATGGAGAAAACAATCAGAGGATAACAAGCAGGCTAGTGATGGTGTATTGGATGATTTACAACAAAAGAGAATGACATCTTTTTACAACGAGTATATGAGACAAGTCGAGATGACTTACGATAGAATGATTGAAGCTGGAATGGCAAAAGAACAAGCTCGTATCGTATTACCATTATCACAATACACACAAGTTTGGTGGACAGCATCATTTCAATCGGTGATGAACTTTATTGAATTAAGAGATGAACCAACATCACAAGTAGAAATACAAGAATACGCAAGAGCATTGAAAACAATTATGATGGAATCATTTCCTGAAACCACTAAGTTATGGAGTGAAATTTATTTGAATGAGGATTAGGAGTAATACTTACCAAAAAGTTTGTCATTTAATATCAAACAATATTCGTGACAAGGTAAAACATAATTCCCATGTTGTTTTGGGATTAGCAACTGGTTCTACACCAATTGGTATTTATGAGGAATTGTGTAAGATGAGAAATACTAATTTTGGTGATGTGATTACTTTCAACCTTGATGAGTATGTAGGACTTGACAAATTTCACGACCAATCATATCAATACTTTATGCACAAACACCTATTCAGTACTATTAATTTCAGAAAACATTATTTTCCCAATGAAGAAAATTATCAAGAATACGACTTGATGGTAAAAAATGCAGGTGGTATTGATATTCAGATATTGGGAATCGGAACAAACGGACACATTGCATTCAACGAACCAGGTTCAAACAAGTATTCCTCAACACGAATAGTTGATTTGACCGAAAATACAATAAAAGATAATAGTAGATTTTTTGAAAACATTGAAGATGTCCCCACACAGGCATACACAATGGGAATGTCAAGTATTATGGGTGCTGAAAAGATATATTTAGTGGCACAAGGTAAACATAAAAAAGAAATTTTAGAAGAAGCTGTGTATGGTGATGTTACTGATGAAATCCCAGCTTCATTATTACAAGAACATCCAAACTGTGAGGTTTATTATAGTGAATAAAATAGACAAGATAATGATAGTCGCTCATCCTGATGATGAAGCATTATTTGGTGGTGCAGAGTTACTAACACATCCAAATGAATATAAAGTAGTGGTTTTAGATGAATACCACAATGATATCAGACGGAGAGAATTTTTAGATAGTATGAGATTTATTGGTATTCACGAGTATGAACATTGGACAGGATATAAAGGTAAGGAAGATTATTTCAGAGAGAAATTGATATATGAATTACTGAGAGTTTTAAGGGAACGAGATTACAAAAAGATTGTAACTCATAATACCAATGGTGAATATGGTCATCCAAGACATAGGGCATGTCATGATGTTTTAGCACATTTAAGACCTGAATTATTGTGGTGTTTTGATAGAGGTGAGAAATTAGATGATAAGATAATTGAAAAGAAAAGAAAATTATTAAAGGTGTATAAAAGTCAAGAAGATATATTAGATTGGTTTAATTGGGAACATGAATCGATTAGGAAATTTAAGTGAAGGGTTGGATATTTACAACACAAACTGAACCATCCTACGAGACAAAAAGATTAATAGAGTGTTTTAAAAACGAGGATATAGAATGTTTTTATGTGCACCCAAACAATGTTGATATTTTCATCAGTAAGGAAAATAGAAAATCAGTTCAAGTAGAAAACGAATATACCACAATACCTGATTTTGTAATTCCAAGAGTCGGTTCATCAACCACATATTATCAAAAAGCAGTTTTTAGACACTTAGAGAGAATGGGCGTACTATTTATTAATAGTAGTGATTCGATTGACAATGTAAAAGATAAACTTTACACGATGCAAATATTAGCACAAAATAATGTTCCACATCCAAAAACAATGTTGGTTAAGAATCCAATAGATTCAAGTTATGTAGAAAGAAACATCGGATTTCCTATTGTGGTTAAGTCATTGAGTGGAACTCACGGAAAAGGTGTTTATTTAGCAGATAACAAAAGAAACTTCGAACAATTAGTAGAAATGATGGAACAATTTAATGATAGATTTAATATCATACTACAAGAGTTTGTAAAAGATTCAGCTGGTAAAGATTTAAGAATTATAGTGGTGGGTGGTAAAGTTATTGGAGCAATGAAACGAGAATCAAAAGATGGAGATTTCAGAGCTAATGTTACACGAGGTGGTGGAGCAAAACCAGTAGAACTTGATGAACAAATGGAATACTTGGCATTAGAATCTACAAAACTATTAGGATTGGATATAGGTGGTGTAGATTTATTATATGACAATGGTGGATACAAAATCTGTGAGGTTAATTCTTCACCTGGATTTTTTGGTATGGAAAAATATACCGATATAAAAGTTGCCGAACAGATAGTTATGTATGTAAAAAATAAAATAGGTTATAATGATAATAGAGAACCCAACGGAGTTTGAGAGTTTTTTAGAGAAATATAAACAATCAGATTGTATTGTAATTCCAATATTGTCTGATATCAATAAACATCCTTTAGAAAATTCATTGTGTGCTGTTTATTTTAAAATAATAGATGGTGATGAGTATATTTTGCCATTTAATCACGGAGAATCAATAAATCTTGACTTATCATTGTTCAACGAGTTAAATTCAGACCATAAAAAGTATGTTTACGATAAAAAACAACTTAATCATATTGTTAAATGGGATAATGTTATAGATATTAACCTACAATATTATATGGAACATAATCAACCATTATCAATTGAGGAAATCACCACAAATTCACACGATTATTTCAGTAGGAAGTATTATAAAACAGAAAATATAAATCGTGTAATTCCCATACTTAAACATTTAGAGTTGTGTAGAAAACTTTCTAATGAATATCAAAAATATATTGATTTAGATGTTCACCAAGAATATAATGATGAGATAATTGATAATTTAACCTATATAGAAAGTGCTGGACTACGACATGATGATAGAATGGTGTATTCAGAGTATAATCCATATACAAGCACAGGTAGACCATCAAATAGGTTTGGTGGGATTAACTTTGCAGCTCTAAATAAATCAGATGAATCAAGAAAACCATTCCGTAGTAGGTTTGAAAAAGGTATGTTGATTGAATTTGACTATGATGCATATCACTTACGATTGATTGGAAATTTATTGAATTATTCATTTCCAAGTGGTTCAGTTCACGAACATATGTCTAAATTCTATGGATGTGATTATCAAGAGTCTAAAAACCTATCTTTTAAGTATCTATATGGTCATATTCCACCAGAAGTTATAAAAACCAACCCATTCTTTGAAAAAGTACATAATTACATCAATCAGACTTGGAAATTATATAAAAGTCAAAAATTTATACAATCTGATATTTATAGTAAGAAGATATACAAAAAAAACCAGGCCGATATGAATCGGAATAAGATATTTAATTATATTATTCAGTTAATGGAAACTGAGAACAATATGAAGATATTAACCAACCTTATTCCATTTATGGAATCATACAAGAGTAAGTTGATATTGTATAGTTATGATTCTTTTCTATTTGATTTTAATTTAGAAGATGGGGTTGAATTTTTGAAAGATGTTAAAAAAATTATTGAGAGTAATGGGTTATTTCCTACTAAAACAGGTAAAGGGACTAACTACCATGAAATGGTTGATATAACGGAGAGATTATGAAAAATTGGGATAAAATATTAAAAGATTTTTCACACAAATGTAAGGGTGGTGAGCCAGATTTTACCAATTCCACCCATCTTAATTATTTAAGAGAATCCATACTAAAATACGATGAGGAGTTTAGAAATAACACTTATGCTCTAAATGAGTTTATTGGTAATTTAAGAAATGGAAAAGAAATCATTACAGAGGATTGGTGGAGTGATATGACACCTGCACAACAGGCACAATATATTAAAGACCATCCTAAATCACAAAAGGCCTTGGATGCTAAAGATAAAGAAACAGAAAAAGATTCTGCAACGAGTAAAATTACAAGAGAAGATATAGATATTATTGATGGTGAGGAAAAACAAGGTGGATTAAATGAAACCGTAAAGGCACCTGGTAATCTATCATCTGTGATAAACGAGGTTGGTACTGGTATAGGTATGAGCCATCTTTCTGATAATCCTAATATGTCAGTTAATGAGTTAGAAGAATTACTATTTGAAGAAATGATGACGAATCCACCAAATACAATTGGTGATTCCAATGGGGCAGATAAGACAAGAGGTGCGTGTAGAGCAGCTGCTAAATCAGCAAAAAGAGAATTTGAAAGGTCACAGGAAACTATTAAAAAGAATGGAATGAATCCAGAAACCACTAAAACTTCTCATGTTTGGGGTGCAAAGAAGTCTTTACAAAATACAGTAGATCATTTAGAAAAGTTAGGAATTACAGAAGTTAATGGTATTCCAATGGAAGATACATTGGATAAAGATGGGAATGTTATTAAGAAAGGATATAAGACAATAATATTAGAAGGTGGAGCAGGAGAGAATCCAACAGATACTATGGTTGTGATGGTGGATGATTCAGTTAAACCACCTAAGGCTGTAATAAATCATACATCAAATAAAACCTCATCTAATGATATACAAGGTAATTCATCTCCTGAAAAAAATGCACAGGCGATGAGAAAACAATCAGATAGAGATTTAAAAGATAATAAGATTACTAAAGAAGAACACAAAGTTATTACAGAAAAAACTGCAAAACTTGAAAAGGATTTAGCTGGAAAACAGAAAGAAATTAATGATTTAATTCAAGAACAGAATGATGAATTAAATGCAAAGTTACCACGAGGAATAATAGATGAATTAAAGGTTTTAAGTAAACCAACTGCTGGTGGAACAAGTGCTAAGTATTGGAAGGATGTAGTCACCAATCATCAGAAAAAAGTAAAACCACCACTCAATCCACCAATATCTAAACGACAATTTGATACACAAACAGGAAATTTTGATCCACCATTAACTCCTGAGGAAGAAGAAAGAGTGGCAGCTTCTTATGTAAATGAAATGCAGGATGCAGCAAATGGTGTCGATGGTGCAACTGAACCAACATCAGGAATGACAAAAATATTAGCAAGGGTTCAACCACCACCCGAAGAAGAATTGAATCAATTATACAAAGACCAACATGAATTAATTACTAATACAAGAAATGAACTAAACGAATCGGTTAAATCTGAAAACTCACCACAACCTTATGGGGATTATGTGGCATCCAAAAACTTTTTAGGTAGATTACATTTAGATGTGGTGGAAGGTCATGATCCTGGTGGTATTCCAGCAGAAAATTTTGAAGTGAACATGGGTAATAACGATAGTGGAATAAAGTATGATAAGGATGGAAATGAATGGGTTCATACTGCAGGTGGAAATTACAAAAGAGTAAATTCTGAAACTGGTGAACCCGAAGGTAAATCTCAAAAATTTGGAAAGGGAGAGTTATCTAAAGGTGATAATGCAGTAGTTGTAAATAAAGAAAACATAGCAAAATGTTTAGGGGTAAAGGCTCCAAGTAAAGATATAGCAGAAAACATCAGAGTTTCAGAGGTAAAATCAAGTAAAGGTGCATCAGGATATGTAACCATATATGATTTAGATGGTAATGTAATAGGTGAACAAACTATTAGACCGAAGGGTGGTAAAGGAACAAAAGTTCAAGATACCATTTCCTTTAGTAAGTCTTTTCAGAAATGTTTACAACGAGAATCTAAATAATGAGAACTCAACTACTCTGTACATTCACTAAACGAAACAGACTCTACGAAACCGTAGGTTTGATTATTGAGTGCCATGATATCGTATTCAATAAACTTTATGTGTTTCAAAATGAGGATGACCATAATTCGTTAATCTGTACATATAATATACCACAGAATCAAGATAATTTTATTGAAGGTGTTGATACAATAGCACTTCATAGAAAGAAACAAACCAATACACTTTATACCATAAATTCTCTAAATGAAATCATTAGGGAGAGAAACAATGGTGTGTTGGATAAAACATTTCCTGTACCTTGGGAAGAATATCAAAACACCTTATTGTTAGTTAATGATGAGGGATTAAATAAAATTCATACACGAATTTACACTATTGTAAACGTGGATACTTGGGAGAATGACCAAAAATTAAAAAATGAATTATAGGTTTTATTATCCAGATTGGAATAGTCGAAAGGATGTTTGTGAGAAATATCCACAAATCAAAGAAATCACAAAAGAACCAATAGCCTTTTGGTATGGAGTTGGGCCTAAACGAACCATTCGAAAGACCAAGAAATCAATTCAACGATTACTCAAACGGGCACATCCTTATTTACCCGTATTAGTAATATACTCAATCCCAAACAGAGATTTAGGTCATCATTCAAAAGGTGGTGCAAAATCAGATGACGAATACTTAGAATTTATTCAAGAGTTTTGTAATTCACTTGGAGATTCATCCCCAATTGTAATATATGAGCCTGATTGTATTCCACATATGGAACATATGGGTGTAGTGGATGGTATGGATAGGATGAGATTGGTAAAGGCCTCCATCGAATTACTCAGTAGAACTAACGCATCAGTTTACATGGATATTGGACACCCACATTGGTTGAGTGTTTCAAAGTCGGTTAGTTATTTAAACTTATGTGATGTTCACAAGATAAGAGGATTTGCATTAAATACGAGTAATTACCATTCAACAGAAAGTTGTTATAAATACGGAAAGGATATTTCCGAAAGACTCAACAATACGCATTTTGTAATCGATACCTCAAGAAATGGTAATGGAGAAGGTTCAGAACATTTCAATCCATATGGTAGAGCATTAGGAACACCACCAACCACTCAAACTTGTGATGAAATAGTAGATGCATACCTTTGGATAAAAGTTCCTGGTGAAAGTGATGGTAATGTAAATGGTGGTTCTAAGGCTGGTAGATTTAATCACAATTTAGCTCTTGATTTGATACATAATAAAAAATAAACTTGATATTTATATTGGATGAGCAGAGTCATCTAAATCGTTAATCTCAGTAGCTCTTCAATGCGATTAATGGTAAAAGGTTTAGATGGTGAATTAAACGTTTAATTAACTAATTTAAGTAGGGACTTAAATTGAATTAGGAGAAATATAATGGGAACAAGAAGTTCTTTAAATAAAGCAGCTAGAGAAACCTTAACAGGCTTATCTGGATTATCTAATAACATAATAACAAAAGACGATAAGTTAATTTTGGGAGTTGAAAATGTCGCTGCAGGTGATGGAGCTGGTACAGTAACATTAGATGTTAATGCAACTTTTCATTTCGTAACTACAGCAACTAATTCATCTCATGTGGATGTTGCAGATGGTGTTGCAGGACAAGTTAAGTATATTATTCACAAAACGAGAAGCAATACAACTGATTTGGTAATTACTCCTGCTAACTTTGCTGCTGGTACAACATTAACTTCTAATCTCGGGTCAAGATCCGTAGGATTGGTATTTGATGGAACTAACTGGCAAGTAATTAGTGGTGAAATCACAGGTACTGCTGAAATGGTAATTGCTTAATAAGTAATAATCATATTAACAATAAATTGGGGGATAGATTTCTATCCCCTTTTTTGTGCCAAAAATAATTGAAAAAAAGACTTGACTTTCTCATATATTATGTGTAAATTGGGGTATCAAATAAAGGGAATATATTATGAAAAAGTGGAAAACAAAAAAAGCAATCGCAAGTCAGAAGAAAATTGATATAGGTCTTGCTAAACTTGGTAAGTCTATTGGACTTGATAAACCATTCTTCGCCGCTCAAACCTTTGACGATAAGAGTGGAACATGGAAGGTATGTCCGTGTTGTGGTGGAGATTCACTAATTAAAGATTTTATTTAAATAATAAGGAGTAATATATGTTATATTCAGAATGTTGTGGAGAAATGGTCTATGATGACTATGATATTTGTTCGGAATGTCTTGACCATTGTGATACTTACGAAGAATGGGATGATGAAGAAGCTGAGATGGAACATCTATTGGAGATGAATCCAGAATTTAAATCGGAAAAAGATTAAAAAAACACTTGACTTTATCAAAAATTATTCGTAAGATCAAGTAACAAATAAGGGGAAAAAATGACAAAAACACACGAGTTTATTTTAGGAAAACATGATTCTTCAACAGATTTTGAAGGACATATTTTAGATGTTGAGTATGTTGTATCAAGTGTTAGTGATGATATAAAGATTGTTGATATGTGGAGATATTGGGATAGTAATAATCACAACCATTCAACACCTGATATGGATGAGGAGATGAGATTACCTTGGTTGAGTGAAGATTTCAAGGAAAAGATGTTTGAAGAATTAAGACATATTGAATTTAGTGATTTTGATTTGGATAAGTATTGTGAAGAAAATCCTGATTTTAATGAAGCTATGAACGGAGAACTGATGGGACCCGATGGACTACCATTAAATTATCCATATAACAAGTAAAAAAGGAATTTTATGAGAAAAATACACAGATTTGTTAATAGTAAACCAGTAATAATTACCGAAAAGGGTATTAAATACAAGGTTGTTGATTTGGGTGGACACAAGATGAAAATTAGGATTAAATCAGACGAGGAAATAGCTCGTGATTCTAAATTATTTAAAGAAAGTCAAAAATAATACTTGACTTTCTCGTTTTTTTGTCGTAAGATCTAGTATGAATAAAGGGATAAAAATGATAAACAGAGATAAAAATAAATTTAAAGAGAGGGTTGATATACTTCTCAAAAACATAGGTAAAGACTATGATTCTTGGACTGGAATAGAACCACTTCGTGAAATGGATGAATCAGCTTTAAAGATTAAAAAAGAAAGTTCTGATAGATTCAAAAAAGGACTTAAACTTTCGCATGGTAGGAAATACATCAAGGTTATGGAGAATAACAGAGTTTGGGGTTTCATCGCAGTTACTGATGGAGTTCTCAAGGGAATACCTTACAAATTTGGTGATGTATTTAAAGCAGCTTCTTGGAGAGCACCAGCAAAGCATGTTAGGGGTTCAATATACTTGGATAGGACAGATTGGTTTCATTGGACAGGACCGATGTACATATAATGAGTATTATTAGAAACCCTCAACCAAGAAAGAGGGAAATCAATTTACTTGGTTCAGAAGGAAACGCTTACTTTCTTTTAGGAACAGCCCAAAAGTGGGGAAAACAACTTGATTTGGATGTCGATAGTATTATTAAAGATATGGAATCAAGTGATTATGAACATCTTATCAAAGTATTCGATAAACACTTTGGTAGTATTGTAGATTTAGTTTACAGAGGTTAATATGACATACAAAGAAATATTAGAAAAATTAGAAGAAATAGAAGGTCAATTAGATGATTCTTTCTACAGCTTACCCGAATGGGATGGTAACTCTGATGGTAGGAGTTATTTAGATGGAGCAAGGTCTGATTTATATGGTCTAAAGGATGATATTGAAAGGAAAATATTAGACGAGAAAAAAGACCACGATGAATTGTATAATATTAAAAAAAAGTGAAAAAAAGACTTGACTTTCTTGTTTTTTCTTCGTAAGATCAAGTATTAATTAAATAAAGGGAAATAACAAATGAATATTAAAAATGAAATTAGAAAATTAAGCAGTCTTTCAGAGTTGAATGACTTATCATCATTTATTAGTGAGTGTAAAACTCTATTAGGTAAATCAACACTTGGTGTTGGTTCTAAGGTTTGGGTGGTTCAAAAAACCAAAAAAACCGAAGGTGTTGTTACTAAAATGAACATCAAGAAAGCTCTCGTTGATATGAGGGGTAGGATTTATAGTGTTCCATTCAGTATGTTGGAATTAGCTTAAATAACAATCGTGGTTTCGTCCTTTCTACGATAATTTGAAAGGATGGTGGGTTGAGAGTGACTACCTATTTGGAACTCTCAAAAATTTAATGAGTGGAAATGAGATTATCTTGTAAGGTTCGAATCCTTACCATTAATGATTTTTGAAAATTTGGGGATTAGGATGTTAAGACATCACTGCATATCGTAAGATTACTGGAATCCCCAATTTTTTAAAAAAACGCAAAAAAAACCTATCGTTTGGGATTTTTTGTGTATATATATAATATGTCTTTCAAGACAAAAGTTTTTTGAAAATTTTGGAAATTTGAGAAGTACGAGGAGTAATTAACTTCGTATGGGATTGACCGAACAATGAGTAACCTTTAGAAGCTCATAAGGTAATCCGCTCTTAGACTCGTGGTGGGTTGATATTCGGCTAAATGTTGAAAATATCGTATGACAATACTGAGAGAATGTACTTCAAGAAAATATAAAGAACACGATTCTTTAGACCTTGTTGTGGGTAAGGGTAAAACCGAAATCCCACTTTATGACTGAATCAATCTAAACTCAGAGAGATAAAGTAATGACACAGAGGTTGTACTCACTTTGACGATGACTAACCATCATTGAGGAGAACTATCGTAACTGATAGGTGTTAGGTACAAGGGAGAAAAAAATCTGAGCTTGAAGTTGTTGGTAATCGTTAGTCCAACATCCCCAATATTTCCGAACTTTAAGGTGGTGAGGCTTTCTTACATATACTCGATAATTTTTATTATCTAAAACTCATCACCTTTTTTTTAGCAAAAAAATTGTGTTGTTTTTAAAACAAACCGATACTTATAGTTGTATATGGAATGTATACAATTACAAATTAACAAATAATAATAAACAATAAGGAGATAACAAATGGATATTGAAGCCGTAAGAAAGCGACTAAACCAGTTACAAACCTCAACTACAAGAACAACAAACTTGTGGAAACCTCAACCAGGAAAGACACAAATCCGTCTTTTACCTTACAAACTAAATCAAGAAGTTCCTTTTATCGAGCTATTCTTTCATTATGATTTGGGTGGAAAGTCTTATCTTTCACCAATCTCATTTGGTAGACCAGATCCGATTGAAGAATTTGCTGAAAAACTAAAGTCAAGTGGAAATCGTGAAGATTGGAGACTTGGTAAGAAGTTAGAAGCAAAACTCAGAACTTTTGCACCAGTTTGTGTTCGTGGTGAAGAAAACCAAGGCTCTAAGTTTTGGGGATTTGGTAAAACCGTATATCAAGAACTACTATCAATTATAGCAGATCCTGACTATGGTGACATTAGTGATCCAGTTAATGGACGAGATGTCGTGGTTGAATTCCTAACAGCTGAAGAAACCGGAGCATCGTTTCCTAAGACTAACATCCGTGTTAAACCAAATCAAACACCAGTTACAGAAGATAAAGCAGTTTTGACTACATTACTCGATGACCAAAAAGACATCCGTGAAGTTTATAACGAATTAAGTTATGACGAACTCTCAGACGCCTTACAAGATTGGTTAAATCCAAGTGAAGATGGTGAAGATAAAGGACCAGACAATCCCGTACCAGCATCAACAAACAAGAAATTAGAAAGTGCAGTAACAAACACTTCTAATGTTAGTGATGCTTTTGACGACCTGTTTAATAAATAGAAAAGGAGACATATATGTCTATATCAGCAAAAGATGAACTTGCACAAGTTCTTGCCGATAACCTTAATAAGCAGTTCAAGGATACGAAAGTAGCCTATTTCTTAGATGGTTCAAATGCTACACCTACTGATGTAAAGGAATTTATCTCAACAGGTTCATCAATTTTAGACCTAGCAATCTCCAATCGTCCTAATGGTGGAATAGCCGTAGGACGAATCACGGAGATAAATGGTTTAGAATCAAGTGGTAAATCTCTAATAGGAACTCACATTCTTGCAGAAACTCAGAAGAAAGGTGGTATAGCAGTTTATATCGATACCGAAACTTCTGTTAGTAGAGAATGGTTAGAAACTATTGGTGTTAATGTTCAAGACTTGTTATATCTTCATGTCGAAACCGTAGAAGATATATTTCAATGTATTGAAAACATTGTTACCAAGATTAGAGAATCAGATAGAGATAGGTTAGTTACAATCCTCGTGGATAGTTTAGCAGGGGCATCGACCAAAGTAGAGATGGAAGCCGATTTTGAGAAAGATGGATGGGCAACGAGTAAAGCAATTATCGTTTCTAAAGCGATGAGGAAGGTTACACAAATGATTGGTAGAGAAAGAATAGCTCTTGTCTTTACTAATCAACTCAGACAGAAACTCGGAGTAATGTTCGGTGATCCTTGGACAACAAGTGGTGGTAAGGCATTACCATTTCACTCATCAACTCGTATTCGTTTAAAGAATATGGGGCAAATCAAAGATACAGCAAAAAATGTATTGGGTATGAAAACTCGATGTCAGATTATCAAGAATCGTTTAGGCCCACCATTACGACATGCCGATTTCAATTTATACTTCGATAGTGGTATAGATGATATGGGAAGTTGGTTAACGGTCCTGAAAGAACACAAACTCTTGAAAGTTGCTGGAGCTTGGTATACTTTAGAATATAAAGGTAAGGATATCAAATTTCAATCTAAAGACTTTGATAAGAAGTTGAAAGAAACTGATGGATTACAAGAACACCTTTATGATTTAATCTGTGAAGCATCCATACTGAAATACCAATCAGCAGATTTAGGTATTGATGATGTGGTTTACACGGATGAAGTGATTGGTGATGAGTAATGGCAAATACCTTTCTATTCTTGATGAAATAAAGAAACACGGCGGTAAAACTAACACATCAAATCCCAATGAAAAAGTACTGATAATAGATGGCTTAAATACCTTTATTAGAGTGTTTAGTGTTATACCAACTACTAATGATGATGGAATTCACATTGGTGGAATAGTTGGTTTTCTGAAATCAGTTGGTTACGCAGTGAAGATGTTAGCTCCTACCCGCACTATCATATGTTTTGATGGTAAAGGTGGGAGTAACCGCCGCCGTAAACTTTATCCTGAATATAAAGCGAAACGAAGAACAGGAAAAATTAGGCTCAATCGTGTAAACGATTTTGAAAATATCGAAGATGAACGACACTCAATGATGATGCAATTATCTCGTTGTGTGGAATACTTAGAGAAGTTACCTGTGAGTATAATGTCCATTGATGGTATTGAGGCAGATGATGCTATAGGATATGCATCAAAACAAATATTACCAGATAGTAATGTTGTTATCATGTCCACCGATAAAGATTTCTTACAATTAGTAAATGACAGAATTTCAGTTTGGTCACCTACTAAGAAGAAGTTGTATAATCCTGAAATGGTATTAGAGGAATACAATGTAACATCAGAAAACCTATTATTGAGTAGAGTTTTTGAAGGTGATACTTCCGATAATATAAAAGGGGTAAAAGGTATTGGTGCTAAAACCTTACTAAAACACTTTCCTGATTTAGGCACAAAAGGAAAGGTTATGTCGTATGATGACATAATTAAAGAAGCACAAAAACATCAAGGAGAGAGATTTTACAATCTAATACTTGATAACCAAGACACCATAGATATTAATCACAGATTGATGCAATTATCAGATGTGGATATTAGTGGTGGTGCTAAATTAAAGATTAACCGAATAGTAAATGGTAAGATACCTGAACTGAATAAAGTAATCTTTCAGAAGATGTTTATTGAAGATAGGATGTTTGGGGCTCTACCAAATATGGATAGTTGGATAATGCAAACTTGGACTCAACTCAATAGGTTTGCTAAAATAAACAATGGGTAGAAAAAAGAAATACTATACCAAAGAGGAAAAACTCGAAGCTCAACGAAAGTGGCAGATGGATCACTATGAGCGTAATAAGGCCAAGATTCTAAAAAAGGCTAAGGAAAGGTATAGATTGAAGAAACTCGAAGAACGGAGAAAAGAAAAAAGGAGAAAAATGTATGGCGACCAGTAAAACAATCAATGGGGATTGTTTAGAGGAACTAAAGAAACTCGATGATAATTCAATAGATTTACTTTGTACAGATCCACCATACGGATATGGATTTATGGGGAAACATTGGGATACATTTCAAGAAAAACAATCTACCAAATCCCAAACCGTAGGTTGGATGAGTCCTGGTATGAAGAAATCCACATATGGTATGAAAGAGTTTTTTGTTCCTATTTGGGAAGAAGCATTACGAGTATTAAAACCTGGTTCATTTTCATTCGTGATGAGTGCACCAAGAAGTGATGTTCAAATGGTTATGTTACAGACATTACAAGAGGCAGGATTTGATGTGAGTTTCACACCAATCTATTGGACATACGCTACAGGTTTTCCAAAGGCTATGAATGTTGGTAAGAAAACCGAAAAGGAAAATCTTGAAGGAAGTTATGCTGGATACCAACCAAAACCCGCTGTAGAAATCGTCATAGTGGCAATGAAACCATTAGACCAAAACACTTATGTAGGTCAGGCACTTAATAATCAAAAAGGTGTAACTTGGTTAGATGATTGTAGAATACCATTCGGTGATATGAACGATAAAGAACAATTTGATAAAGACAATGTGGCTGGACAAGTGAACTTCGATGGTAGATACGAAAAGGATAGTGGTAAAATGTATGAAGGTGGTTGGGATAAACCTATGAGAAAAACCACCAAGAGAAAACCAAGAGAAGAAAATACGGTATTCAAGACAAGTGGATTTAAGAGTGAAGATAATGATACAGCAGAAGCATCACCATTTGGTAGATTTGCAGCAAACCTATTAATAAGTGATGATATATTAGAAAAAGATTTTAGTAGATTTTATAGTTTAGATTCGTGGTGGGAAGATAGATTGACTAAATTACCAGATGAAATTAAAAGAACATTTCCATTTTTAGCAGTTCCAAAACCAAGTAAATCAGAAAAGAATAATGGGTTGGATAGATTTGAAAAACAAGAAAAAATATTTAATGGTCAAAGTGATAAACCGAGTAAAGATATGAAAGGTGTGGAACAGAAATTCACAACACAACCATCAGCAAATAATCATCCAACCGTAAAACCAACAACCTTGATGAGCTACTTAATTACACTTGGTAGTCGTAAAGGTGATGTCGTATTAGATCCATTCGCAGGTAGTGGAACAACAGCAATTAGTTGTGTGTTTTCAGAGCGTAACTACCTACTTATTGAAAGAGAAAAAGAGTATTATAAAATACTAAAAGCTCGAATTAAGAAAGCAGAAAATCCTGCAGGAATCGTACAACATGAGTGGTT
>CERX01006358.1_pt1 | contig 16144 bp, 13 predicted proteins | sample 350251 | NCBI WGS metagenome assembly CERX01 (sample SAMEA2621044, study PRJEB7988) | marine metagenome | biome: marine biome (ENVO:00000447); feature: deep chlorophyll maximum layer (ENVO:xxxxxxxx); material: "saline water (ENVO:00002010), including plankton (ENVO:xxxxxxxx)" | depth 50 m
AGGATTGATTTTATATTACCTCTCCGCTTTAATCATATGGCACGAATTGACTCATTGATTTTGGTTATGCTTGGACTCGCTCAGATATTGATTGGAAACTCAATAGCTTTAGAATTCTTGGCGGTTTTACTACAAGGTACCGGAGGTGGGACAATTGTTATGGCCATATATTTCCTTATTTTCTTATCCAAACACCAGAAAGAGTTTGATGGGGCATACTCTAAATTAGAAAAAACCAATCTAATTAGGGATGAAAACGGCGAATTACAATTTGAAGACGCTAATACAGTAGTTACCAAAGTGATATGGTATGTAGTTCCTGTTGGTTTGACAGTTATTGGTATGATTGTTTGGTTAGCAAATCTTGGTTAACAAATCAATTAGGTGCAACAGATGTCAGACGGAAAGAAAGGCTTTCCAGAATTATTAGATGAAGCGATAGAGAATCCTGCATTTGAATTATTGGGGGGTTACCATTTATTCCTTCGTCGTTTTTTAATTCCTTTGATTTTAGCGATTCTCTTCCTTTTCATTTACGATTTATTTGATAATCTAATATTTTCAGCAATAATCACAGGACTTTCTGTTGGACCAATAATAAATCTTGAAAAATATCTGGCCGTGATAAAACAGCGTAAATAGCATTGAATTTATCATAATGTCGCCGAAGAGGTGAAATGCAAGATTAACCTAGAACCATTCATGGCATCTCTCGCGGACTTTGATTTACTTTCACTTGTTGGTTATGAAGGAGGCGGCGGATTAGAGTTAATCTTCGCCTCTTCTGCAGTATTGGGGGGAATTCTTTTCTTACTATGGTTCGCATTAATTATGATTGGAGGTATTACAGCAGATGTATTTGATGGATTATTTGGTACAGACTTCGATGCGATGGGTGCAGATGCATCGTTCAAGGCACTTACATTCCAAGGAATTATGGCATTCATGATGTTTTTCGGTTTAGCGGGTTTATGGGTTTTAGATGGCGATTCTAATCAAACCTCACTTGCAATTGTAGTTGGCTCGATTACAGGTTTTGGATCAATGTATGGTACTGGAAAATTATTCCAACTATTCGTAGCACTCCAATCTGATGGTACAATAGATATGGATGATGCAATAGGTTCAGTAGGTACAATCTATCTTAGAATTCCAGAAGGAGGAGTAGGCCAGATACAGGTTGAATCTGGTAGCGCAATGAGAACTTATAACGCTAAAACTGACGATGGCCAGCCAATGGCTACTGGCGATTTTGCAGAAGTCATCGATGTAGTTTCATCTACATTAATAGTCAAAAGAAAATAATTTTTTAACTTTTATTTCAGAAGATGTCGGCAAAGACTTCTTGACCTAGTAGTCGTTCATTAGGTATGAGTTGAGATAATGGCAGACGACGGATCCCCCTACGCAACAATAATGATTTTCGCTATAGTTTTAGTTTTGGTAGCAACAACAATCTTCTTTGCACAGAGGTATAAGAGGTGTCCTCCTGACAAGATTATGGTAGTTTATGGTCGAACATCAGGAGGTAGAGCTTCCAGGACGATCCATGGTGGTGCTACATTAGTTTGGCCGTTAATTCAGGATTATTCTTTCCTATCGTTAACCCCAATCACAATCAACATAGATTTGAGAAATGCACTTTCTATGCAGAATATTAGAATCAACGTTCCAAGTACTTTCACTGTAGGTATCAGTACCGAGAAAGCGATTATGGCAAATGCTGCTGAGAGGTTATTACAATTATCTCCTCAGCAAATTGAAGAGATGGCCAAAGAGATTATCTTTGGACAACTTCGTTTGACCGTAGCATCTTTGACAATTGAACAGATTAATCAAGATAGAGATACATTCCTTGAGATGACTAGAACTAATGTAGACACAGAATTACAAAAGATTGGTATTTATCTGATTAACGTTAATCTGGTAGATATTACTGATGAGTCTGATTATATCGAGAGCATTGGTAAGAAGGCTGCTTCAACTGCAGTTGAGAATGCACGTATTGACGTTGCAAATGCTGAGAGAGATGGAGCAGTTGGTGCTGCTAAAGCAAACAGAGTGCGTGAGATTGAAGTTGCTGAAAACCTAGCGGAGGCAGAAAAAGGACGTAAGACTGCAGAAGCGGATCAGCGTGTATATGTTGGTAACCAAGAGGCATTAGCAGTTTCTGGCGAGAACGCTGCAACTGCAATAGTGAAAAATTCTGATGCGGATTTGGCAGAGATTGAAGCTGCTGCTAAACAGCGTGCAGCAGTCGCAGCAGCAGAAGCAGAAGCAGAAATTCAGCGCGCATTCTTCAAAGAAGAAGAAGCAAGATTACAAGCAAGCGAGATTGTCCGTGAACAAATCCAGAAACAACAGATTGAGATATCTGCCGAGGCAGAAGCGGAACGTCTTCGCCGTATTGCTCGAGGAGACGCCGATGCAATTCTTGCAAGATATGAAGCGGAAGCTGCTGGTATCCAGAAAGTATTGGATGCTAAGGCATCTGGTTACGCTGGTTTAGTTAAGAGTGCAGGTGGAGATACCAAAGCAGCTGCTACTCTACTAATGGTCGAGAAGATTGAAAGCATGGTTGCTGCACAAGTTGAGGCAATTCGTAATATGAAGATTGACAAGGTAACTGTTTGGGACGGCGGTAGCAACACTGACGGTTCTTCTGCTACAAGCAACTTTGTAAGTAGCTTAGTACAAAGTTTACCTCCAATTCATGATGTTGCCAAGATGGCGGGTGTAGATCTACCTGACTATCTTGGAACGTTGTCAGAAGACAATACTAACGAATGAGAGACTGTCCTAACTTGATAGTCACCCTCATGAATGACTTACATCTCGGACTATCATGGCCGTTGAAGATGTAGTGATTGTTGGTGGTGCTAGAACACCGTTTTGTGAATGGCAAGGCGGTAAAAGAGGAGACGGTCTCCCTGGTGGCCTGTTGAAGGACACAAGCGCCTTAAAATTAGGAGAAATAGCAATAAAAGGTGCTCTTGAGAAAACTGGAACATCTCCTGAAGATGTAGATCATGTAGTAATGGGTTATGCATTACAAACATGTGATCAAGCAATATTCGGCGCTAGGCATGCAGGTCTAGGTGCGGGAATACCTCAAGAAGTTCCAATGCTAACTCTATCAAGAATCTGTGGCTCAGGAGTTCAATCCATTGTAACTGGTGCACAGATGATAATGCTTGGAGAAGCATCAATTGTGGTCTCAGGGGGTATGGAAAATCTTTCTCAATCCCCTCATGTTCTTCGTGGAATGAGAGATACATACAAATTAGCTAGGCCACCAAAACAAGGCACAGTTTTAGAAAAAGATATGGAAGATTACTTATTTACAAATTTATTAGATGGGATGTGTGGTTCTTTTATGGCCCAGACTTCAGACGAGATATGTCGAAGAAAAGGGATTACAAGAAAAGAAACCGATGAATTTGCTGCACTTTCACATACAAGGACTGCCTCCTCAATAGAGAATGGTATTTGGGGCCAAGAGATAGTATCTGTAGGAGAAATTACATACAAAGATGAGGATCATGTTGTACTTAACTCAACTCCCGAATCTTTATCGGAATTAAGAACAGCCTTCGGTCCAGATAGTCTAGTTACTGCAGGTAATGCTAGTGGAGTTGTTGATGGTGCAGCTGCAGTTGTAATTAAATCTGCATCTAGGGCTTCTTTGGATGGCGATTCTCCTTTAGCCAGAATTGTTTCTTGGGGGATTGTGGGTTTGGAACCAGCAATAATGGCGTATGGGCCTGTTCCAAGCAGCCGTTTGGCTCTAGAAAAGGCGGGCCTAAGTATCGAAGATATTGATCGATGGGAGATTAATGAAGCATTTGCTGGCCAAGCAGTTGCTTGCATCAAAGACTTAGGATTAGATATCGAAAAAGTGAATGTCAATGGAGGGGCAGTGGGGTTAGGGCATCCTCTTGCAGCCACAGGGACTAGATTAGTACTAACTTTGGCTCATGAATTGAAGAGATGTGGAGGCAAGTATGGTGTTGCAACCGCATGTATTGGTGGTGGTCAAGGGATTGCAATGATTATCGAGTCAATTTAGAATATCATTGCCAGAATTTCTTGAATATATTTGATCATACTAATACTAATGATTAGTATAAAGAGACTGGTAATTACTTTGACTGGTAAGTATTTTATTGCATATTTGGCGCCTGTAAATGATAGAGTCATCACCAATAATGGTACAATTGCTCCAATTATTGTTGCTCCTTCAATTAGAGTACTCAAAGTCCCATCAATTATTATATGGGAAATTATAGCGGTCGGAACAACCATTACTGCTAGCATAAATGCAGTTCCTGCAGATGATTTACTGCTTAGTCCGCCGTAATTTCTATTCATAGTAACGAATATACCTCCTCCTCCAATACCCAGGAGTCCTGAAGACATACCTCCGAAGAAGATTCCAGTTAGCCAATATTTCTCATTCATTTCACCTATCGCTTCTCCAGTAATATCTTCTTTAGAAGACATTCGCAATGCTGCTTTATAGCAGATCCATGAAACAATAACTAGTGCAATGATTTTTATTGTAATGTCGCTAATATGTTCAATTAATAAAAAACCTAATATCGCTCCAAATATGGCCCCTGGCACTCCAAAAATCATACCTCTTTTAGCGATTTCAATATCTCCATATCCTCCTTTATTGTGAGCAAATTGACTCCCTAGAGCTACAGACCAGACTAAAATTAAAGAACCTAGAATTGCAGTCTTTATTTCCCAATCCATTATGTAATGTAATACAGGCATGAAAATGATCCCTCCCCCTAATCCTAATGGTGAGAAAATAATAGCAGTAGAAAAAATTAGAATCAATGCTAAGATTGTATTTGGTTCCATAAAATCTCCTCTTTTCGTATTTATGAAAGTATTATTATAGTTAAATAACTACTTATTAACATACAAATCGTTGCCATTATTCCTACTAATAGTATCGGCCCTCCAGCATTCCTCATACTTTCTTTATTTATGAAAAACCCAACAGATGCGAGTAAAGGAAGCAACAATAATTTGCCTATGGATGCCATATTATCGGCTAACTCGACAGGAATTACCCATGTCGATAGAATCGCAGTTAAGACAAAACCAGGAACGAAATATGGTATTCTCCCAATCTCAAATTTCTGCCCTTTTGTCTTTGTTTTATTATTTGCTATAATAGCACACAATGGTACTATGATGACTAATAATGATACTCTTGATAGTTTTATTGTTGTAGCTATAACCATTGCTTCGGGCCCTATGGTTTCTCCTGCTGCAATTGCTTGAGGCACAGCATGAATCACAGAACCTGCCCAAATTCCTCCTTGTTCTTCGGGCAAATTCAGAATTTTTGATAGAACTGGAATCGTGAAAAATGTAATCAAACCTAATAAATTAATTATCGCAAGTATTACCCCTACTTTTTCCTCTTTTAATTTTAGGCTCGGAGATACAGCTATTACTGCACTATTTCCACAAATTGCACCCCCAGTGCCTAGCGCTATACAGGTTTCTAGATCTAATTTCATATATCTTCCAATAAAATAGCATATCATGAAACTAGTAATTGCAGTTATTAAAACTACAAATAGGCCTAGATATCCTATTTCAGGTTTAAAGAATGATGTTAAATGTAAACCAAAACCAAGGAGAATTATTGCTATAGGCATTACTAGTTTAATCATCCATTTCCCTCCTTTTTCTAGATTAGGTGTGAAGTTTGCTAATATCGCTCCTAGTATTAAGGCCAAAGTACTAGCGCCGATATTAATGCTAAAATCATTAAAGAACATATTACCGGTATATGCAAGTATGCTGATTATCAAGGCACAGAAAATACCAAAATTCCTTTCCATTTCTACACCTTTTTTTTCATATTAAACCATTAGATATCAATCCAGCAGCCAAAAATGTTCCAGCCGTTGAACCAAGATTTCCCAACGAAGTAACCATAATTACTCGCCCTACTTTATTCTTGAAGAACATACTATAGAAACTAGTGAACTCAAGAAAATCGGATGCATCTTTCCCGGTTGGCGGATTAACTTTCAACTGAGTATATCCTGCGAACCATCCTGCTGCTAAACTTGGATTTAGTGAAGTTATCGGTGATGCCAATGCTCCCGCGATTATAGACAAGGGATGCCCTCTCGCAATTAAAATGCCCAATCCAGTAAGCGCTGAATTTAATGCCAACCATATTAACGCTGAGTCCCAAATTGTATTGAAATCTCCCTTTATCCCACTCCACAAGACTGCCGAGATTAGGAAAATTGGGATTGCTAACATAAGATATGTAGGCCACTTAGGTTTCTTAGGTTGCTTTCTAAGTTCAGATAGTTTAGATGTTGTTTCTATTGCAGGTTTCTTTAGGCATTCCTGGATACCTGAAATATGACCTGCTCCTACAACGGCTAAAATTTTCCCCTTTCCACGTATTTGTTGTATTCGTCCACTCAAGAATAAATCTCTTTCATCTATTAGAACATGGCCTGCATTAGGTGCAATCTTGTATACATCCTCCATCATACTACTAAGCAAATCGCTGTCATTTAGTAATTCTTCCAAATCAAAATCATCATCATCATCCTCGTCTAATAATGAAGTAATTACCTTGATCTTCTCTCTAAAACCCATCTTACGCCATGCTCTTCTTAGAGTAATCACTACATCTCTATCAATTAATTCAACAGGTATTGCTAATTCATCGGCTAGATTAACTGCTTCCAATAATTCTGCCCCCGGTTTTTCTCCGGAATTAATACCCATTTTTCTTTGTTGAACTGACAATGCAGATTGAAGAATAATCATCGCTGATCTTCCTTCACTAATGATTTTTAGAAGGTCTTCATTATCAATTCCTTCTGGTTTCTTTAATGCGGCTAATCTTGATTCACATAGTTCTACTGCGACCACATCAGGATTAAATTCTTTAATTTGTTCTCTTACAAGATTTACTGAAGTTTTACTCACATGGGCAGTCCCTAATAATCGAAGATTTTCATCTATATCTACAATATTCTTAGTATCGTTAGGCATTAGAAATCCTCCATAGCGGACATCGCACGAAACAAATCCATATGTTCTGCGACATCATGGACTCTGATGACATCTACGGCTTTAGATTTCGACATTGCAGCTATTCCAAGAGTTCCCGCTAATCGATCTCTAGTGTCCATTCTCCCCAATAATTCTGAAAACATACTTTTTCTACTTACTCCCCACATAAGTCCAACCTTTCTCATTGGAACTATTTCTCTACCTGATTTTAGTAAAGATAGATTGTGATCTAAAGATTTCCCGAATCCAATTCCTGGGTCGACAATTATTCTATTAGGATTAACCCCTTCGTCTAAAAGTAGGTTTACCTTTTTATCCAATATTTCTCTTACTTCTATTACTACATCATCATATTGAGGATTATTTTGCATATTTTCTGGCAAACCTCTCATATGCATTAGACAAATATAACAATCACTTTCCTTTATCACAGTTAACATATTTTTATCACCAAGTGCTGAAATATCATTTATCATATCAGCTCCTTCTTTCAAAGATAGTTCTGCCACTTTAGCTCTTCTAGTGTCGATAGAAATCCCTATTCTAGGAAATTTCTTTCTTAATTCCCGAATAACTGGAATTACTCTAGATATTTCCTCTTCTTCACTAACAGGATTTGCGCCAGGTCTAGTTGATTCCCCCCCAATATCTAACCAATCTGCTCCATTTTGAATCATTGAGTCTGCAATCTTAATTGTTTCAGATATATTATTTGTTCTCGAATCTTCAAAAAAAGAGTCTGGAGTGATATTTAGTACACCCATTATCCTTGGAAAACCATCTTCTCGGCGAACTATCAAGGGTCTCCAGTCAGGCATGTTGACACCTCGATTCTACCAATCCTTTATGATGTGATGTAGTGGCAATCCAACGATGGTTATAGGGGACGATACACTTAATGATAGTTTACCGACTGTCAATTCATCCATTTCTGACACTCAAAAAGATGATTCTACGAATCAATCATCATTAGAGATGATGGAATCAATAATACAGCGACTCCAGCCTCAAGATAGACATCACATTAGAGATATGATATTCCAGAGGGGAAGAATTTCTGGAGCTATGCTCATAATGGCTATTCTTCTTTGGTGGATATCGGTGGAGAAGGGAGCAGATAGATTAGGTGATTCGACTATACCAATTTCTCAACTAGGTGGTTTCGAATTCGCAGAACTAAGTTTAATTGTTCCAAGTATAGCTTTACTTGCGACTCTAGTAATGTCAATTGGAAGGGAAAGAGGCAATGCAGTATTATCTAATTTGGCGGGTATTTTAGTTATTCTTGGTGCTTTTTACATTTTGGAGCCATTTGGTAATTTATTATTAGGTACTGGTGAAATGGATATACAAAACGCCCTTTTTGCTAGTGGCAGACTCTCATTACTTGCCTTGTTGCTACATTTTGCAACAAGATTCTTCTTTGAGGCATTACTACTTCAATGGGTCAGAACTTGGTTATTATCAAATGATATAGATATTTTCTCATCAAATGAACAAAATATTAACGAGGGTCATACTGATGAAGAAGTTCCTCTCGCATAGGTTATGTGAACGGTGACAAAACCCCTCATGTTAGTGTCTTAAGATTAGGCCATAGACGCGATAGAGATAAACGAATAACCTCACATTTGGGTTTAACTGCTAGAGCATTTGGAGCTGATGAGATACATTTAGCAGGTGAAGAAGATCCATCGGCTTTAGAAACTTGGATGTCAGTTGCCAAAAGATTTGGAGGCAGTTTCAAATGTTCCTATGAGCCCAAACCTCTAAGATTTTTACGTAGATTCTCAAAGAATTCAGGAGATGGTAAACCCGGTACAATTGTTCATCTAACTATGTATGGAGAAACTTGGAAAGATGAATTGCCTAAAATTGATTTATCTAGACCAATGGTTGTTGTAGTGGGTGGTACTAAAGTTCCTGGAGAAGTCTATCGTTTGGCAAGTCACAATATCTCGGTTGGCAATCAGCCTCATTCTGAGGTGTCTGCATTAGCAATATTTCTTGAATCTTTGATTGGTAACATTGATGAAGAAAAACATTTTTCCGGTGGTGAGATCAAAGTCATACCAAACGGTCTAAGAAAACAAGTGATTATTTCTGAAGAAGAATAACTAGTTTGTAAATAAAATCTGATTTCTTGTAGTCAATGATTAATAATCGTGTTCCTGCAGTATTGATGATGTCGGGGTCGACACTGGGTAGAGGATTCACTCCCGGTGCTGATATTTTAGGTGTCAAAGAACCGCCAACATTTATTGATGCTGCTGACATTCTTATCGATTGTAAAAAATTACAACCTTCTAGTCTAGAGCCTGGAATCTTGATATTAGCAGATGGAACTCGTTTCAAAGGCCAGTTATTTGGTGCAGAAACTATTGCTATGGGTGAGTTAGTATTCACTACTGGAATGTGTGGCTACCAAGAAAGCCTAACTGATCCTTCGTTCGCAGGGCAAGTTCTGACATTTACTTGGCCACTTCTAGGGAATTATGGCATTCACGCTTGCGGCTCTGAGTCTTCATCGATTTGGCCTAGAGGGGTTGTTTGTAGGGAGTTGATGAAAATTCCAGATCACCGTGACTCAATTGGTAGCGTACATGAATTCTTATTGTCTCATGGAGTTCCAGGGATAGAAGGAATTGACACTAGAGCATTGACAAGGAGGGTCAGAGAACACGGTACAGTATTATGTGTATTTGGCCCTATGGAAAAGGAGCAGGAATTATATGAAATATTGGAAAATCTTTCACCGCCTGATCTTTCGGATTTAGTTGCAGAGGTAACTTGTTCCGAATCAACAATATTGAATGAAGGTGCCGTAGACATAGATGGCAATCCTCTTCCTCGACTAGCTGCAATAGATTGTGGCATCAAATTTAATATTCTAAGAGAATTATGTACTCGATTTGAAGTGGTTTGGTGCCCTGCACATATGAATTTCGATCAAATTATTGAACAATGGTCTCCCGACGCTTTTTTTTCATCCAACGGCCCTGGAGATCCGGCCCATCCTGGATCTGCTACAATAGCAAGGGAAACATTGGCTTCGGCTGTTAGAGCGGATTTCCCAGTAATGGGTATATGCCTAGGTCACCAATTAATGGGGTTAGCAGCAGGTCTTAGAACCTACAAACTAAGGTATGGTCATAGAGGGGCCAATCAGCCAGTAATGGATTTAGAAAGTAAGAGAGTTTACATCACTAGCCAGAATCATGGTTTTGCTGTTGAAGATCCTGAAAAAGGAATGCTTGCACCTCATCCTAGTGGCGCCTGTTCAGAAAAAGGCACAAATGTTCTCGGTGCAGACTTCAAAGTTAGATATATCAATGCTAATGATGGCACTGTTGAAGGGTTAGATTTAGTTGGCAAATCCTCATTTACTGTACAATTTCATCCAGAAGCTCGTCCTGGTCCATTAGATGCGGCTCCATTATTCGACAGGTTCTCAGAAATTGTAAATGAAAAGATTCCAACAAATAAAATTGCTAGAGTGCTTAGAGGTGATAATTAGTGCCTCGAAGAGACGATTTAGAAAGAATTGTTATTCTTGGAAGCGGCCCTATCAGAATTGGTCAAGCTGCAGAGTTTGATTTCTCGGGATCTCAGGCTTGTAGGGCTCTAAGGGATGATGGGTATGAGGTCATTTTAATAAATTCAAATCCTGCTACAATCCAAAATGATCCAGAGATGGCTGATAGAATATACATCGAACCATTATTGCCTGAGGTAGTAAAGCGTATTTTGGAAATAGAAAAACCTGATGCGATACTTGCTGGGATGGGGGGACAAACTGCCTTGAATATCGCCATGGCGTTAGCTCATGATGGTTCTTTAGATGAGTTAGGAGTTGAGTTAATTGGCTGTAATTTAGCATCTATAGATGAAGCTGAAGATAGAGATTTATTCAAGAAAGTATGTGAAGAGATTGATCTCCCGGTTTGTAAAGCAATTGCATGCGACTCTATTGAAGAAGTTATTGAGGCGGCAAATACATTGGGTGTATTTCCTCTTCTAATCAGGCCTGCTTTTACGTTAGGAGGATTAGGTGGAGGTACCGCATTCAACATGGGAGAGTTGGTAGAAATAGCTAGTCAAGGGATTTTACATTCTGCAATTGGCCAAGTATTGATTGAAGTTAGTATTCTAGGATGGCAAGAACACGAATATGAAGTGATGAGAGACGATGCTGATAATGCGATTATTGTATGTACAATGGAAAACTTAGATCCAATGGGCGTTCATACCGGAGAATCAGTAGTTGTTGCGCCACAGCAGACACTTTCAGATAGAGACCATCAGAAATTGAGAAATGCTGCATTAAAATTGATTCGAAGATTGAATATTAAAGGGGGCTGTAATGTTCAGTTTGCAGTAGATCAAAATAATGGAGAGTACCGTGTAATTGAAGTAAATCCAAGGGTTTCACGTTCTTCCGCTTTAGCCTCTAAAGCAACTGGTTATCCTATTGCTAGGATGGCCGCTTTGATTGCAGTAGGGTATACTCTTGATGAACTTCCAAATCCTATAACTGGTGAAGGAACTACTGCTGCCTTTGAACCAACTTTAGATTATTGTGTAGTGAAGATTCCTCGTTGGCCTTTTGATAAATTTAGAACTGCAGATAGGACAATTGGGACTTCCATGAAATCTACTGGCGAAGTTATGGCGATAGGTCGATGCTTTGAAGAGGCTTTCCTAAAAGCTTGGGCGAGTTTAGAATATGGGCAACCACATCCCAGACCTCTCACATTGGCAGACGCATCGGGAGGAGAGACAATGGACGAAAGAGCTTCACAGCCATTACCTGAGGCAATGTTAGTTGATTGGTTGAGAGTACCTACTGACCGAAGAATGAGCGCCCTTTTTGAAGCATTTAGAAGAGGGTATTCTATTGAAGATGTACGAGATTTAACAGGAGGGGTCACTCGTTGGTTTTTACACCGATTTGAGAAGATGGCCGCTGTAGAAACAGAAATCAGAGCAGCCGGTGAATTGGGAATGACTCCATCAGAAATACAACCTGAAGAGATGCGTTATTGGAAAGGTTGTGGCTTTACTGATTTACATATAGCGGACGCCCTTTCTGGTTTCCCAACCAGTGGATTCAAACAATTATCAAAAGGTAAAGATGAATTTGCAGTTACTTCTCGTAGACACGAGCTAAGTATTCATCCGAGATTTAGGATGGTCGACTCATGTGCTGCTGAATTTGCTGCAGTCACTCCATATTATTACACAACTTATGAGTGTGGTACCAAATCAATAGGTGTAGACTATGTTCCAAATCTTAATCTTAATAAGAAGAAAAGGATAGTGGTTATTGGCTCAGGGCCTATTCGTATTGGACAAGGGATAGAATTTGATTATGGATGTGTACATGCAGTTGGTGCCATACAAGATTTAGGACATGAAGCTATAATAATAAATAATAATCCTGAAACAGTCTCAACTGATTTCGATACTAGTGACAGACTTTACTTCGATCCACTAACATTGGAATCAGTAAGTGAGATTTTACTTCGTGAAGATGCACATGGAATTTTGTTACAATTCGGTGGACAGACCGCAATCAATCTTGCTTTGCCATTATCAAATAATTTGCCTCATTTGTCATCCATGGGTCTTGATATTATTATGGAGGGTACCACTCCAGAAGCAGTAGATGAAGCTAGTGATAGAGAAAGATTTGAGGCATTCGCTAAAAGAAATAATCTGAGAATGCCAAATGGAATGACTGCTTCCAACCCTGATCAAGTTCGTGAATCTGTTAGAGAAATTGGTTATCCTGTACTTATCAGACCATCTTATGTTCTTGGCGGAAGAGGAATGGAAATACTATCTTCGAATCGCCAATTAGAATCTTATATGCAGGATGCTTTCCTTTCACCAGAAAGGCCTTTGTTAGTAGATGAGTATCTCGGTAATGCAATAGAACTCGATGTCGATGCTGTTTCAGATGGAAGAGAAGTATTGGTCGGAGCAATAATGGAACATTTGGAGGAAGCAGGTATTCATTCTGGAGATTCAACTTGTTTTATTCCTCCACAAAATGTATCTGATGAAGTTTTGAAACAAGTTGATGAATGGACTCGGAAAATTGGGATAGAACTTGGAATAGTAGGTTGTTACAATATTCAATTTGCTATCAGAGGTGATATATTATATGTTCTCGAAGTCAATCCTAGGGGTTCAAGGACCTTTCCATTCGTAGCAAAGGCTACAGGAGTTCCTTTAGCTAGAATTGCAGCAATGGTTGCTTTAGGTGAAAAATTATCTGACCTTAATATCCCCGAACGTCAGGATGATGCTGTATGTGTTAAAGCACCTGTATTCCCCTTCATAAAACTCAGAGGACTTGATCCAGCTCCTGGTCCTGAGATGAAATCTACTGGGGAAGTAATGGGAAGCCATGAAAGGGCATCTGCGGCTTATCTCAAAGCCCGATTAGCTACTGAATCTCCGGTCCCAACAGAAGGAGGAGTTTACATTACTGTGAAAGATGCAGATAAAGACTCAATTATAGAACAGGCTAAGTCATTAATTGAATTAGGATTTAAGATATATGCAACCAGAGGTACAGCCAGCGTTCTTCGCGATAAAGGTGGATTACAAGTCGAAACCTGCTATAGAATTACTGAAGGTTTAACTCCGGATGCCTTGGATTTAATGAGACAGGGTAAAATTCAACTTATTATTAATACTCCAAGAAATACTGGAGGAGCGGTTCTTGATGGTAATATGATGAGAAGACTAGCAGTTGAACTTAATATTCCATTTGTTACTACTATGGCGGGTGCAAGAATGGAAGTACTTGCAATAGCCGAAGCAATGGATGGCATACCTGAACCAAGGCTCCTGAATATCGGTACACTGTAGATTTATACTAATCTATGTTAGGCATAGCGATTTCCTTAATTACCTAGAATTATCGAAGTAAATTATGCTGAGTTTGAAAGAAATACCGGGGGTTGGTGATTCTCTAGCTGAGAAATTGATATTTGAAATAGGTTCTTTGGCTGATGTAGAACGTGTAATCAAGGATGGAGATGTTAGTACACTTTCAGGAATTGAAGGTATTTCTCCTCAAAGAGCAGTAAAATTAATCAATTTAGCAAATAATAATTTTAGTGAAATTACTACTACCGATGAAGGAAGAAGATTACATAAAAATTTAATCACTAGTATTTCTGATTATGTCATAACTAAAGCTGCTAAAGAGAGACTTTCTATTTTAACACCCTTAACTCGTAATAGCATAGTTGAGATTGAATCAAGGAGGAATTGGTCAATAAATGCAATGCGCTTCATTAATGAGAGCCAATCATCTTTTGAGTTATGGAGCAAATGTGTTTCTGGTTTAAGTTACACCAAAGAACCAACATCTAGAATTGACAGGGTAATAGTTGTTCCAAATACTATCGAATTAGAAAATCTAAAACATATCGAAAAAAAATGTAGAATATTAGTACGTTCTAATGATGAGACTTGGAAAGATTATCTGGGTCTAAATAGAGTAACATGGATTGGAAAAGGGGGTCCTGAAGAATTACCTTCGGGGTGGATTATTGGTGAAACAAGCGGCTCATTATATGATTTAGTTCCCGAGGTCCCTCTAGAATGGCTAAAAATGAATTCAGACAATTTATCTATTTTAGTAGATTTATATGACCAAGTATGGCCAATAAATTTTATTGGTCAAGAAATTTCAGAACATCTAGAAGGACTCGGAGAATTAGCATTATTATTACAATCTTTAGATAATGAATCAACAAATCTTGAGAATCTTGAAAAAACACGTGATAATTTATGGAATCAAGTGAAGACAATAGAAGAATCTGTAAATGATGCGATTGTCTCTGGGACCTCTCAATCTAAGTTATCATTTGATGGTGATGAAGTTCTTTCCTATTATTCTGATATCTCAGGATTAGAAAGAAGACTAAAAAGTACCATTTCAGATACTATTGATTTTGCATTGCAAGATGGCAGAAGAAAACTAACCTCGTTTCTTGAGAATATAGATATAATTTTGCCAAATGATATTTTTTCAAGTGAATATCCATGTGTAATAAATAGAGACACATTAGAATTAATTGATTCTGAATTAGAAAAAGCGATTAAATCAGAGAGAAGTAAAGGAGAGGTTACTATTGCAAGATCAACTGTAAGTATAATGAAAAAATCTCGTAAAGCAATTTCTAAATTTATTGAAATAGATATGTGGGTAGGTGTAGGGCAATGGAGTATATTTAATCGATGCACTATGCCTGAGATGTGCATTAACAATCCTGGAGTCTGGATGAAAGATGGTCGTCATCTACTATTAGGTTGTGAACCTGATTCCGTTACCTATGGAATAGGCGAAGTATCTCCTGAAAGACAAAGAGACAAAATTGCATTACTTTCTGGCGCTAACTCCGGTGGGAAAACAACTCTTCTAGAAACCCTTGCATCATTGATATTATTATCTCATTCCGGACTCCCAGTCCCTGCATCCCATGCAAAAGTAGGGCTTCTCGATGAATTACACATTCTAGCTAAAGTCTCTGGTACACAATCTGCTGGGGCTTTGGAAAGAACATTAAAGAAATTAGCAGATGTATTGGTATCTAGTGAAAGAAAAATTATTCTGGCAGATGAATTAGAAGCAATAACGGAGCCAGGCGCAGCATCATTGATACTTGGGGGGCTACTCAAAGCTTCGAAATATAATAATGAAACAAATATCTTATTAGTTACTCATATAGGAAATTCAATCTCAGAAGTAATGGGTGGAGATGTTAGAATTGATGGAATTGAGGCACAGGGACTAGATGAGAATATGGATTTGATTGTTGATAGAACTCCCAAAAGAAATCATCTTGCTAGATCTACACCTGAATTGATTGTTAGAAGACTCGCTTCTAGGTCTCAAGGACCTACTTCGGAGATATTCACTAATTTATTGGAAGGATTTTGAAAGTATATTAAGCGTAGTTTCTTTACCAATTTCATCCATTATCGAAGCAATTCTAGGCCCATATTCGGAACCTAGGATTAGAATATAGAGTGCGACATATGCCTC
>CERX01046376.1_pt1 | contig 16006 bp, 17 predicted proteins | sample 350251 | NCBI WGS metagenome assembly CERX01 (sample SAMEA2621044, study PRJEB7988) | marine metagenome | biome: marine biome (ENVO:00000447); feature: deep chlorophyll maximum layer (ENVO:xxxxxxxx); material: "saline water (ENVO:00002010), including plankton (ENVO:xxxxxxxx)" | depth 50 m
CGGTAGAACCTCAGCATTTTCAAACGATAAAAGAGCAATTCATTCTTATGGATGGGGTATTTCACTTAAGCCTGGCCAACTAGAAGACAATTCTCCATGGAGTTTTCATTACAATTCAGGAAGTTTTAAATCTTATAATATGATATCAATTTCTTCTGCTAGCACATGTATAATTCACAGGTTATCATTAAAAAAATTAAACCTCTTTTTTGGTTATACAGCAAATACATTAAGAGGAATAGATTATACTTCAAATGATTATAATATCTCCAAAAAATTTGATATACATCATAGCTATTTTTCATTGGGAACAATGATTGATTTTAAAGGTATACAACTATCTCCAAGCTTTGTATATGGAGGAGATTATAAAATGCTATCTTTTGGATTGCAAAATCAATTCTAAAATGAAAAAAATATCAATATTGGGATCTACCGGATCTATAGGAATTAATGCTTTAAGTGTTATTGATAATCACTTAAACGATTTCATAGTAGTTGCTTTGAGCGCTCATAAAAACGGTAAATTATTAATTGAGCAGGCAAAAAAATATCAGCCAGAATTTGTAGCAATTGTTGACCCCGATACTGCAAACTTTGTTGAAGATGAATTACGTTCAACAAATATCAAAATTTTAAAAGGGCGAGAAGGACTATTAGAGCTATCATCTTATGAGTCTGTTGATCTTATGCTCAATGCTCTAGTTGGATCATCTGGAATGGAGCCTACAATAAATGCCATACAATCAGGAGTTGATGTAGCATTAAGCAATAAAGAAAGTTTGGTAATGGCTGGAAGTATAATTAATGAAATAAAAAATAGATCAGGCGCTAAAATATTTCCAGTAGACAGTGAGCATTCAGCAATTTGGCAATGCCTTGCAGGTGAATCAATGAAGGAAGTTAATAAAATAATATTAACTGGAAGCGGAGGACCATTTCGCACTTTAGAAATTGGTCTATTTAATTCCATTACCATTGATCAAGCCCTTAAGCATCCCAATTGGAAAATGGGCAAAAAAATAACAATTGATTCAGCCACCATGATGAATAAAGGGCTCGAAGTAATTGAAGCTTTCTGGCTTTTTGATATTTCCAAAGATATGATTGAGATTATCATACATCCACAATCCATTATACACTCAATGGTTGAGTTTAAAGATAAATCTGTTAAGGCTCAGTTAGGTTTACCAGATATGAAAATACCCATCCAATATGCTTTGACATACCCTAATCATTCAAAAGCTGCTTGGGATGAGTTAGACTTGACAAGCATAAAATCACTTACCTTTGAAAAACCAGACTTTAATAAATTTCCATGTATGCGCTTAGCCTTTGATGCTTTAGAACAAGAAGGTACAGCCCCAGCTTTATTGAATGTTGTGAATGAATATTCAGTTTACCGATTTCTAAATAATGAGATAAGCTTCATAGAAATACCACAGTTGATCGAAATGGCATTTGATGAACATGATTTTATTAAAGAACCATCATTAAATGACATACTTAATATTGAGAAATGGGCTCAAGAATTCGTAAAATCATATATAACAAAAAATTAATTATTTAAGGCTTTATTAATGACATATTTTATAGCATTTGCATTTTTAATTAGTATTCTAGTATTTGTACATGAATTGGGACACTATTTAGCTGCGCGCTCTATTGGGGTTAAAGTCGAGCGTTTTTCCGTTGGATTTCCTCCTCGACTTGGAACATTTACCTCTGTTCCAGGCGGATGGAAGATTAATTTATTTTTCTTTAAAAAAAATAAAGATGGAAAACTTCAATGGTTGCCGATTTATGATAAGAAGTTAAAACAAAAAGGAAAAAAGGGCTCAGGTACTGAATATTGTTTATCAATTATTCCATTTGGTGGATATGTTAAAGTAGCTGGTATGATTGATGAGAGCATGGACTCTTCTTTTGATTATAAACCTTATGAATTAATGAGTAAGCCACGATGGAAACAAATTTGGTTTATGAGCGCAGGCGTACTGATGAATACCTTAATGGCTTTTGTTATTTATACTGGTCTTGCAATGAATAATGGTGTAGTTCCTATTTCAAATCTCCCAATTATAGGACAAGTTCTTGCTGGCGCACCAGCAGAAGAAAATGATTTACGACCTGGAGATACCATTAAAACTATTAATGGTAAAAATATATCTTCGTGGGAAAATCTGGTTGCAGAAATTCATCCCCGCCCTAACGAAAGTATTGATCTAGAGTATTTGAGAGAAGGAAGAACAAAATCAATTAATATGCAAACCTCTTATCAGATGAATTTTAAAGGCGATACTTTAGGACAAATTGGAATTCGTCAAGAATATAGACCTTCGACTTTTGTTGAAAGTATTTCAATTGGAAGCTACCGTACCATGCAAGGGTTTGGGATGATCATATACAGTATACAAATGCTAACATCAGGCCAAGCAAAATTTGACCAGCTTGGAGGGCCTATAATGATTGGACAGTTAGCTGGAGAGGCTTATGGGCTTGGATTAAGTTATTATTTTGGGTTGATGGCTTTAATTAGCTGTAATCTTGCATTTTTAAATATTCTTCCAATACCAGGCTTAGATGGAGGCCATATATTCATAACTTTAATTGAAGGCACGATAAGGCGCCCTCTTTCATTAAAAACACGAATGTTAATACAGCAAGTAGGAACTGTATTACTTCTTCTATTGATGATTTCTGTTATGATAAATGATATTGGAAGATTATTTAGTTAGTTAACTTCTTTTAACAATAAGGTCATGGAGCCATATTGTATTTTGATTTGAATTTTAACGGGAAGTTTTTTTTCAGTTTCACTAATCCAAATTCTCATATCACCTTTATTTTTAAAAAGCTCTTTCCCTTTTTTAAATGGCCTAATAACCTTACATGAAAATCTTCCCAAAGCAGAATTGACCGTTTCTATTCCCGTCATTTTTAAATTATAGTTTATGATGTTTCTTCCTTCGTAGGATGAAAATTCCATTATTTTATCTGGGTTTAATTCAAAAGTTCTTAAAAAATAGAACATTGAATATGGACCACGAGCTTTAAAATTTATATCTATAATTTTATTTTTAGTTTTAGCGATCGATTTAGTATAATCAAATAATACATCAACCTTTTCACTGTAGGTGGCTTGATTAATATCTTTCTTTAATCTGTGCGTATAAAATTCATTTTTATCTATCCAAACATCTATCTTATCTTTCACTGGAAACAACCTTCTTGCTAACCCCATAGTTTTTGTTGTGAACCTTATTTGATATGTTTCAAATCCATTTACTAATTCTAAACCAGATACAAAAAGCTCAGCCTCTCCTACGCTTATTCCATTCCACTCTGCAGTGTATTTCAATGATTCACCTATATTAAATGGTGGCTCATCTGCATAGATAAAAAGATGAAGTAAAATGAGTGACACAAATTTCTTCATGATCTAATTATTATAAATTTTGAATTCTCAAGTTTGTAGATTTTTGAACCCCTAGACTTTGGTAATATACCGGCATCAATAATTAAATCGATTTTACCGCCAAACTTATCAATAATCAATGCTGGATTATTTAATGGCTCGCTACCAGTTTCATTAACAGAAGTTGTAGTGATTGGAAGGTTAAGCTCGCTACATAAATTTATTGGAAATTGATATTGAGGCATTCTAATGCCAAGTGTTTCATTAGGGCCTAGTATAGTTGAATGTACGATATTTTTTTTTACTGGTAATATTATTGTACTTGATTCATTCAGATATTTTTTAGCTTCAATAAGGTTTTCCTTTGAAATTTCCACCCACTTTGAAAAAACATTAATTGACCAGCAAATAATACTTATAGGACTATTCCTTTTTTTTATTTCATTTATCTTATTTATCGCTGATAGATTTCTAGAATCCACACCAAATCCATATAATGTATCTGTTGGATATACGACAAGTCCACCAGCTGTAATTATTTTAGAAGCAGTTTTAATAGCATTTATATCATCTACCGAAATAATTTTCATTTGATTAACTGATTGTTGATTTCCATTTTCTATGAAACCAAAAATAGTGATCCGGAAATTTTAAAATTTTATCTTCAAGCATTTTTGTATAGGTTTGTGTTATTGATTCTACGCTAGGATTATCTTCTATTTTTAATTCTTCAAAAGATATTTTCATTGAACCATCCGCATTCTTTGTAGCAACAGAAAAAATAAGAGCAGCTCCAGTTTTTAGATGAAACAATGCAGCCCCTTTTGGGACCGATGTTTTATGGTTGAAAAATTTTACAATAACACCCTTATCTTTTGCATCTTGATCGCTTGCTAAAATAAGAATTTGATTTTGTTTTAATACTTTATATGATTGATCAATAGATGATCTTTTGTATATATGGCTCATACCATATGATTCTCTGGTTTCTTTAAAAAACAAATCAGACCCTCGATTTGCCTGACGCTGAATTATACCCCACAATGGATACTTATTTTTACCAAGCCATGCACCCCATTTTTCCCATAAGCCAAAATGACCGGTAATTAATATAACCCCCTTATTTTTATTTAGAGCTGCATCTAAAATATTTTTATTTATGATTTCAAAAACTGTTGTATGCACTGTTGTTGAAACTGATAAAAAATCAATAAAATTTTGTACAGCCGTTTTATAAGAACCTTTAACTATTTTCTTTACCCACTCATGATTCTGATTAGGAAACGCTAGTCTAATATTTTTATAGGCTTCATTTTTTCTAATAGGTAAATATTTATATGCAAATGCAGCTAATTTATTTGCATACCATTCCCTTTTTCTGTTTGATATTTTATTCAAATATCTAGAAAGAAAATGAAGAAAATAATAAGTGAATTTCTCTTTCGTATTCATAAAGTTTTGGTTTGAAAAATTAAATTATAAAAAAGGACCTTTTTAATTAACTTAAATCTTATACTAAGGTTTTATAAAGTTCATCAATTTGATTTTTTAGCTCAAGCTCAGTTTCATCGTTATGAATAACGTAATCTGCAATATTTGTTTTATCTTCTTCAGGCCACTGGAATTCAATACGTTTTAATATTTCATCTCTTGAAAGGGTTTTTCTATCCAAAGCTCTTTCCATTCTGTGTTTTAATTGTGCAGAAATAACAATAACATAATCAAGATGTGCATCATAGCCTGATTCATATATTAATGCCGCATCAACAATAAAAAGATCATGTTTTCCAGCATCAAGAATTTGCTGAAAACGTTTGTCAATTTCTTGATGTATGTGAGGATGTACTACATAATTTAACCTTTGCTGATGATCTTCATCCTGAAAAGCAATTCTAGCCAATTTTTTTTTATCTATCTTTCCTGATATATCAATAATATCAGTCCCAAATTCTTTAATTAGTTCGTTTTGTACCTTTTTACTATTATCAATTAAGTTTTTTGCAGCTTCATCGGCATCTAGTATATATGCTCCCATTGATTCAAAAAACTGGCTTGCTGTACTCTTTCCACTGCCAAGGCCCCCTGTAAGACCAACTTTAAGCATAGTGATCTAATTCCATAAATATTCTATTTTTTATTTCAGGGATACTCCCAATACCATTAATTTCAACAAGCACATTTTTATTTGAATAAAAATCAATTAATGGAGCTGTTTGCTTCCAGTATACTTCTTGTCTTTGTTTAATAATTTCAGGAGTATCATCAGTACGACCAGAATCATGACCTCTATTAATTAATCTTTGGATTAATTCATTTTCTTCTGCAACTAAACTTATTGCTACATCAAGCTTATGTTTTTTAATGTTCATTATATCATAAAGACCTTCTGCTTGACCAATTGTTCTTGGAAAGCCATCTAGTAAATACCCATTTTGACTATCATTTTTACTAAGCCTTAGATTTATAATATCTAATAATACATTATCTGGGACTAGTGCGCCTTCATCAATATACGATTTAGCAACCTTTCCAACTTCACTTGAGTCTTTTATTTCAGATCTGAGTATATCACCAGTGGATAAATGGATTATTCCATAGTTTTCACAAACAAGTCTTGCTTGTGTGCCTTTTCCTACACCAGGTGGTCCTAAAAATATTAGATTCATCTTATATCTATATTACAATTAAATCAGAATTCCTGCTAGGGTAGCTGTTAGCCAAGACGCTAGCGCTCCACCAATCATTGCTTTAAAAATTAACCGTGCTACATCTTTCCTACGCTCAGGAGCAATTCCTCCTATTCCACCTAGCTGAATCCCAATCGAGCCAAAATTAGCAAAACCACAAAGTGCATAGCTAGCTATAATTGCAGCTCTTTCAGAAATCTGATTATTAGCTATAAGTAATTTTAAATCAGAAAATGCTACAAATTCAGTAAATACAATTTTCTTTCCCATTAGTGAACCTACAATGCTGGATTCATTCCAAGGAATACCCATTGCCCACGCTAATGGTTGAAACATAATACCTAAAATTGATTCAATTGTTAATCCAAAAATTCCTAAGAAATAATTTACTAAAGCTATTATAGATATAAATGAAATTAACATTGCTCCAACATTAACAGCTAACTTGAGACCAATAATTGTACCATTTCCCAGTGCATCCATAACATTGACACTGGTTTTATCAGATTCAAGCTGCACTGGATCAGAATTCATTTTATCAGTTTCAGGATAAATTATTTTTGCGATAACCAATGCTGCTGGAGCAGACATTAATGATGCAGACATCAGATGACCTGCAATCCCTGGAATATTATCAAGCCATTTTGCATAGATTGCTAAAACACCTCCTGCCGCAGTAGCAAACCCCCCAATCATTACTGCAGCCAATTCAGACTTTGTCATTTTATTTACGAAGGGCCTTATCATTAATGGAGCCTCAGTTTGGCCAACAAATATGTTCGCACTAACGCTTAATGTTTCTGCGCCACTAGTACGCATTGTCTTTTGCATTAACCGGGAAATATATTTTATTATAAATTGGATAATTCCATAATGGTAAAGGATTGAAATAAGTGCAGAAAAAAATATAATAGTTGGTAGAAGTCTAAATGCTATACTCTCAAATGCTGGGTGAAATCCAATATTTTCAACCTGCGATCCAAAAACAAATTCACTCCCCTTATCTGCAAAACCAATTAATTTTGATATCATTTTATCAAAAAAAGAAAAAATAGGTCGACCAATGGGTGTTTTTAAAATTAAGATTCCAAACATAATTTGTAGTCCTAATCCCCATACTACGGTCCTATAATTTATTTTCTCTCTATTATCAGACATTGCATATGCTATAGCTAGCAAAATGACTATTCCTATAATACCTGTAAATTGATTCATGGATTAATTTAAATTAAAATTTTATTAATTTCATTTTTGATTGATGCGATTGATTGAGCATATTCCCTTTTATTATCTATTATTAAATCAGCATATTTTTTTGATGGATAAATAAATTTATCATACATAGGCCGTACAGATTTATTATATTGTTTGATTACAGATTCAACAGTTCTTCCACGTTCTTTTGTATCTCTTTGCATCCGGTAGGCAAACCGTTGATCATCAGGTATATTAATAAAAATTTTAAGATTAATAATTTGATTTAGTTTAGTATGCGTAAAAATAAGGGTACCATCAATAATAATTATGGGCTGCGGCTTAATGCTTATAATTTCTTTTGAGCGTAAATGTTGGGAAAAATCATAAATTGGTAAATCAATATTTTGTTTATTAACTAGCTGCTTAACATGAAAAATAAATAGATCAAAATCAAGTGCGTCTGGATGATCAAAGTTTTGATTACACCTTTCATCAAAAGACATATGAGACAAATCTTTATAATATGCATCTTGATTTATGATCGTTACAAGTTTTTCTCCGTATTCATTTTTTAATTTTTCTGCAATCATAGATTTTCCGGATCCACTTCCTCCAGAAATGCCTATTACTAATGGAGTTTGATTAGTAGAAGGTTTTATTTTCATTCCTCTTTCAAAGTATTAAACCAATCTAGCGCTTGGGAGTATGACTGGAAAATTGAACCCGAATGGCTGCCACCATCGATGGTAATAAGTTCAATATCAGCTCCGTTACTCTTCAAATTATCATAGGCTATAACTGAGTTGTTATAATTGACTTCCTCATCATCGGTACCATGAAATAATTTGATCGGAGCTTTAGGCTTCCAGTTTAAGAGACTATTTTTTTCAAAAATACTTTTCAATTCTGTTTCACCATTACCTAAAAATTCAGTTAGAAATTTTTCTGAAAATAGATCCTTAATAACATTGGTTAAAAAGCTATTTGCCTCACCAATGCTTTTTGATCCATCCATTAATCCTGGAATAAGTTCAGCATAAGGATTTTGAAAGAGATCACTTGCCGGCCTGTTAAGCTTTTCAATTGTATTGTAGGACATATATGTAAATGAGATATATCCTGGTTGAGGATAGGAATTGATTGATAGAATTCTTTTGCTAGAAAATGACAAATCATAAGGACCTGCCATTGGGGCCGAGGCAGTTACGGTAAATTCATCAGAATATTTTTGTTCGATCAATTGATGTGTAGCCATCGCTACATATCCCCCCTCCGAATAACCTGCAATGAATAATTGACCATTTTCATTAATGCCGTTATCGCATAAGAAATTTTTTACTGCACGAATTTTATCCACCACTGCTTCAGCAACAAATTTATGTACATATGGATGCACAACATCATCCGAAACACCTAACCCTAATAGATCAGGTGAGGAGGCGATATAACCTATCGATGCTATGAACATTGCATCGATAGCTTGCAAAGGGATTACAGATGCTACGTTACTCCTTTTTGATTCAGTGCCATGTTGACCAGAATAAAGAGGAAATTCAATTTTCTCCTCAATATCTGGAATATAGATTGCACCAGATGCTTGACGTACTATTCCATTCCAGTCAATAGTTTCATATATAATACTGTAGATTTGGACATCATTTTCTGGGCGTACACCAATATCAATATTATTATCATTTATAATATTTGAGAGATATGTTGAACTGATTGTGCCTAGGGGTAAAACCGATAAAACCTTCCCTCTTCCACTGGATTTAGATTGACAGTTGTCATTTAATTGTTCTTCGCAACCAACTAGAAGAAATAAAAATAAAAGAAGTAAAAACCTTTTTTTCATATCACCTAATACTTTTCTTATTCAAATCGGATATATTTAAATGCTTGGTTTAGCATAACCCCTGCAATGAATCCACCAATGTGCGCAAACCAGGCAACGCCCCCTGTGGTGTCAAATCCTAAACTACCAAATCCATTAGTTAATTGATTAAAAAACCAGAATCCCAACACAAACATTGCCGGAACTCTAAATGTTGTAAAAAATATAATGATAAATGCAAAAACATGAACACGAGCATGTGGAAATCTAATCATATACATTCCAAGAACTCCAGCAATCGCCCCCGAAGCTCCAACCATTGGTATGGTTGAATTTGGGTTGATAAGTAGTTGAGATATTGTTGCAGCTAAACCGCACATTAAGTAAAAAATCGCGTACTTTAAATGCCCAAGCACACCTTCTACATTGTCACCAAAAACCCATAAAAACCACATATTACCCATAATGTGAGATATCCCACCATGAAGAAACATAGATGTAAATATGGTAATTAAAGAAAAATCAGCTGGGATAAAACCAAATCTATAAATGAATGCCTTTTCAGCTGATGGATCCGAAATGCCAAGATTAAACTGTAGGAAAAATATTAATGCATTAATTCCAATGATACAGTATGTAACGTAAGGAACTAATATTCGAGGATTATCATCTTTGTAGGGGAATAGCATTAATAAACTTCAAATTGAATATTTTTTTCCAGGGTATTCCCTGCTTGATCGGTTGCTTTAAATGTTATTTTATGCTTACCAACTGAAAGGGGTTCATCTAAATCGTAGGAAAGCACTTTTACCTTAGGCTGAAAGGCATAAAAAATATTTTTATCATCTAACTTTACTTCAAATGAATTTGGGCTTGGATCAAAACCTGAAAGTTTATCATCAATATTTATTTTAAATTGGTTTAATTCAAGCGCACCATACTTGCCATTATTACCTGGATGAGATCTTATCATTTTTGGGGGAGTTTTATCTTCAATAACAGCAATTGCATCCAGGTGTTTTATTTCACCCAGTAACACTCGGCGCTCCTTAATATCTTGCGTTTTAATAAAGGTCCAGCCTTCTTTTTTATCGTAAAAATATAGATGTTTTTTTCTGTTATCTATTTTTCGTGGATAGCGCATGGCAATATTAATCGGCTTTAGCATTGGCTTTTGAAAAGGTTGTAGTTGATATACTCTAGTTAATAGCATACCCCCAGTTATTTTTGGGTATTTGTGTACTGGCTCAATCCAGCCAAGTGTACTTTCCGTAAAAGTATTCTTTCTTGTTTTAACGGAACACGATCCATCTTTAGAGACTATAGTAATTGATGATTCTGGATAAATAATAGTAAATGGAAATTTAAATTGAATCTGCCTTTCAATTGTACCCCCTATTATTGCTTCGATTTGATTAATATTTTCAAATTCTTCTGGAAGCAAAGGCGCGCTAAGGTAAACGGATGGCTGTATTTGGTTTATAGGTTTTGTGATATATTGAAATTCCCCTTTTAATCGCAACGAAAGGTTTTGATCAATTACTTTTTCTGGTTGGATTTGAATATACACACCAGCATCTGAGTGCGAGATATCTAAATCAACATTTAAGGTAAGATGATCACCGGAAATTTTTTTATCATTCCAATGGGCAGGCATTGAAATTGTTCCAATATCATTTTGAGTTATGAATTGTAATGCTTTACGTTTGATTTTATTTTTAGGAAGTGTAATGATTAAGCCAGCTTCAACTCTTTCCTGAGAAATAACATCAATTCTTTCATCAGCATAGCCAAATGGAGTAAAAGAATAAATGATTGCAGACTTAATTGGTATCGCAATGCTTTTTGGACTTAATAAAAATGATACGATATTATTTGCTTCGCCAAGATTGGTAACATCAATTTCATAAGGATTCATAACAAAAAGCGTTCCGTTAACCGTGCGCACATTCTTTTGTGCATCATATATGAGTATTTTAATATCATGGTATCCTTTGTTTAGTTCAAAGGTGCCGTCACTATCTGAAGAGTGCACTGGTATAAGCGGATCATTATAATTTCTATACAATTTGACAAAATCACCCATGTTCAAGCGGCTATTTCTGTAATCATTTATATAGTTTGCCGTAGACTGCCAATTATAGTTCAGTTTTTCAAACTCGAGCGAATGATAAAGCTGTCCATTTAAAAAAACTTCAATTCGATGTGGTTGGTATTTATTTTTTGCCCCCTCCCTCTTATCATAAGTTTTTACTGCTAAACCAATTTTCCCATAAGTGTTAATAGTATCAGCGAAATGATACTCTCCTTTTTTATCACGAAATACAGGAAAGTTCTGAGGCAGTTGGTTGCCATTTATCCAGCTTTCTTTATTTAGAGGAGCTAAGCTTATCTCTTCAACGATGGGAGCTAATCTATCAGGCTGGTTAAGTCCATTCGTTAGTGGATTTAATATCATCCCTTTTTCATCACGTATCTCAAAGTGTAAATGGGGGCCAAATGAAAAACCTGAATTTCCAGAATAAGCAATGATATCATTTTGCATAAACGGAAATTCATTTGGGGTAAGATAGAAATTGGTTAAATAAGATTGTGATTTTTCCTGCTCTTCTTTTAACCGCTCCTCCAGCTCATCGGATAATTTACTTAAATGAGCATACACCGCTGTTTTCCCATCTTCCATTGTAAGATAAAGCGCTTTACCAAATCCGGAATAATTAGTAACTACGCGAGAAACATAACCATCGGAAACTGCATATATTGGATGGCCTTCTGTACCCTTAGTTTTCATATCAACACCAAGATGGTATCCTGTAGTCCTAAACTCTCCAAAATTTGAAGAAAGATGTTTTCCTGTATTTGTGGGCCAAATATATTCTTGACTCAACAATGGGAAAAACAATACTAGTAAGCTAATTTTTTTCATAATTGTTGTGTTTTTGGAAACAGTTAAATTTATTTCAAATAATTGATTCATGATAGGGTATTGATAAATAATAAATTCTAATTTTAATGTTATGTTTCATATAATTTTATTTGAGCCTGAGATTCCTCCAAATGCTGGAAATATTATACGGTTATCCGTGAATACCGGATGCCAACTTCATTTTATTGAACCACTTGGATTCTCTTTAAATGAGAAAAGTTTTAAGCGCGCTGGCATGGACTATATGAAGCGAAAAGATATTAATGTATGGAGTAGCCTTGATGAATGCATTGATAATATAGATCTGAATAAAATTTATTCAATCAGCACAAAAGGCAAAATACAATATAGGAAAGTAGATTACTCAAAAAATGATGCTTTTATTTTTGGTCCTGAAAGTAGAGGCTTGCCCAAAAAGATCAGGGAGTCATTTCATTCAATCTATATTCCTATGAAAAGTGAAGGTAGAAGTTTAAACCTAGCTAATGCTGTTTCGATTATTATTTATGAAGCTTGGAGTAGATTTAATTTTCGCTAATTATTTTTGCTATATCATTACCAATACTAATTGACCCGGTTAGACCTGGAGATTCAATGCCAATTAAATTGATCCAACCAGGAAAGCCATTTTTTTCTTCATGATTAATATAAAAATCTGGCATTGAATTATTATCCATAAATATTTTAGGCCTGATACCTGAATAATCGGCAGTTAATTCATTTAATTTAAGATCAAGTATATATTTTTTGCCTTCTTCGTAAAAAACTTCATTTAATGAATCATCTACTTTATAATCTTCTTGACGATCATCTATCCAGTCAGCATTAGGACCAAGCCTTGCCATTCCATCCCTATCAATTGTTAGATGAATTCCTAGCGATCCATGTTTCATATCAGGCAAGGGGTAAATTAACTTTTTGAATTTACCTTTCCATTTTGATGACAGTTTAAAATATGAACCTTTTAAAAATTTTAATTTAGGAAATTCATCATTTAATAATTCACCAAGTAAATCACTATTTAGACCAGATGCATTAATAACCCACTTGCAGTTGACCGTTTCTATTTCTCCATAGTAATTCTCAATATCAATACTATAATCGCTATTGTTTTTATTGGCTCCAACAACTTTAGTTTTAAATAGATAATCATGATCATGGCTTTGTGAATTATGATAGAAGCTTAGCATTAAATCATGAGCAGATATTATTCCAGTGCAATTTACTTTTAATGCAATATCTGAGTGGATCAAAGGCTCTAATTGATTGATTTCTTTTTTATCGATGATTTCAATTTCATTTATACCATTGTTTTTAGCATTGTTATAAAGATCTTCTAATTGTTCTTGTTGATGAATTTTTGAAACAACGAGTTTTCCGCAGTTATTATACCAAATTTCATTTTTAATACAATAATCATATAAAAGCTTTCTACCTTCAACACAATATTTAGACTTTAATGATCCAGGCTCATAATAGATGCCTGAATGAATTACTTCACTATTCCTGCTTGAAATCCCCTTGCCAATTGAATCATCTTTTTCAATTACAAGTACAGATTTATTTGTTTGTTCACCAATAGCTCTAGCTATAGATAGTCCAATAACGCCAGCACCAATTATAACAACATCAAACATGATTAATCTGATAGCTCATTTAATAGCTCTATTGTAAAAATTCCAGTGTTGTGACCATCTTTCCAAAAAGGTCTTATCCCATAATATCCAACAGACTGTAATCCATTAACTTGATAGCTTTTATCGGTTAATTTTTGAGGAGGACCTTTATATAAATTCCCCAATGCGTCGGTTTCCCCTGCGCAAGAAGCACAAGGGCACCTATCTCTTAATTTTTTTAAAGATACCACTGATTCAGAGCCGTTAGAAAAAGATACAAGTAACATATCATTGATTACTTCATGCTCTTTTATAGATAAATTGTTTGACATTGTACATTGAAATTTGAAAACTTTAAGGGATATGAGTAAATCATTTTATCATTTTAATATCAAACAAAGCTTTTTAATTCCTTTGCTTATATTTATCACAATTATTGATATATCATATGCACAACGAAAAAGGGCGCGTGATTTAGGTATAGAGATAGGAATATTTCAAACGGGAAAGTGGAATGCAATCACGGATGTTAAAGGTGTTGAGGTTGGGCACGAAACGGTAATTAAGGGAGATAATGTTCGCACTGGGGTTACCGTAATAAAACCGCACTCTGGAGATCTATATAATGATAAGGTGATGGCCGCTGTACATGTGATAAACGGGTTTGGCAAGGCGATTGGATTTACCCAAGTTAATGAGCTTGGGACTATTGAAACACCCATTGCACTTACTAACACATTAAATGTTTTTCTGGTTGGTGATGCAATAGTTGAATATATGATATCAAACAATTCAAAAATCAGATCAGTTAATCCGGTAGTTGGGGAAACCAACGATAGCAGATTGAACGACATCCAAGGACGTCATGTCAAGAAGCGTCACGTATTAGCAGCAATTAATAATTCAAATAGTGGTCCAGTCAAAGAAGGTTCTATTGGCGCAGGAACAGGAACAAGGGCATTAGGGTTTAAAGGTGGTATTGGTACAGCTTCACGTGCATTATCAAAGGATTTAGGAGGTTTTACTATAGGAGTACTCGTACAATCGAATTTTGGAAGCTCATTAGTAATCAATGGCGCTCCAGTTGGTAGAGAATTAAACAAATCTGCATTCTCATCCAGCATTCCATATGATAACGATGAGGGATCATGCATGATTGTGATTGCAACGGATGCCCCATTGTCCAATCGCAATTTAAAACGAATGGCGAAACGCGCAGTCATCGGTATGGGTAGAGTAGGTGGTTTTGCATCAAATGGTAGCGGGGACTATGTCATTGTATTTTCGACATTTAGTGCAGTTAGCAAGGAAAAGATAATTACTACGAAAAAAGAAATTAATAACAATGCTATGAACAGTCTATTTTTAGCAACAGCAGAGGCCACAGAAGAGGCAATACTTAATTCATTATTTATGGCAGAGACCGTATCAAGTAAATATGGTAAGGCTGAAGCACTACCAATTGAAGAGACGTTACAAATATTAAAGAAATATAATAGTTTAGATTGGAATAAAAAGCTACACCCATGGAAAAAGTAGCAGTTAATACATTTGTGACAAGACAAATAAAAGGATCAGGTAAGACCTATTCTAGTTCCTTAACATTTGAAGAGATAGCTAAAGACGCAGAAAACCAAATGGGAAATGAGCAATTTAGAGCAGGATACAGGGAAGGAGTACGTATTGTAAAAGGAAGCGATAAATATATTGATAAATTTTACTGTCCTTATGTTAAAATTGATAGCAGTACTCAATTGATTTCTAGATTAGTTAAAAGGCAGGACAATGAAGAACCCTATATTCAAACCAGGGCAAAATCAGGTAAACCATTAGTAGCAGGGAGCGTTGAATATATCCTTTATCATCATGAAGTTTTAATAGAAAATGGAGAAAATTCAACAAATGATGAATGGGAATTGATTAGTATACATGCAATACCCGAAGGAATAGATAAAATGCCAATGGGTCCTGTAACAATGATGCGTAATCAATTAGATATAGAGGGTGGAACTAAGGCATTCTACACATCAGAAGAATGGGCTGAGGCGGTTAGGTTCTGGCAGAAATACGCTGCATTAGACAAATAATCAAAATAATTGATTGATTATATCACCAATTATAAATATAATATGAGTGAATATATGGTGATATTAATTGAATAATAAACAAACTAAAAAAAACAAAGGTAGACCTAAAATAAATTGGGGGATGCTAAGCTATGATGATTATGATTTAGATCAACTAGATAAAGTAAAAAAGAAACAAATTAATAAAATTAAAACTCATCAAAAAAAACTAGATAAAATAGATATTGCGATTGAAAAAATA
>CERX01074309.1_pt1 | contig 15961 bp, 10 predicted proteins | sample 350251 | NCBI WGS metagenome assembly CERX01 (sample SAMEA2621044, study PRJEB7988) | marine metagenome | biome: marine biome (ENVO:00000447); feature: deep chlorophyll maximum layer (ENVO:xxxxxxxx); material: "saline water (ENVO:00002010), including plankton (ENVO:xxxxxxxx)" | depth 50 m
GCCCGGGTGACGGAAGCCTATCTGGACGCGCGGCTTGAAGAGCTGCGCTGGGCAGCTACAGCGCAGGCTATCCGGGATCAGGAACGCGAAGAGCAGCGCCGGCTGCGAGAGCAGATTCGCGAGGAAGAGAAGGCGCGGCGTGAATACGAGCGGGCGATGAAGGAGGCGGCCAAGGAAGAGCAAACCCTGCGCAAGGCGATGGAAAAGGCTCAGGCTCAGGTTGCTGCCGCATCTGAAGCGCAACGCGCTGAGTTTGAAGCGAAGCTGGCGGAGTTGCAGGAGCAACTGCTGCAGGCGGAAGAAAAGAACAAGCGGGCGCTATCTATGGCGCAGCAAACCAGAACGGGCCACGTGTATGTCATCTCAAACATCGGCTCGTTTGGCGAAGATGTCTTTAAAATCGGCATGACTCGGCGTCTGGAGCCGACAGACCGGGTTCGTGAACTGAGCGATGCAAGTGTCCCGTTCGAGTTTGACGTTCATGCCATGATCTTTAGTGAAGACGCTCCTACTCTGGAGAAGCAGCTTCACCGCCATTTCCTGCGTCAGCAGGTTAACAAGGTCAATCCGCGCAAAGAGTTCTTCCGCCTTGATCTTGGTGAGATCAAGCAAGAGCTCGATGCCCTGGGTGTCCAGACCCAATGGACGATGATGGCCCAGGCGCGTGAGTATCGAGAAACTCTGCAAATCGAGCAGCAGATCCTGGAAAATCCGGCGATTGCGGCTGAATGGACGCGCCACCAGATGGAGTATGAAGAGTCCGCCGAAGATGAGGGGCTGTCGGAAGGCTGATGCGCTGAGTTGACATCCGATCCCGAGCCCTCTTTAGGCTCTGGTTCGCTGCCGCCGGAGCGGGTAAGGTTGCACCGTCATGAATTGGTCAGCAGGGATGCCGTAATGGTGCGGCTCCTCGCTGATCGACTAAGGAATCTCGCGTGAATCAGCAAAACCTGGCGGACTTTATCTGGAGCGTAGCGGATGTGCTCCGTGGCGATTTCAAGCAATCAGAGTACGGCCGCATCATCCTGCCTTTTACCGTTCTGCGTCGCCTGGAGTGCGTACTTGAGCCGACTCGTGAGAAGGTCGCCGCCCAGTATCAGCTGTTCAAGGACAGCAGTGTAGACCTCGACCTGATATTGCCGGGTATTGCTGGTGCCAGGTTCTACAACGTAACGACCTTCTCGCTGGAAACCGTAGGCGCAACCGATACTCGCGCGAATCTAGAGGAGTATGTTGCGAAGTTTTCCGCCAACGCGCGACAGGTGTTCGAGCATTTTGGCTTTGACAACTGGCTGGCGAGGCTGGAAAGCGCCAACCTGCTTTTTCTAGTGGCGCAGAAGTTTGCGGCCATTGATCTGCACCCGAACGCCATCAGCAACCATGAGATGGGATTGGTGTTTGAGCACCTGATCAGGAAGTTCGCCGAGTCAGCCAACGATACGGCTGGGGAGTTCTTCACGCCGCGCGATGTCGTGCGTTTGGCGACCACCCTGGTCTTTGCGCCTGACCACCAAGCCCTGAATCAGGAAGGCGCAATTCGTACGGTCTATGACTGCGCTGCTGGCACAGGAGGCTTCCTTTCGTCGGCTATTGAGCTGGTGAAGGATGAGTGGCAGGCGCCTGCGACGATCGTGCCCTACGCTCAGGAGCTGAACCCGGAAACCTACGCCATCTCGGTGGCGGACAAGCTGATCCAGCAGTACAACACCCAGAACATCAAGCTCGGCAACACGCTTTCTAACGACCAGCTACCAGGCGAGACGTTTGATTACTGCCTGGCCAACCCTCCGTTCGGCGTGAAGTGGGAGAAGGTTCAGAAGCAAGTGCAGGAAGAGCACAAGCAGCAGGGGTACGCTGGACGCTTTGGCCCGGGGTTGCCGCGGGTGGGGGATGGCTCCTTGCTGTTTCTGATGCACCTGCTGTCCAAGCGCAAGCCTGTTGAGCTGGGTGGCAGTCGTATGGGCATCGTTCTGTCTGGCTCTCCGCTGTTCAACGGTGGCGCTGGCTCGGGCGAGTCGGAGATCCGCCGCTGGATTCTGGAGAGCGACTGGCTGGAGGCGATCATCGCCCTGCCTACTGACCTGTTCTACAACACTGGCATCGGCACTTACATCTGGGTGCTGTCCAATCACAAGGACGCGCTGCGTAAGGGTAAGGTGCAGCTGATCGATGCCAGTGCTATGCACGCGCCGATGCGAAAGAGCCTGGGTAGCAAGCGCAAGTATCTTTCGGACGAGCAGATTGCTGAAATTGCAAAGCTGCACGAGGCCTGTGAGGAAGGGCCAAACAGCAAGCTATTTGCTACTACCGATTTTGGTTATCGTCGCATTACTGTGGAGCGTCCGCTGCGCCTGCGCTTCTCGGTCACCCCGGGCAAGCTCGCTGCTTACCAGGCCACCAAGGGGGCCGACCGGGCCGAGGCTTTTGCTGGCGTGCAAGGCGAGTTCGACAACCTGCCGGCCTTCCTCAAGTCCGCCGGCATCAAAAAGCTCGGCAAGGGTGCGCTGAAGGCCGTGCTGTCCTGCTTTGGCGAGCGTGATGCCAATGCCCAGCCAGTACTTGACGACAAGGGCAATCTGCAGGCCGACTCAGACTTGCGCGAGTTTGAAAATGTGCCGCTGAGCCAAAATATCGACGACTACTTCGCCCGCGAAGTGCTGCCCCATGTGCCGGACGCGTGGATCGACACGGGCAAGACCGATGCAAAGGACGGTCAGGTCGGTATCGTCGGCTACGAAATCAACTTCAACCGCTACTTCTACATCTACCAGCCGCCGCGCCCGCTGGACGAGATCGATGCCGACCTCAAGGCGGTTGAGGCCGAGATCGCCGCACTGCTGGGTGAGGTCACGGCATGAGCCAATACAAGCCCTATCCTGTTTATAAGGACTCCGGCGTGGAATGGTTGGGGCGAGTGCCAGAGCATTGGCAATTACGCAGACTCAAGCAGATGGCCCGGTTTTATGGTGGAGGCACACCCTCCCGCGACAATCCAGAGTTTTGGAATGGTGATATTCCCTGGGTGTCGCCCAAGGATATGAAGTCTGAGGTCATTTCAGGTGCAGCAGAGTGCATCACTGCAGAAGGGCTGTCAGGTAGCAGTTCCTCGATGGTTGAGGCGGAGCGGGTGCTTATGGTCGTGCGCTCAGGAATTCTCAAGCACACGATTCCGGTTGCCATCAACGATGTCCCTGTTGCACTGAATCAGGACATGAAAGCAATTTGGCTGGACCCTTGTTATTTGTCTTCACGGTTCTTCATGCGCTGGGTACAGGGACTGAATGATGATCTGTTAAAGGCTTGGCTAAAACAGGGGGCTACGGTCGAGAGCATTGAGCAGGACTACCTTTCCGATACACTGATTCCCGTACCGCCGGTCATTGAGCGTGAGCATATTGTGCGGTGCCTCGACCGCGAAGTCGCCCGCATCGACACGCTGATTGAAAAGAAAACCCGCTTTATCGAACTGCTGCGCGAAAAGCGCCAGGCGCTTATCACCCATGCCGTCACCAAGGGCCTCGACCCCAGCGTGAAGATGAAAAACTCCGGCGTGGAGTGGCTGGGGGAGGTTCCGGAGCATTGGGTTTGCAAAAAACTGATGTATTGGATGGATGGATACGGCAGTGGCACAACCCCCTCTAAAGAGGGCGATTACTGCATGGAGGGGGGCATACCTTGGGTCACTACTGGTGAGCTTCGAGAAGGTTTGATTTGTGAGACAGATAAGCGAGTGACCGATGCTGCGTTAAGTGAATACAGTGCGCTTAAGGCTCATCCAGTGGGTTCGCTTGTAATTGCGATGTACGGCGCAACTGTTGGCCGTCTTGGTTTGTTAGGCGTGCCGGCCGCATTGAACCAGGCATGTTTTGCAATACACCCTTGCAAGACGATCAGTATTCGGATGTTGCGTTGGTGGTTTGAAGGGTTCAGAACCGAGTTAATCGAGCTGGCAACGGGCGCAGGTCAACCGAATATCAGTGGCGACAAGATTCGGAATTTGTTCATCGCAGCATCTCTCAGTTTGGCAGAGCAGGAGCAGATAGCCGACCAGATCGAAAGCAGAACATTGAGGATTGATGGGCTGGTCAGCAAGACAGAACGCAGTATCGAGATCCTCAAAGAACGCCGTTCGGCACTGATCACTGCAGCCGTTACCGGCCAGATCGATCTGCGGGAGCAAGCATGCCACTAGCCTGCGATGACACAGGGTCGCGTGAGGACTTCCTGCGGTGCGATTTTATTGGTTGCTACGACTGCCTGTTTGAAGGTGTGCCGGCCGATATCCGGTATTGGACGGATGGTGGGCAGACGCCGCTATGTCCGCAGTGCGGGCTGGATTTTGTGCTGGGGTTCAACGGGGCAGTGGATCGCGACGTGCTGATCGAGGGCAGCAAGACTCGGTTTCCATGGCGCTGGAGGGATAAACCATGACCTGTTTACCCTCAGCGATTCGGATCGTGAAGATGAAGGAGGCAACATGAGCCAAGGACGCAGCCTGCGCCTTTTCTTGGTGGATGGCACACCTAATGGTCTACTTACCGCCGAGATCATGAATTGGACGGGGCATGTACTGACCGGCCCGCGCTCCAAGCTAACGGAGCTTGTGCAGCGGCCAGAGTGCGCTCGCACGGGTGTCTACTTTCTAGTCGGGCCTGATCCAGAAAATAGTATTCGAACACAGGTGTATATCGGTGAGTCAGACGATGTAGCCAAGCGGCTGAAGAGCCACAACCGCCCGGAGGATGCTGGCGGCAAGGACTTCTGGGAGCGCGTATGCCTTGTCACCAGCAAGGATCAGAATTTGACCAAGGCTCATGTGAAGCACCTCGAAAGCCTGTTGATCGGAATTGCCGGCTCTCTGGGGCGTTGCGAGTTGGTCAACGGAACGGCCCACGAGTATGGCACCAGTCTGCCTGAATCTGACCGTGCTGATATGGCCTTCTTTCTGGAGCAGATCCGCACTGTGCTGCCGGTGCTCGGTTTCGACTTTTTGCGGGAGCTGACCAAGCCTTCCGCGCCCGCTGCTGCCAGCACGGCGGCACCGGTCAGCCGCTCCCCGCGCTTCAGTCTGGAGGTTCCACGCTACCGCTTGAGCGCCCAGGGCCAGGAGATCGACGGGGAATTCTTCGTACTCAAAGGCTCCAAGGCTCGCGCTGAATGGGTCGGCACCGAGCGCGGTTACCAGGGCCTCTTCAAGCAACTGGTTGACGAGGGTGTGCTGGTCGGCGATGGCGGCGAGCACCTGATCTTCAGCGATGACTACGCCTTTAGTAGTCCCAGCGCGGCAGCGGCCGTGGTCTGTGGTCGTTCTGCCAATGGTCGAACCGCCTGGGTGGTGGAGGGCAGCGGTGAGACCTATGCCGCCTGGCAAGATCGTCAGCTAAGTGCTGCTGGTGTTGCGAGTGTGAGCGAGGCGGCTGATGAGTAAGGCCCAGTCGACGCAGCGCCTGATCCTGGTGGACTACGAGAATATCGGCAAGATCGACCTGTCGCTGCTCGACACCTCCTATCGGGCCATCATTTTTGTGGGAGCCAAGCAGAACACGCCCAAGGCTTCTCGCAAGCCTTCTACGGCACATCGCTTCTCACGTGTGGACTTCCAGAAGATTGAAGGCGTGGGCAAGAACGCGCTTGACTTTCATATCGCCTTTCAGTTGGGGCGTACCTTTGAGACTGCACCGGAAACGCAATGCATCGTCCTTTCCAAGGACAAGGGCTTCGACCCGCTCCTGACCTACCTGAATAAGAACGGCTTGGCGTGCCAGCGTATTGCTGCGCTTGAAGAGTTGTTGGCGGAAGAACTGCCTGAGCCAGTAGCTCTAGCCCCAGAAAATGCTTGCGGACGCTGCGGCAAGGCCAGTTGCGTGGAGCACCTGGGTGGCCAGTGGTGCAGCCACTGCGGCCATTTCTCAAGCCCGCCGGATCCACAACAGATGCCGTCGCGCCAGGCCAAGTATCGCGAGAAGAAAAAAGAAAGTTACGGCTATGAGCCGCTGATGGGCACCTGTGCTTGGTGCCACCAGCGTACAGACATGAGCGGCGGCATCTACGACGACGGTGAGTGGATGTGCCCAGGCTGTATCAGCGGATACGCTAGGTAATTTGAATTTCGATCTTTGGATTTGTCGCATTAAGGGATTAGGCGTCGATGAAGCTCACCACCAGCTGGTTGAAACCACCCTATGCAAGTGGCGGTATTGATCACCTCGGCACTCAGGCGCCTTGCGTAATGATCTATGGCCAGTTACTTCCTGGCATTACCAATGTCACTGATCGGGCGCGCTACTACTCGTTCTATCCCTGGTTGGTGTGGTCATATGACCAGCGATATGCGAAGGATGATTACAACCACTTCGTCGAGCGGTTTCGGCGTGCTGACTGCCTGTTTACCCTGATTGCCGAGCGGCACGCGCAGGTCACCGACCACAGTAACGAGCGACACGGCGTCGCTATGGTCGGTCGCACCAAGCTGGTTCCATCGCTCGCCAGTCTGAAGGCCGGTGAACAGCTACGGCTATCGCTCTACGCGACGACCGAGGATTCTCCCCAGCGCTACTTTATGAATCGGTTGGGTGGTCTTTCGCAGTACTACGCAGGCACTCTGGCCGATCTGCAACTAATGGAGTCCTCAGGTCGATCCTGGAGCTTCTATAGCAGCCAGTATGGCGCACCGCTTGCGCAAAGCGTTGATGCGTCGGTGCCTGGCGGGAGGTTCTGGGAGATTGTCGAGAACGATTCGGTGACGCTCGATGATCTCGACAAGCTGAGCGCTTTCTGTGCCTGCAATATTTCCGGCAGCCTGGGCGAGCATCAGCAGCTCATTGATATTTTTTTTGATACTGGCAGCCGCTATTCAGAGGAAGGCACTCAGCGACGCCGAAGCCTAGGTCTGATCCAGCAGCTGGCGGAAGCCCTGCCGGACGAATGGGATCTGACCGAGGAAGTGTTCCGCGGCTGTGTCTATAGCGTCACTCTGCCTACTGGTGAGGCGTGGGAAATTCCCGATGCTTTGCAGTCCACTCAGGCGCACTGGGCCGTCTATGTGCGCAATGACCTAATGTCGGTGGCCTTCCAGACGATCCTCGCCATCTGCCTGCAGGAATTGCAACCGCAATCGGCGGCGCAGCGACGGGTATTTCACAGCGTCGAGGCTTTCGCCGACTGGTTTGCCGGCTCGGCAACGGTTACCGGAGTACTGAGTGATCTGGGGGTGGGCAGTTTTGGCGACCTGGTTGCCAGCAGCAGGGCGAACGCCCCGGCGGTCACTGACTGGACAAACGATGCGCATGAGATTCAGCTAGGTTGGCAGTTGATTGGTGGCTGGCAGCCGGGCGTGGACATTGCGCCGCTGCTTTCACATAGCCTAAGCCTGCTGGCAATGCTGGTTGCTCGCGATGATCTGGAGCGGCAGCCCTATTCAGGACTGGCGATCACTCTTGAGGCACTCAGGGACTATCCGATCAATCTCATCAGCTTTCGCAGTCGTTGTGCCGACTGGCAGACGATGCCTCTTGAGCATGTGGTTGCCGATCTGGTCGTTTGGTGTCTGGACACCCATCTTCGAGTGGCGCTGCGCAAACTCCGGCAGTCCAACCGCTCGACCTTCCATTTGCGACCGTCCGAGCGAGGCCTGGAAGTGGTGGGTGACCAAGTCCCCCCGCCATCCTCGACCACCCCTCGTTTCCGGCAGGCGGTGCAGATCCTTCGCGACCTTGGAATGCTGGCGCGTGATGATAGCAACATGATCAGGTTGACTGCATCTGGTCGGACGCAGATGGAGGTCGCCTGTGTCTGACGAAGTCTCTCTTCTAGAAGTGATCAAGCGTGGAGGTTATGAGGCCTCGCTGATCACCACCTTCAACGCGACGCTGCCCTTCTACGAGGAGGTATTGCTGCGCAAACTGGTCGCAGCTGGATGCCGGCATAACGTGGTGCTTATGGATCGGCGCCAATGTGCAGCTTCATGGGAGAGCCAGGCGACCCGGCCTCGCCTGGCTGGTCATGCTTACACGCTGCTACCGATCGGCGTGAGCGGCGCGTTCCACCCGAAGGTCTGTCTGTTGCTGGGGGCGAAGAAGGCATCGATTCTGGTCGGCAGCCACAATCTCACGCTATCGGGGCTCGGTTTCAACCGCGAAATCACTAACTGGATCGAAGTTGGCGGTGCCAAGGATGGTGAGGGTGCCGCCGTTCTCAAGGCTGTCTGGCTGATGCTCCGTGAGTGGATCGAGCTGGAACGCGGCAAGGTTCCTGAACCGTTATTGGAGTCGGCGCTGGCAATTGGTCGTTTCATCAGCCCTTTGATTGCCAAGGCTGGAGACATGGGCTCGCCTGCCGTGCTGGCGCAAGGTCCGAGAGGGCAGGCGCTGATCGATCAACTTGCTGAGCGGATTACAGCCCCTGTCAGGAGGGTTGCGGTGCTGGGGGCGTTCTTCGATCGGCAGCTGGCTCTGCTCAAGGAGCTGAAGGCCCGCTGGCCGGCCGCAGATATCGTTGTGGGTATCGATCCCGACTCGGTCCAGCATCCCGGCAGCTATGACGGTGAAATCGTTCGGTATGTGGATGCGCGTGAGGCTACTGATCGGGCCGGCTATCTACATGCCAAGGTGCTCTATTTTGAAACGCATGACCCAGCTGCCGATGTGTTTGTCAGTGGTAGTGCGAACCCCAGTCGTCCTGCCTGGATGGATGGAGCGAATGGCAATGTTGAGGCCGTAGTGCTTCAGACAGGCAGTGCCGCCCGACGTGCTGCTGAGGCCACTTCGATGCTCAGCCTGTTTGAGTTGCCCGAGCTGGAGCCAGATGCGTTCACTGCGATCAAGGAGCGCAACGAGGACACCGAGATCGAGCAGACGACGTCGTTGCCGCTGCTTTCGGGCTGTTCGGATGGGGATAGTGGCCTGATATGTATCAGCTATCGGGGCGAGCAGATGTCGGTAACTGCAGCCGTAGTGCTTGGCCCGAACCAGGAGAAGTTGGAGACGCTTGCACCACTGGAACTGCGTGACGACGAGGTCGTGTTCAGGGCCAAGGTTGAGGCGACAGAGATTCGCTCCTGTCTGTTGGAGCAGGACGGCAGGCCGATCGCCCGGGCGATGATTCTGCACCCCTCGATCATTGAATCGAGCTCCCGGTCCTCCAAGCAGTACCAGATTCGTTCGGCGCTCAGTGAGCTGGGCTCGAGTGATGGCGATATATCGAGGGTCATCGCCAGCGTGGAGCGGGTGATCTTCGCGGAGCAGTCCGATCATGAGATCCAGATGGCGATCCGTGAGTGCCGGGATAAAAAGGATGCGCTTCCAGCTGGGGATGGGCCGACATCGTTGGTGATCAGCGTGAGCGACATGGCTCGGATGAAGCGCAAGCAGCGTGTGTTGAAATCAGGTGATCTGGCCTATCTGATCGATGTGCTTATGCGACGCTTGAGCGATGGTATCGAGGTGCAGAGTGTCGCGGTTGACCGGGCTGGGCGGAGCGAAGAGGAGCAGGTTGGCCAGGAGGACGATGGCGGCGAAGAGACGAGCGAGCCAGTCGAGAAGCCCCAGTTCTCCGACGCTGAAATTGCTCTGGCCGTTGCCAGGAAGGCGAGGGCATTGAGCAGAAAAATGGTCGAGCAGCTGAAGCTGGCCAGCCAGGACGAATCAAGGAAGGTCAGTGCGTCGATCCAGCTGATTGCGGTGCTGGCTCTGATTCGTGAGCTGCGCCATCTGGACAAGCAGAAGCGCTGGCGAGCCACCGGGCAGGATCTCGTGGAAGAGCGGGATCGTCGCTATCTCCTCGATGAAAGCATCAGGTATTTGCTCGGTTCGGAGTCGCGGCTGCTCGAAGTGATCGACAAGACGATCGACGATGATGCTGATGAGACGATGCAGCTGCATACCTTGCTGATCTGGCTGGCTTGGGACCTGGGCGATGAATTGACGGCCAAGGTCAGCCTAATGTGGGGCGCGGACGAAAAACGCCGTAGGTTGCAGGCGAATGCGGTGTTCCTGAGGCTGATGCCGTCGATCGCTGCAGACAAGGATGCCAGTGCAGAGCTGCGCGAAAGCATTCAGCGAACACTTAAGCCCACTCCGAGCGCCTCCATTCAGGCCGAGCAATGGCTAGGTCTGCATCTGGCTTATGGTTCCTCTTGGTCGCAGGGACAGAAGGAGACCGACGAGTTTGAGCTTGGCGGATACTGCAGGGTACCTGGCTTGGATGATGAGCCGAGGGTCATCGTGGAGCTTGATCAGAATAACGTCGGTTTCTGGGATTTCGATGACGTACGGAAGTTTAAGCGTGACCGGGTAGTTGCGCTGATACCGACACAGCCAGCAAGTTACGCCCCGAATTGAGCCGCGGCGGGACAATCAGTAGAGAGGCGAGACTGAATACATGAGCCACATCCACCACGAATGCGAATTGGAACGCCACATCGTCGAGCAGCTGGAAGCTGCTGGTTGGTTGGTTGGCAAGTCAGCTGACTACGACCCAGGACGGGCAATGTTTACACAAGACGTCATGGACTGGCTGGAAGACAGTCAATCCCCGGCGATGACAAAGCTGCGAAACATGAATGGTGCTGGCACCGAGGCAGTGGTGCTTGATCGTTTGGTGAAGCAACTGGACAACAAGGTTGATGGTGGCACGATCAACGTGCTGCGCTATGGCTTTGCCGTGGCTGGCGGTGGCACCTTGGCGATGAGCCAGGCTTTGCCAGAAGACAGTCGGAACGAAACTGTTATCGCTCGCTATGCTGCCAATCGGCTCAGAGTGGTGCCTCAGTTGCGTTACTCGCTGGATAAGGCCGATGAGATTGATCTGGCTTTCTTCATCAACGGTCTGCCGGTCGCGACGGTCGAGTTGAAGACGGATTTCACTCAGTCGGTAGAGGCGGCGATGCAGCAGTACCGCGCTGATCGCAAGCCTGAACGCAAGAGCGGTGGTCTGGAGCCGTTGTTGGCGTTCAAGCGTGGTGCTGTGGTGCATTTCGCCATGAGTGACAGCGACATCCGCATGACCACCAAGCTGGCCGGGGATTCGACCTTCTTCCTGCCGTTCAACCGGGGCAATGATGGCGCCGCCGGCAACCCGCCGGGCGACAACGGCCATTACCCGGTGAGCTACTTCTGGGAGCGGGTGCTGCAGAAGGACAACTGGCTGCACATCTTCCACCGCTTCGTACTGCAGGAGCGCAAGGAGGTTCAGGACGTCAATGGCAAGACCTATTTCAAGGAAGGTTTGATCTTTCCGCGTTTCCATCAGTGGGAAGGCGTGACCAAGATGGTCGATGCGGTGCGGGTAGAAGGGGCCGGCCAGCCTTATCTGATCCAGCACAGCGCGGGTTCAGGTAAAACCAATACCATCGCTTGGACTGCGCATTCGTTGATCCGTGTGCGTCGCCCGGATGGCGAGCCCTACTTCCACAGTGTGATTGTGGTGACCGACCGTCAGGTGCTGGACCAGCAGTTGCAGGATGCAATTCAGCAAATCGAGCATCAGGCTGGCGTGGTTTGCGCTATCGATCGCCAGCAGTCGAGTCTGCCGAAGAGTCAGCAACTGGCTAAGGCCATGCTCGAAGGCGTGCCGATCATCGTCTGTACTCTGCAGACCTTCCCCTATGCACAGAAGGCCATTCTCGGCGAGCAGAGTCTGCGTGATCGTCGTTTCGCCATCATCATCGATGAAGCGCACAGTTCAACCGGCGGAAGCACCGCGGATGACCTGCGTTACGTGTTGACCGGACAGAGCGAAGCAGAGTGGGAGAAGTTGAGCAAGGAGGAACGCCTGTCCGTGTGGCAAAGCTCGCGCTCGCGCCCAGGCAATGCCAGCTACTTCGCCTTCACCGCTACGCCAAAACACTCGACCTTGAGCCTGTTCGGCCGCCCGCGCAATGCGTCGGCACCCGTGAGCACGGACAATCCGCCGGCTCCATTCCACCTTTACACCATGCAACAGGCGATTGAGGAAGGCTTTATCCTCGATGTGCTGAAGAACTACGCCAGCTACGAAGTGGCGTTCAAGATCGGTAGTGACATGGTGGACGACAAGCGTGTTGATGAAAAAAGCGCTGGCCGCAAGTTGGCTCGCTGGTTGTCTCTCAATCCGGTCAACGTGGGACAGAAGGTTGAGCTGGTGGTCGAGCACTTCCGCAAGAACGTGGGGCACCTGCTCGGCGGACAGGCCAAGGCGATGGTAGTGACCAGCTCGCGGGCGGCTGCGGTGAAGTATCACTTGGCGATGGAGGATTACTGCAAGCGCAAGGGCTATGGCGATGTGAGAGCAATGGTAGCGTTCTCGGGCGATGTACCAAACTCGGATGTCGAAGAGCCGAGTCTGCCAGCAGATCACCAGTTCAGCGAAGCGAACTTGAACCCCGGTCTCAATGGCCGCGACATGCGCAAGGTGTTTGATACTCCGGATTACCGAGTGATGATCGTGGCAAATAAGTATCAGACCGGCTTCGATCAGCCAAAGTTGGTCGCCATGTACCTAGACAAGAAGATATCCGGTGTTGAAGCCGTGCAGACGCTCTCGCGCCTCAATCGCACCTTCCCAGGCAAGGACAAGACCTTCGTCATTGATTTCGCCAACAAGGCCGAGGAGATTCTGGCGTCGTTCAAGACCTTCTACCGTGATGCCCAGGTGGCGGACATTCAGGACCCGAACATCGTCTACGACATCAAGCAGCGTTTGGACGGTATGTTCATCTACGAACAGGCTGAGGTAGAAGCGTTTGGGGATGCGATTGTTGACCCCAAGGTGACGCATCAGAAGCTGTTCTCTCTGACGCAGGCGGCAACAGACCGCTTCAATGGCAAGTTGAAGACCCTTAATCATGCAATAGACCTGTGGGAGAAGGCTTGGGAAAAGGCGCACGGCGAAGGGAGCGATCAGGATATGGAGTACGCAGATGTTCAGCGCTCCGAATACTGCAAAGCTCGCGATGAGCTGATGATTTTCAGCGAGAGTCTGACCAAGTTTGTGCGTAGTTACGAGTACATCGCTCAGTTGATCGAATTCAATGACCCCAGTCTGGAAGCGTTCGCCAGCTATGCCCGGCTTCTACGCAAGCGGCTCAAGGGAATCACCGCCGAGCAGGTTGATCTGGGTGATCTCAAGCTGAGTCACTACAGGATCAAGAAAGCGGGTGATTTGAGTGGCGTAGCCGTGCAGGCGGAGACGCCGGAGCTATACGGGATGACCGACAATGGGTTGCGGGATGCCCGTGACCGCGAGAAGAAGTATCTCACCGAGCTGATCGAGAAGCTGAATAACGCATTCGGGAAGGACATTACCGATACGGATCAGGTGGCGTTTGCCGTGCATGTGTCGGAGAAGCTGAGGGCTGACAGCGTTGTCATGGCGCAAGTGAAGAACAACGATCTGGACCAGGCGCTGAAGGCTGATCTGCCCTCCAAAGCTGTAGCGGCCATCGCGGAGGCAATGAGCAGTCACACGAGTATGGCTACCAAGTTGTTGAGCGATGAGTCAACGCGTGACTTGTTCTTAACCGTGGTCTACGAGCTGCTGCGAAAAGATGCCGGGGCCGACTTGTTCGGTTCGATGAACAAATAGCGGGTCTTGGGTGTTTCTGGGGGGCGAGCCCGCACTGTGCGTTTTGAGGGGTTTTCGCACGAAGAGCATACAATGCAGCTCTCCGGGTAGATCGTGCGATACAGCGCATTACAGATGGCTTCCCGGGCACGTTTAGATCGTCCGTTGACCAGGTTGATCGTGTCGCTGAGTGTCGCGCCCAATTTCTGTTGGCAGTAGCGCTTAGTGTTGCTGGCTGTGTAAGGGTATCGCCGGCATCTGGGTTGCCTTGAAAGCCTTTGGGGTTGGCTGAAAGTCGCTTTTTCTATGACTTTGACACTTCGCAGAGTTGATCTCTAATCAGGCGTTGGTCGTGGGCATGGTGTGATGCGGTTGAGCCGGGCCTGGCGTGATTTGGTGGAGCCTCTGCGGTGCGTTTTAAGCGCGTTTTGCGCCTCGCTGCATACACAGCATATATGCGAGACGCAAGCGCTCGTCCTGGGGGCTCCTAGGCGGCTTCCCGGGTGCGCCTCATTAATGTGTCTAGGGTTTTCGGTAGGTGTTGCTGGTTGTACTGGTCGTCCGGCGTCGGCTGCTCTCGAAGTAACTTCCGGGCTTGCTTGAGTCGAGCTTCTTCCTGCCTCGTCTGACGCTTGCGGTCCTTCATTTGGATCTGTTTTTCCTTGATCATCAGTTGAAGCGCACACGGCGTTCCGGGTTGATCTAGTGGTGTCGGCTTTACCTCTGGAAGCTCAGCAATAATCTCTGGTAGTGATTTACACCACTGGCGAAGCTCCTCGTAGAACAGCCGGCTTGGCTCAGTGAGGTCCTTGCTGGCGTAGAACCTGCGATTATTCATCGGCATGCATTTCAAGATGTCCTTGCATGTGTATCTAGCAAGAGTGCCGGCTGTCCGTACAGGTTTAATCAGGACGGCTTTGTTTCCTGCGTGTTCGAAGTAATCTGCGGCAAGTCGGTATTTCAGTGAGCGGCTGAATGCTTCCAGCAATTGTTCCGGAATCAGTGCGATGCAGTGGATGTGGAGGGGAGAGTTACGCTCTCGGCTTTCGGATAGCTCGACGTTCAGAGCGAGGCTTCCCGGCAGTCCTGATGCCATCAGAGTTGCCCGGATGATGTCGCCGTTCCTGAGAGCCAGTCCGCGTTTGTTCTTGAGAGCCTGATCTGAGAAGCGACGGCCCAAGTTGACCGTCAGGAAAGCCGCATCCGGGTGTTCGGCCATGCAGGCAAGTTTGATGACCTGCTTGCCGGGTGCGTTGAGGTCGTTCCAGCGAGGTAGCTGGCGGTTGTGTAGGATATTTTTTGCGTCGTGCAGCGCCCACCCCAAATCCTGATACAGGCTCCTGATATCCGCTTGGGTATAGGTAACACCTTGATAGATGACAGACTGAGTATCAGTAGTAGGAGTAGATAAAGACTGTATAACTACTGACAGCTCTTTTGCGTGCTGGCGCAATTCAAGCAAACTCCCCAGCTGACGGGGCCTTGGCTGGGGGCGAGGATGGCTTGGAGATCGCTTCTTTCGTGACATTTTTTACACTCCCACTACTCAGTGAATACTGGTTGCAGAAGCGGGGCGGCCCGCTTTGCGAGCCATCCACTGTTCGACCTCTGCGACATCCCATGCCACGGCACGGGCACCAATCTTGATTGGCGTTGGGAAGTCACCGAGCTTGATCAGGTTGTAGATGTGCGAGCGTTTGAAGCCGCACTTGGCTTCGACATGGCGCAGTCGGATGAACTGTCTGCCGTAACTAACGGGTGAGTGAGTTGCTGGGGTGTACTGGTTGGGTTGGAGCATTACCGGGACCTTAGCGCTAAGCGCGATTGTTTGGAGCGCCGGTAATGTATTTATCTGCCTAGGTCAGGTGCTAAATATTAAACTTATGCATTAAATATTTAATTTTTCGACTCGACTGGAGCTACTGTAATTCTATTCTGGATTTCCCATTCGTGTGCCTCCTTCAGGTACTTTGCAAGTGTTGGCTCGGTCAAATTGAAAGCGAGGCCGGACTCGGCGGCCTGTATCTCAAAGGCGCTGAGGTGTGAGCAGTGCCTGGACAGGTCGACTTCTGCCATTTTTGCCAGCACTGTGATGATTTGGTAGATCGAGTTGAGGGCTTTGGCTTCGATCTCTTTGTCTTGCTTGGACTTTGGTTTTCGCCCTCGATTCTCGGTTTTGGCCGGTTGGTCCTCGGTGTCAGTTTCAGCAGAGGGCAGACTGGGTAGCTGCCCCAGCCACTCTTCGACATCCTCAGCTTTAAAGCGCAGTTCTTGGGGCGTTAGCGTGCCGCTCAGGGTCCAGTATTGCGAAGCAATGCTTGTGGCATCAGGATGATCTTCGGTTTTCACGGTCCCCACCAAATGGATGATGGGGCTGTTAGAGGCGGTCAGTGCTTCCGGGTTCGCTATCAGGTGATACCCA
>CERX01143076.1_pt1 | contig 15952 bp, 24 predicted proteins | sample 350251 | NCBI WGS metagenome assembly CERX01 (sample SAMEA2621044, study PRJEB7988) | marine metagenome | biome: marine biome (ENVO:00000447); feature: deep chlorophyll maximum layer (ENVO:xxxxxxxx); material: "saline water (ENVO:00002010), including plankton (ENVO:xxxxxxxx)" | depth 50 m
AATATCATTGACCATAAGAACTACCCAATGATACTCTGGTTCATCATACAACTTGTCTGCAATCATTTCGGGCGATTCATCTTCTTTAACATCATAGGTGTCAAAGAACAAAGTATTTACTTTTACCTTAGCACGAACTGCAACACGTTTCAAAAGATGTGTTACTAATTTATAACTTTCATCCCCAACGGAGTCATATACATTTAATGGAAATTGTGCAAAATACATTTTTAGAATCCATCCTCAATTTGCTTTTTAGTGATGATTTCCATTTCTTTAAATTTCAAAGAAATTTTTGTTGTCTGTGGAACACCACCCTCATATGCAACAAACCTATCTGCGCCATAATTTACATCCATTGATTCTAACACACAAGTTGATATTTTATTAAGGTTTGTATTTTCTGCATTTTTGTACATATATTTTATATTAAACATATCAGGTATTTTCATTTCTCTAAAAGATAAATCTGTAAAGTCTGATGCCATATGAACTTTGAATCTTTGTACAATTTTTTTCACTGTTTCAGCTTCTGTTTCATCTTTTGGTATAAAAACAAAGTCATATGAAAAACTTCTTCGACCAACGCCCTCAAACATTAATTCCATTCTTGGTGTTATAACCGCTCCTTTTTCCAATGCGATTAACGCTTTTGTGCCTGGAGCCACTGTGTCAAGCGTACTCATCACCGCATTTTCCAAACCCTTTCCAGCTGTTTCCAGAGCGCCCGTTAGAGCAGTTCTTTGTGCATCACCTCCCTGTCGAAAGGCTTCAATAGCACCTTTTGCAGCTCCTGCTAATGCACCAATTTCTTGTTCTCCATAGTTTGATGCATAACTAACAGAAATTGAAGGAGGCATATACAACGCAATCATTGTTGGAATTGAAGTTGTTGCTTTTTTCGATAACTGAATTGATTGCCCTGAGGATAATTGTTTACCCATTCCTGATTTTATTGTTTTTTCTGCTTGTGCCGTGCGAGCTGCTTCTGCTCTTTTTTGTTGCTCAGCTGTTGGTGGCCCACCACCGACTACATCAATATCATCATAATTATAACTAATAGTCTTCTGTGTGGCAGCGGACGATGTTCCAGCACTTGCTTTTTTTAGTTTTGCTGGGTCTTGTTTCAATATTTCAAATATAATGTAATGACCTTGTTGGTCATCCCCTTCAACACCAGCTGGATATGCAAGATTTTCAGTTGTGAATCTATTGATATTTCTGCTGGTTAATTTAGCTGCAGGATTTGTTGGACTACGATTTACTCCAAATATATCTCCAGCAATATTTCGCAAGCCATTAACAACAACTTTGTTTGCTGATCTGGCTACGTTTGCAGTAACCGCATTTTTTATACCATCTAATATTGCCATAAGTTCTTCCTTATATATACTATTTATAAACTATGTCATACTCAGGTCGTTATATTCCAAAAAATCCCAAAAAATATAAAGGGGATCACTCTCAAGTTATTTATCGTTCTCTTTGGGAGCGTAGGTTTATGGTTTATTGTGACTCCAGTGATTCTATTATTGAGTGGGGTAGTGAAGAAATCATTATACCCTATTTATCACCTTGGGATAAGAAAATTCACAGATACTTTCCAGATTTTTATATAAAAACAAAACAACATGACGGAACTATTAAAAAGTTTATTATAGAAGTCAAACCTAAAGCTCAATGTAAACCACCACCATCTCAACCTAAAAGAAAAACTAAACGATGGTTTAATGAGGTTAAAACATGGGGTGTAAATGAAGCAAAGTGGAAATACGCAAATGAGTGGTGTTTAGACAATAATATGGAATTTAAGATACTGACCGAAGATCATCTTAACATTCGTTATAAATAGAGTTATGGCAACTAGCAATTTTATACAAGCAGTTAAAGATGAAACTAAGGGGGTAGATCGCTCCGTTAGGTGGTATCGTAATAAAATTAAAGAATTTGGTAATCCTGTTGCTATGGATTTGATACGAGATGGCAAAAGAAATAAAAGACAATTTTATGGTAAATTGAATATGTTTTTCTATGATCCTAAACTTAAAAAAGAATTACCTTATTACGATACATTTCCGTTAGTTCTTCCGATAGAAAGATACTCAGATGGGTTTCTTGGTATTAACTTTCATTATCTGCCAATACCATTAAGGGTAAAGTTACTGGATAGGCTTATGTCGTTTGCAAATAGTCAAGCCCTTGATGAAACAAGCACCAGAATAGTTGCAGACTACAGCAAATTAAAAAAATTACCAATAATTAAACCAACTTTGCATAAATATCTTTATTCACAAGTAAAATCACAATTTCGTAGGGTTGATGCAGATGAATTTAAAATTGCGTGTTTGTTGCCAGTACAACGATTTAAGAAAGCATCTGCAGCTACAGTATGGAAAGATTCTAGGAGTATGATCTAATGGCAGGAAGTCTCGCACAATTTATAGAAACAGCTGCATTTGGTGTTCTTAACGATGTACTGTCTGGATTTCATTCTCAGAACGGATACGCAGTACCCAACAGATTTGAAGTAGTAATTATTCCACCAACTAAAATGGGAAGAAATTCTTCCACAACACAAGGAAGTTCTTTAAGTCAAGGATCATCTGACGCAAGATCAGTGTCGTTGCGTGTTGAATCAATCACGTTGCCTGGGCGAAACTTAAACACTCTTACAGACTCAAACATATACGGGCCAACAAGAGAAATTGTTGATGGAGTAACTTACGCAGAAGACATCTCAATGCAATTTCAAGCAAGTTCTGACCTTGGTGAAAGAAGGTTCTTTGAGGAATGGCAAAAACTAGCATTTGATGAAAAAACATGGAATGTGAAATATTACAATGATTATCATGCTCAAATTGATATGTATTTGTTGGATAGACAAGACAAGCGAAGATTTGGCATTAAACTTTGGGAATGTTTTCCAAAGACAATACAAGGCACTGACTTAAATCAAGGCTCGAACAATGAAATTATAAAGAATACTGTAGATTTTTCTTTTAGATATTGGACGCAACTTGATATTAACGCTCAGCCTACAAGTATAACTGACCGATTAGTAAATACATTTTTCGGAACAGTTGAAAGAAAAATAACAGGATCAATACCAAAGATATTGAATAGATTATAAAGCGAGGATTAAAATTATGGCATTACCTAAACTAAACAGTGCAAACTATGAATTGAGTTTACCATCAACAGGTGCAAAAATAAAATTTAGACCGTTTCTTGTAAAGGAACAAAAAGCATTAATGATTGCTCAAGAATCAGAGGACGAAAAGGTGATTGAAAACACATTTGCTCAAATTATTAGAGATTGTGTTGCAGATGACCTTGACCCATACAAGATGCCAATGTTTGACATTGAGTATGTGTTCTTAAAAATACGAAGTAAATCAGTTGGTGAAGAAGCTAACTTGGTTGTGACTTGTCCAGATGATGAAGAGACTAAAGTAAATGTTACAGTTCCTTTAGAAGAAGTTGGAGTCCAAATGAAAGAGGATCACACGAATGTTATTGATCTTACAGATAACATTAGTGTTGTGATGCGTTATCCCTGTCTTGGAGACATGAAAGGATTTAATGCTCTTGGTGAAACAAAATCATTATTTGAGATGATAAAGAAATGCATACATGAGGTTCATGATGGTGAAGAAGTACACCGAAAAGTTGATATGTCTGACAAAGATTTAGATGATTTTATTGACAGCATGTCTTCCCAACATTTTGAATCTGTAGGTGAATTCTTTTCAACCATGCCTAAGTTATCATATGACCTTGAGGTTGAAAACCCCAAGACAAGTGTTAAGAGTGTAGTTCCAATTGAAGGACTGCAAAGTTTTTTCGAGTAGCCCTTTCACATGACTCACTAGAAAACTATTATCAATTAAACTTTGCAATGATACAACATCATAATTGGAGTTTAACAGAAATAGAAGAAATGATACCTTGGGAAAGGGAGATATACATAGGATTGTTAATGCAACATTTGAAAGAGGAAAAAGAGAAACAGGATCAACAAAATAGAAAAATGAGATAGGAGGAAATCATGGCAGAAGAAGAAGCAAAAAAGGATTATCATCCAGCAGATTCTAATGGCGATGGAAAAGTATCTAAAGAAGAAGAGCAAATGTTTCTAGAGTTTAAGCGTAAAGAACTAGAAGATGCAGATGCAATGAGAGATGCACAACGTAATATGGCATGGTTTGCACTTGCAGGCATGTTATTGTATCCAGCGTGTGTCGTCATATCAGTTGTGTGTGGTATTGAATCAGCCGCAAAAATACTAGGTGATATGGCAGGAGTTTACTTCATTGCTGTTGCTGGTATTGTTGCAGCTTTCTTTGGCGCACAAGCAATGGCAAAAAAAGTACCACCCAAAAAGTAGGATAGTTAAATGGCAGATGAAATAGTTTCAGCATTAAATGGTCTTAGCAAAACCACTCAAAAACTGGTAGACGATAGGATAGCAGAAGCAGAGAAAGCTGAGCAAGATCGTAAAGAACAAATATCTGCATTAAATAAACAGATTAAAGATGGTGATGGTAGAACTAGAGAAATAAAACAAGCTAAAACTGAACTGACGCAGATTAAACAAGAGGCAAAAGAGGCAACTAAACTTAGTAAAGATATGTCTACAGAGCAGTTTATAGAAGCAATTAGAGCAAATTCGGTTGATCAGTTTGAAGAACAAAGAAATCAATTAGAAGTATTAAAAGCTGTTCTTGAAGCAAATGGTCAAGTTGCAACAGACAGCAAAGAATATAATAAACTACAATATGAACTTCAGAGTGCAGAATTAGCAGAAAGAATAAGAACAGCAGATAGCCCAGCTGCTAAAAAAGAATTAAAGAATGAACAACGAGCGTTAGCTGCAAAACAAGAAGGACTTCTTGGTAGGATTGCTGGTGGAATTAATTTTCTAAGAGAAAATGCAAAAGAAAAATTAAAGTCCGCTGGTAAGGGTGTGATGACTCTTTTAAAGGGGTTTGCGATTGCTGGTTTTGCACTTGCACTTATAGCATTTTTAAACAGTGAGTATTGGGAAAAAACAAAAACATATATTGTAGATATACTTGTTCCTAAATTAAAAGAATTTTATAACGCTTTCTTTGGTGAAGGTGGTGGATTAATGAAAGGGTTTAAAACCCTATTTGGTGATAACAGTGGTATCGGTAATATAGTTCTTGGAATAGCTGGTGTAACTGCATTGTTCGCCACTGCAAAACTTGTTACTGCATTTGCACCATTGAAAGGTGCTATCTCAGGATTACTTAGTGGCATTGGTGGTATAGCTTCAAAAATACCTGGCCTTGGTGGTGGTGGTGATCCAAGAGGAAGAAATCAGAGGGCCGCAAGACCGCCAAGAAGAGGTGGAGGTGGTGGTTTTGGTGGTATGATTGCCAATATCGCTAAAGGTATTGGTAAGGGTGCAGTTGCAATTTTAAGAAGTCTTGCGACAGGTCTTACATTTTTCACACCAGCAGTTTTACTTGGTGCTGGTATACTTGGGGGTTCAATTCTTGCGATTGGCGCTGGTATTGCAGGAGCCGCTTGGTTAACAGGAAAAGCACTTCCTACATTTACAGATGGTATTAAATCTTTTGAAGAACTTGATGGTGCAAAATTATTATTAGCTGCTAAAGGAATAGCCGCGATTGGTGGTGCGATGGTTGCAATGGGAGTTGGATCAGTTGTTAGTGCAGTTGGTGGTGTCATCGGCTCTATCGGTAAGTTCTTTACAGGTGAAAAGGAAACTCCACTAGAACAACTCAAAAAGTTTGGTGATACAAAAATTAACACCGTACAAGCAACTGCAAATGCAAATGCGTTAGTTGCATATTCTAAAGCAATGGCTGCATCTGGTGGTGCTGATGCAGTACAAGGAATAGGTGCTTTTGTAAGTGGAACACTTGGTTCTCTTGGTAATTTCTTTGCTGGTGAAAAAAAGGTTGACCCTCTTTCTCAACTGAAAGAATTTGGTGAGACAAAAATTAATAGTGAACAGGTAATAGCAAATGCTGACGCGATGGTTGCATACTCTAAAGCAATGGTTGCTGGTAGTGCTGGTACAGCAACTGGCGCACTGGCAACATTTGCTAGTGGTGCATTGAGTTCTATTGGAAAGTTTTTTGGTGGAAAAGATGTTGATCCCCTTTCTCAACTCAAAAAATTTGGTGAGACAGTTGTTAACAGTGAACAGGTATTAGCAAATGCAAATTCCTTAATTGCATATTCTAAAGCAATGTCTGAAAGTAGTAAGGGCTTACAAGTTGATGGGTTGGCTACATTTGCTAATGGTGTATTAGGTTCAATCGGTTCATTCTTTGGTGGAAAAGATAAAGCTGATCCTCTTTCTCAACTCAAAAGATTTGGTGATGCAACAATTAATAGTGCAGGCGTGATTGCAAATACGGAAGCTATGACTACATATGCAAACACAATGGCAAACGCAAAGAAAGCAAATCCAACCTTGGGAGAAGGTGTTAGTAAATTTATTACAGGTGCATTAGGTGGTATAGCAAATTTTTTCGGTAAAGATTCTCCATTAGAAAAATTGAAACAATTTGGTGATATGGATATTAATTCAGCTGGTGTAATTAAAAACGCAAAAGCAATGTCAGATTATGCAACAGCAATTGGTGGTATGACTACATCATCAAAAACAGAGCTTGACCTTTTTACTGATTCAGTCCTTGATATGAAAAAAGCTATTGATAGTTTGAAGGATAGTGAGGACGCTTTCGAACTATATACATCGACAAGGCTTTCTATTACAGAGCTTGGGAAGTCGCGGAAAAACATTACGAAGATGCAAGCAGAAGGTCTATCTATTCCAGTTAATGTTGTAGGACAGGCTATGGTGAACTTGTCTGGTCAAGGTGCTAAAGGTATGGGAACAACTGTCAATAACATCACAAACAATTATGTTAACAGTCAACAAACCAACTCTGCAATGTACACTGCAGCTAGTACAAAAAATGGCAGCATAGGTGGACAATTAGCAATTGCATCAAAGTAAATAAAAAAACCCCCTATTGATTTCTCAATAGAGGGCCTTCTTTTGTTTCTAGCCTTTTCAGTGTGAATCTTATTCTACCACCAAGGAAGTAGTTTGCTAGTACACCTTATTCGTTTGCAAGTTTCTGAAAATAATCCATAGTATCATCTTCATCATCTTGTGTTACCGATGGAGCAGGAGCAGGAGCAGTATCAACTACAGGAGCTGCTTTAGGAGCATCTTCCATAATCTCAGCTGCACTTCCAACCTTAGTAGTTCCAGCAAGAACCATATCCAAACGAGTTTTCAACTCATCATATGACTTGAAGTTTGATGGAGAGGTAAACTCTGAAAGAGCGTGTTGTTTCTTCCATACTGCTTCAATGTCATCATCGTTATCAAACAATGCTGATGGTGCTTCAAACTCTGACTTATCATAGTTCCAATAACCGTCTACCTTACGAAGCTTCAACTTGAAGTTCGCACCTTCCCAAAAGTCAAAAGGATTCACTGGTGACTCATCTTCAAATGCAGGCTGCATGGTTTCCATAATCTTATCAAAGATTTTCTTACCAAAACGATAAAGAAATACTTTACCCTCATTCTCTGGATTTGCGCTGTCCTTGACAACATAAATGTTAGAGAAATATTGCAACTTACGTTTTTGCCTACGAGCAATTTCCTTATCAGACTCTACACCAGAATTCCAATAAGATGAATTCAATTCTGATACAGGGTCATTCTGACCTAGTGTGGTAAGAGAGTTTTCAATATACCACTGACCAGTTGGGCCTTGAAATGCGTGATTCCAGACCTTTGCCCATGGCATATCCTCACCCTCAACAGCTGGAAGGAAACGAATGATAGCAAAACCGTTGCCAGTTTTATCCATTACAGGTTTCCAGATTCGCTCGTCCTTATAGGACTTCTTCTCTTGGGGTGCGTTTTCTTCTTTAACTGCGCCGAGCAATTTGTCTAACGAATTAGACTTCTTGAGTGTACTTAACGACATATTTTTCTCCTTATGTTAATATATGTTTTCGTATGTTAATATAGTTAGTATATACAGTTTTATCAGGAATGTCAAGTATCTTCTTGAACAAACCTTACTCTATATATACTTTTCTCATCTTGTCTAAAATTGACAAGAGCGTTCCATGAAAGTCCAATTCTCTCTTTATCAAGATCGTTTGGCATATGACCATGATATAATTGAGATTGAAAGACAATCATAGAATCCTGTGTACAGGGAAAAGACAACTTAGAAGCTGTGTTTGGGTTTCCCTGTTTATAATGTTCAGTAAGAGATATGAATGGCACACCATCATACTTTGACCTGTGAAATTCAAGTGGTGGGTGTCCGTCCTCTGACTTTAAATAATATGTTCCACTGATGATTGAGTTAGAGTGGTTGTGTATTCCTTGTTCACCGCCTTTACCACTAATGTTTAACCAACTCTCCGAAAAGAAAAATTCTTCATACTCTAGGCCAAGTTCGTTGTCTAGATAATCTTTGGCTTGCATTTCAATCCATGTTGCAATGTCTTTCATTGCTGGATCAAGTAATATATTTAAATATTTTGCAGTTCTTAGTTTTGTTGAACCTTTAAATGTTTCATACGAAAATTGTTGTAGATCAATCGTATCAACAAATGGTATTGGGCTGGTATATTGTTTTACAATTCCAGTAGGAAATATAGGAACTCCACTCATGTTATTTTTAACTCCTCACATAATTTATCCTTGTTAATATATGTTATATTTTTTAAATGGAACGCATCTGCTAAAGTCTTGCCTTCTTCTGTTGCGTCAACCCAATAAAAATTAATGTCAGGAAATCGAATAAAAACTTCTTGTAATTGTTTACCCCAATTTACTGAACTAAATCCTTTTGCATTTTCTGGAAGATAATTACCTGTACCCTTATATAAGTTATTTAGCGGTTTATCATATGACGATAGGTCATATCCAATCATGTATACATCATCTGGTTTAACAGGAAATCTCCCTAGTGTTTCATGCGTAGGTGGATCACAAGCTAAATGTAGTGCAGTATTTCCTGTAGACCAACCACTTAAATAGTTTCCAAAAGAACAAATTCTTTCTTCACCAGTAACATAAGTTATCCAAACACCAGCATCTTTTTCCATCTTCATTCGCAAATCATTCATATCTAAATCTGGATTCATTTGAATAGCTGTTTCAATTTTTTCAGATAAGGTTGCTGGGTCTTTACCCGAAATCACACACTTATCAGTCCTCTCTCCACTGTAATTAATAAATGACTCAGGGATATCATAACCCATGAACATTGTATCTACTACAAAATCTGGCACAGTACTCCAGTTTGTAAACCAACATTTATTTTTAAGTGGATAACCAGACTTAACTATTTCTTGTTGCATTGCATAATCAACAGAAACAAGATTATCTACTATACCATCACGATAAATTGCATTACAACCCCATGTGATAACATCTCTTGTTTTATAACCTTGTGGAGTATTTTCTCTGCCATGATTAATAATGTTTTTACTTGGATTAAACCATGAACGTGATTCTCCATTACCAATAACTAAAGATTTCATGTTCTTAAACACTCCCAACTAACAGGAAACAATTCTTCTGCAATTTTATCAATTTTATTTGCAGCTACTCTTGTTTCATATTGTGTATCTGATTTACAACGAAGATTACATACTCTTGCAAATGCATAAAGTGTTCCAGACCAATACCATTCAGTAAACATAGACTGAGGCAAAACCATTCGTGCTTGTTCTGGTGCAACACCTTTTCTTAGTAATGTTTCATAAGTCCATTTAGCAGAATTAATTACTTGTTGGTAATCGTTTACCATCATTGGGCCTGTGCCATTAGCGGGATTTATATCAATTACTTCATCAGAAGAACCTTGTTTTGAATTGACAGGTCTACCACGCCATTCTTTTGGTTCATAAAATTGTGGTGGATCATCAACATATCGTCTAGATACTTCGTTCCACGTTAAACCAACTTGATGTTTTGCTAATTGTCTTGCAACAAATACAGGAGCTTTAATTCTAAACTGCATTGACGCATGACCAAATGGACTCCAGTGATTATGTTTTGCAAGATAGGCTATAAGACGTTCATCTTGATATGACAAAAGACCTTCAACTGGGCCTGCGTGTGGAATATTTTCCCATTCAGATTCTTTATCAAAAGATACTCTGGCTGCATTAACTACAGACAAATCACTTCCCATACGGTCTTTAAGTTCTACTTCTATATCCAATTGTAAATCCCCCAAACAGATGCACCAAGATAAAATAACTCCATCAACATTCTTGGAGTATCTTTATCTAACCTTGCAAAATTTGCCCAAAACACACAAGCAACCAAAGACAACGACCAACCTATCCACTGAGAAGTAACACTTCCCGATGCAAGAAACATAACACTCATGAGTGCAAGTACAAGTGCAAACCAACGAATATTACTATTAGGCGGTTTTCTATTTGGTGCAATTAATGTAAGTGTTAATACTTTAGTTCCCATAATATGTCCTTTTAAAAATGGTGCTGGTTGAGAGGCTCGAACTCCCGACCTGATGCTTACAAAGCAACTGCTCTACCAACTGAGCTAAACCAGCATAATTGGTGGAGTTAGAGGGAATCGAACCCACGACCTTCTGGATGCAAACCAGACGCTCTCCCAACTGAGCTATAACCCCTAGTTGAACTATCGGTGTTGCTCCCTATTTCTGTCATGCCTACGACCTTGAGGACGAAACCCCTTTGGCCATGATGGTTGACGCATTGCGAGTTTCTTAACTCGCTCACTCAAGTCAGTATTTTCTTTTACCAATTCGGCACAATCAAATTCCAACTCTTTAACTCGTTTAGTGAGCTCTTTGTTTCGCGCTTCTTCCAAATCAAGCGCTTTCATTGCGGCCTCTGCTCTTTCAGTGGTCATCGCTTTACCTAAATCCATTTTAATTAGACTCCTCTATAAGATTTAATAAGACTATTCTATACCTATTCTTGTCCAAAGTCAAGAACCTTTTATAATTATTCATAAGTTTTTTAATGTCTTGCCATATATAATCCTCAGATAATTTTTTGTTCCACGTTTTACTAAACTCAACCAGTTCATCAAGTACAATAAGAGTTTCTAATGACACTCTCTTTCCAAGATATTCCTTTAATAATATGGGGTGTTCGTCTTTTTCAATATTAAAAAGGGGATTGAAGTTTTTAACTAAAGGCTTAATCTCTAGTGTAAATTGATTGTAAAAGTTGGCTCTTTTATCCTTCCATTCCTCATAGTTTTCATCGTTAAAATTAGATACATAACCTTTGCCGTCCTTAATAAAATTAGAGACAAAGTAATTCTTTATGTTTTCTTCGGTTTTATATTTTCTTGAAATTTTGACAAAGAACCCTCTATCCTTTCTCTTATAAAAAGAATCACGTTTAATACGAGTTTTGCCATGATAGGTAACAAAGTCATAATCAGTCTTACCAAAATGTGCTTTCATTGCACAGTACATTAAATAGGTGTCAATTGCTTCCATTGAAGCCTTCTCTTTATATCGGTAGTTGAGCTCTTTTTGGAAGAAAGTTTAAGTCTCTAGCATTTGCTTCAATTTTTTCTTTCAATCCTTTAGAAATGAGAGAACCAACCGAATCTGGTTCAATACCTTCTTTATCGCAATAATATAAAATTGCATCCATGTGTGTAAGATTTAAATCTTTAGCAATATTTTCTATTGCTACCGTAAATGTTTTTGATGTTGTAAATGCCATATAAACTTCCTGTATTCATTATAAGTTGGGAGGCTAACCGTAGCCTCCCACGCACTTATTAGGTAGTGACCCCACTTCTCTCATAGTGGTGGGTATTCTGTTGCTAGGAAACCCACCGAAACCCCGAGCAATTATGCGGCTAGCGCATAATCCTCAAATGCAAAGTTATCGTTTGCAGTTATAGTTTTGACTAATAACGGAGTCACCCGACAATTCTCCACTTCTCTATTTAACACCTGTCGATCCTATTTCGCCCCCATCATAAGGAATTGTTTTATTGCGGTAATCTCTAATTTTCTTCAACATCTCTTTTGAGATTTTTGGATGAAAATCGTTATACCCAGCACCAGTTGCCATATGAAAACGAGGATTGCTGTCTTCATAATCTCCAACTGGTGAATCATTCTTCATCTACAATTCCTTATGGTGGAGGCGGGGGGTATCGCACCCCCGTCCAGAATGTCTTTCAATTAGTTTCATCAAACTGTATATATATTTATACCACAGCGCTATTAATTAGTCAAGTACTTTACACTGGTTTTATCAGATTTTGGTTCAAAAGATGGAAATGCAGCTGCACCCTCACCTTGACTTATCATACATGCTACTTCATTAGGCAATTCTTGTGTTACAGTAGCTGTACCTGTTTCTTTATTAATCCAGACCATTGTTGAACTTTTAAAAACTTTTGTTGTTAAAACTATTGGTTCAATCCATGCCGCAATAGGTTGTTCACCAAACTCTTCAATTGTTGCATAAATTACTTTTTTAAAACCACATAACACTGGTTTTTGTGATTGATACATCGTTGGCATGTCTTGTGCTAATGTTTGACTACCCATCAACAGAAACATTGCCAGCGTTAATACTAGATGTTTCATTTTGATTTCTCCATTCTGTAACGGTTTCTACGAGAGCATCAAGGTATTCATGTTTTTGTTTAATAAATTCTTGAACAGTTCCATCCTCTGTTACTACTAAAATTACTACTTGAGAAATTTCTATACCTGTTCGTTCACCAAACATTTCTGCGTATGCAGAACCTTGAATATAATAATTTTCATTATACTTATCATTTCTCTCTTTGGTTGATGTTTTAAAGTCTATAATAGATGGTACACCATTGTACTCTGCGATGCAATCAACCCTGCCCGCTACCTTATATTTATCGCTATACAGACCTGCTTCTTGTGCATAGATGTTATCTATATAATTTAATACGCTATCTTTTAGTTGACTAAAAAGACAATATGGTAAGAAATGTTTTTTATGTTTTTCCCACTCTAAGGGAAAATTTATCGGAACATTATTAAGATAGTCCTCACACATATGATGAACTTTAGTACCACGACTTGCAGCTGTTCTTGATATGTGATTTGCAACATCATTGCCTACACGTTTTCTCCACTCCATTAGTCCTTTTTTATTGCGAACTGACAGAACAGTTGTGATTGATGGATACTTATTACCATCGGGTGTTTTATATAGACGTATGCCGTCTTTATTTGTTGCGGTTATAGGTTGCAACTCAACTGGTTCATGATTATACATTTTTATATTACTCTTTTATTCTCCAATGCGAGAAGCATAATGGAGAGCTTTCATTCTCTCTACTAACCTAGATGCTCTGTTAGTTACTTGGCGATACCAATTACTATCTACCATTTCTACAGCAGCTGCGTGCCAATCTCTTGCATCCACACCACGTTTCATTCCTTTGAATTTGCTCAAACGAGTTCGCCCCATATTGAACATCATATTGGCAATTATTTGTTGAACTTCTTCTGGCAGATCGGCAAAGTCTTCGTATAAGATGTTGCAGTCTCGCAAGACGTTTTCGCAATCCTGTTCGAAGGCTTCAACGACTCTGGACTCACTGATGGGAGTGCCGATGTCCATCCCATATTCGGGGTCTGATTCAATAACCAAGTGGCCCACGCCAAATGTAGCATAACCAAGGTGGTCATTATATATTTCATATTTTACCCCCTCGTCTATTTCTAGTTGTTCTCTAAGTTTTTCTATATTCATTTACTCTACTCACTTCCTAATCCAAGACGGATTTTATTGATAAGATAGTTGCGAACAAATCCTGATCGAACAATATCACCAATAGTAAATTCTACACAATTAAATTCTTCCATTTCATCTAATATTCTGAAGAAATCATGTAGACCATTTTTCTCATTTTGTTTTTGCAAATCTGTTTGATCGAAGTCACCACAGAATACAATTTTTGAGTCTTGTCCAACTCTAGTTGTAATGGTATCAAGCTCATGAAAATTCATATTCTGACATTCATCTACTATAATGATTGCGTTATCCATTGTCAATCCCCTTAGAAAAGAAGTTGACAAAAAGTGCAATGAGCCTTGACCCTTTAGCCTATCGTACAGGTTGTTAAATGCTTGTTCGTTTGGTTGTTCAAATATAAACTGCACCATGTTCTGATAGGGTATTTGATACAGTGCAGACTTATCGTCTTCATCGCCTGGCAGAAACCCAATCTCTCTTGTTGGTATAAGTGAGCGAACCAATACAACTCTTTCATATGGAGTTTTTAAATCCATTACATCTTGTAGTGCAAGATACAATGCACAGAATGTTTTACCTGTACCAGCCGCGCCATAAAGAAATTGATTTTGACCTTTTTTCCAAGATTCAAAAACAACTTTTTGATTGTCTGTGATAGGTTTTATTGATACTAGATTACTTGCGTTTATTTCTTTAGTCTTTTTTGTACTTGCCATTTTACGTCCTAATTAAAAAGGTGAGGGGAGCCAACAGTCAAGGATGTTCGCCTGAGGGTGTCAACTCCCCTCTGGTGCATAGGCGGATTGACTTCCAAGCTTCCAAGACGCCGTGCATCTGTGCTGAAGTGTGATTTCTCGCCTGCACCATTATTTTTATTTATAATCTATTTCTTTAACACTCCATGTTTTTTAAGAACTTCCCTAGTTTTAATTTCTTTGATTGTTTTGGTAGAACCACCATATCTGTCTGCAAGAGGTGAGCCAGGATTTGATTTTGCAATTTGTTCTAATCTTTCATTCATGCCGCCATCTATCTTTTTAGCTGTTGCACTAATATGATCACCAACAAAAGCAACCATGCTTGGTCGTTGTTTGATATGAGGATTGTCTTTCTTATACTGATCAAGTTCAGAAATTTTCATGAACTCCTCAAATTCTTCTTCAGTTTTTTCATTGTAAAAATTATACGTTGGCATCAAAGTCAAACTCCAGTTGAGTATTAGTAATTTGTTTTTTTAAAGAAAGAACTTCATCATTTAATTCTTTTATTCTAATGTAAGCTTTGTATAACTGTTGTTGTTGCGAAGCAACTTCAAATTTCCAATAATCTATCATTTCACCGCTATCTTTGATTAAGATATGTTTGTCTGTCATTGAACCACTCCGGCTGTTGTCTAAGTTTCCAAGTTGCAAAGTTTGACTTCTTTACTATGTAGTAGGTTTGATATGCTGACACTGTATCATTAGTTTTACAATCATTAGGCATACATTGTGGTGGGTCACTAAAATCATTGTGAGGAATGTTTGTTGGTAAATCCTTGAGAAAATTTATATAACCTTCACATGCATGTTCTCTGCCATAACGATGTGTATATTCTTTGAGTAAATTAATCCACAGAGAATACAACCATTTGTAGTTTGTTTTAGATTCCCGAACCCACAGGTTTGAAGGGTGATTGACATGTGACGCTTTCATTAGATTGTCTTCCATTACTTTGTCTTCTAACTTCCAGCGTTTAATCTTTCTCCCATTCTTGGTAAGACCATAATATTGAGTGCCGTCAAGTATACGATGGGCTGTTGACATAAGCTGTGGATATTCAATCACCATTTTTAAAACGTGTTTATCACAGTGCATCTCGGCTGCAATCTTAGGATCACGATCTACATAGAATATATTCATTTTTCTCTTTTCTTATCATTTAATAGTAATACTTTACCAAGCTTTTCATCAATTGTCAAGACCCTTTCAGTCTCAATCATATCAATAATTAAGGAAGTGATTCCCACTTCTTTATCAAGCTCTTGAATTTTTCGTTCCAAAGTTATAAGAGTTTCCCTGTAATAATCTAACTCTCGTTGTTTCCGAAGTCGTTGTTCAATTAACTCTGATAAAGATATTATATTATCAG
>CERX01013943.1_pt1 | contig 15824 bp, 16 predicted proteins | sample 350251 | NCBI WGS metagenome assembly CERX01 (sample SAMEA2621044, study PRJEB7988) | marine metagenome | biome: marine biome (ENVO:00000447); feature: deep chlorophyll maximum layer (ENVO:xxxxxxxx); material: "saline water (ENVO:00002010), including plankton (ENVO:xxxxxxxx)" | depth 50 m
CTCCGGGCACCATAGTAGCCCTTGGCCTGCTTTACTACTTTTCTGTGACGTCTGTGTCTTGGTACAGAACTATTAGCTCTAGGCATTGATATCTCCTATTTTATTTAGCTATCATTCGACGTACACGTTTTTCCTCAGATGAATCAACTAAGTCTGATTGTCTCATCTTTCGTTTTGCGCTATTACTTCTACGAATAAGCATATGGCTATGGTTTGCCTTGTTTCTTTTTATTTTACCAGTGCCAGTTAAGCTGAAACGCTTAGCTGCACTGCGTCTTGTTTTTTGTTTTGGCATCGACTATCTCCTATTTACCAGTCAAAACTATAGTTTGACGACGACCTTCTAAGTCTCCTTCTTTTTCAACCTCAGCAATATCTGATAACATTTCAATTACCCTTTCTAGTACCGCTAACCCTAAATCAGTTCTAGAAAGCTCTCTTCCTCTATACATGAGTGTTACTTTTAACTTGCATCCATCAGAAATAAATTTTCTTCCAAGATTAACTTTTGTTTCCAAATCATGCGTATCTATTCTTGGCCTAACGCGAATTTCTTTTACTTTTACTACATGCTGCTTTTTTTTGCTAGCTTGTTGTTTCTTTTTTTCTTCGTATTTCAATTTACCGTAATTAAGAATCTTTGCAACGGGAGGCTTAGCATTAGGAGATACTTCGATTAAATCAAGACCAACATCCTTAGCTCTTTCAATTGCTGCATCTAAATCCATCACACCTAATTGCTCTCCTGTTTCTGAGATTAATCTTACCTCAGATGCGTTTATTTTTTCATTGATTCTTATTTTATTCGCTTTTCCGATAAGGTTGACTCCTTTGTTTAATTTCTTTAGTTAAATCATTAATGATTTTGTCGATTGATAATTCACCTTGATCCCCAATAAATCTTCTTCTTATTGATAGAGTATTATTTTGGGCTTCCTTTTCACCAATAACTGCCATAATAGGAATTTTATTCAATTCTGCATTTCTAATTTTTGATCCTATTTTATCGGGCTTATCATCCATTGTTGTACGAAAACCAGCTTCCGTTAATTGTTTCTCTACCTCATAAGCATAATGATTCGTCTTTTCTGACACTGGTAATATCGCAATTTGTATAGGTGACAACCAAACAGGAAAATCACCACCATAATGTTCAATTAAAAAACCAACAAATCTCTCGTGTGTGCTTAAGGGGGCCCTATGTATACATAGGGGAGTTTTTTCTTTACCATCTTGATCGGTATAGGATAATCCAAATCTCTTTGGAATTGCAAAATCAACTTGGTTGGTTGCAAGCGTGAATTCTTTTCCAATAGCGCTCCACACCTGAACATCAACCTTTGGTCCATAAAAAGCTGCTTCTCCAGAAATTTCTGTAAAATTAATCTTACCCTCTGTGAGTGTTCTTCTTACAATATTTTCTGTTTCAATCCATAAATCAGGCTCATCAATATATTTCTTACCCAATCCTTCTTTATCGTGAACACTTAGTCTCATTTCATATTTTTCAATACCAAATATATCAAAATATTATAAATACATTTTACAAACATCTAAAAATTCTTGACTAAAATCATCTTTAGAACAATAAATATGCGCATCGTTCATCTGCATGCTTCTAACCCGCATCAAGCCAAATAGTTGACCTGATTTTTCATAGCGATAGCAAGTTCCATATTCAGAGATACGATAAGGAAGATCTCTGTAGCTTTTTGGGGACGCTGCATAAATTTTGTGATGATGAGGACAATTCATAGGTTTAACATAATAATCGATTCCATCCACATCCATAGCTGGGTACATCGCATCTTTATATAACTCTAAATGACCAGATTTTTTATACAAGTCACCTTTAGTTAAATGTGGAGTTCTTACTTGATGGTAGCCATGTCTGTCTTCTGTTTCTTTAGCTAATGATTCTAATTCATTTAAAATAACTCCGCCATTTGGAAGCCATAGCGGTAATCCTGGTCCAACCTCTTCATCGAAAGTAAAAATTTCTAGTTCTTTACCTATTTTTCTATGATCTCGCTTTTTTGCTTCTTCCAAAAAATTAAGATACTTTCTTAGTTCCGATTTTTTAGAGAATGCAGTACCGTAAATTCGCTGTAGCATTTTATTATTTTCATTACCGCGCCAATATGCACCTGACGTTGATAGCAGTTTAAAATATTTTAAACTTCCTGTACTGGGAGTGTGTGGTCCTCTGCAAAGATCAATAAAATCCCCTTGCTTGTATGCAGTAATGCGATCACTTTCATCGATTTCATTGATGATTTCTACTTTGTAGTTTTCATTGAGCTTCGAAAATAATTTAATAGCTTCATCTCTGGATAGATCTTCACGAGAAACATCATGATTTTCTTTTGCAATATTATGCATTTCTTCTTCAATTTTTAGGAGATCTTCATCGGAAAATGTCCCCTCAATATCAAAATCATAATAAAATCTATTTTCTATAACTGGACCAATAGTCATTTGCGAAGTTGGCCAAAACTTCTTTACAGCCTGTGCCATTAAATGGGCTGCGCTATGAAGCAAAACCTCGTGACCAATTTTTGAATCACTCGTATGTATAATTAAATCTGCATCATCCATGATTGGAATAGTCGCATCCACTAAATTGTCATTGACAGTAGCAGCTACAGTATCATTGGCTAATCTTTCACCAATACTGGTGGCAATTTGCAATGCGGTTACCCCTTCATCGTATTGACGGGTTGATTTATCCGGTAGTGTTATAGTTATCTGTTTCATCTAATTTTATAATGTGGGCGATAACGGAGTCGAACCGCTGACCTCTACGATGTCAACGTAGCGCTCTAACCAGCTGAGCTAATCGCCCTTCTATTACGTAAAGAATTTAATTGAATCACCAAGTATCTACGAAGGGTTATTTCACAGTATTAATTATCAATATGCTGCGCATTTAATAGAACATTAGAATAGAATTTTTGATTATTAATCACATTAAGCGCAATTTTTAAAACCTCGTCATTAATAAAAGATTGTTCAATTCTACCCTTTGGCCCATTGAAAAGACCAGCAAATTCAAGAAGTAAAATCTGATGCATCTGATCAGATTCTTCATATATTTTTTCATCGATACTTTTAGCATAAAAATCATTTAAAGCATTCAATGCCTTTCTAGCTTTTATATTTGTAGAATCGATTGAAAATATGCTTTCTTCTAATTGAGCTAAATCTTTTTGCCCAGGAAGGGTGACTTTCTTATGCTTATTAATATATCTATAAAACTTTTCAATTAGCGATTGGTCGTTTTCAACATCAGAAAAACTTTTGTAATGAAATTTATTTTCCTGAGCAAAGGAATAAAAATATCCATTTCTCCAAAATTGAGTTGTAACTAAATCCATTTTTTGCTCTAAAACTGTCGAATCGGGAGTAATGCCGCCATTACCATATACCAACCTACCTCCTTTTGTTTTAAATAATGAATCCTCAACGGTTTTATTTAATAGAAATTTTTCATCGATATAGTCTCTCTTTTGAATAAAACGACCACTGGGTATATAGTACCTAGCGGTTGTTATTTTTATAGTTCTTTTTGAATCGATCTCATATGCAGTTTGGACCAAACCCTTACCAAATGATTTTTGACCAATAACTAATCCCCGATCAAGGTCTTGAATTGCTCCAGCTACAATTTCACTTGCCGATGCACTTCCTTGATTAATCAAAACAACAACTCTTACATCATTAGATATAATAGGATTTCTATTGGAAAAAAATGTTCGATTTGACTCTTTTATTCTGCCCTTAGTAGATACGAGTGGTAGATTTTTATCGGTAATCATATCTAAAATACTTACAGCTGCAGATAATAATCCTCCAGTATTATCGCGTAAATCTATGATCAATTCATCTAATTGATTTTTTGATAGGCTGATAAGCTCTTTTTTAAAATCTCTGGGCGCGTAACGAGAAAACCTATTTAATTTAATATAGCCTGTGTTTGGAGCTATCATCCCCGAATAGGTTACGTCTTTAACATCAATATTTGATCTTATTAAAGTGAAATCAATATTTTCATCTTCACCATAACGTTTAATTGTCAACTTTACTTTGGTACCTTTTTTGCCCCTAATTTTAGCAGCGGCATCATTAAAGGACAGGTCTTTAACCTCATCGTCATCGATTTTAATAATTATATCTCCACTAATAATTCCTGCTTTTTGAGCAGGAGACTGATTCATGGGAGATATAACTGTCATTTCTTTATTTCTATAGCCCAGCTGTATGCCTACTCCTCCATATTTTCCATCGGTTAGAAGTTCTATACTGTATTGTTCATCCTCAACAAGCATAGTGGTGTATGGATCTAAATTTTCCGTTATACTATTTATGCTGGTTTTTGTGAAAGTTTCTGGGTCTAATTGATCTACATATGTTGAAAAAATTTGAGTATAGACTTGATTAATTAAACCTTGAGACTTTGATATTTTTCTATAAAAACCGGATTGAGTAAAGGATAATGAAAGGGTGGCTAAAATCAAAAATGAGTAGAATAATTTAGATTTGAATATTGATTTCATTAGATAATCTTCCTTCGCGATAATTCTTTTACAATTTTTTGATGAATGATATTTACTTGATTATGACCATCTAATACTACAATTCGATCATCAAATCTTTTTGCAATTTCTAAATATGCGTTTCGAACATTTATTTGAAGATCTATACCAGCTTTTTCAATACGATCATTTTCAACTTCTTTGCGCTTGACAGCTTCTTCTGGATGCAAATCTATTAAAAATGTTACATCAGGGGATAGGTTATACGTTGCAAATTGGTTAAGTTTAATTAACCATCCTATATCTAATCCTCTCCCACCTCCTTGATAGGCAAGCGTTGAATCCGAATAGCGATCAGCAATAACATTTTTCCCTTCATCTAAATTTGACATAATTTTTTCATATGTTAATTGCGCTCTGCTTGCAGTCATTAATAACGCCTCGGTACGGTCAGACATTTCATTTAATTTGCTGTTCAGTAAAATATCGCGAATTTCTTCTGAAATAGTTGATCCACCGGGTTCCCTCACTAGAATAGTCTTATTAGAAGATGTATTCATCTCTTTGAGTAGCAATTTTACTTGGGTGCTCTTACCGCAAGCATCGATACCTTCAAAAGAAATAAATTTGCCTTTAGAAATAGACATTGTCATCATCTTTTCCTATTAAAATTACCATTTCACCCTTAAGTATAATTTTTTCTACATCTTGCCTAATGTTTTTAACGGATCCCCTAATGAACTCTTCATGAATTTTAGTCAGTTCCCTGGAGATCACACAAGGCCTATTCCCAATATGAATATAAATATCGTTTAGAGTTCTTTTTAGTCTTTTTGGGTTTTCAAATAACACAATTGTTCCATCAAATTTTGATAAATGCTCTAGTATTTTTTTTCTTCCTTTTTTTTGAGGTAAAAATCCTTCAAAAATAAATCTATCTGTAGGAAGGCCAGACGGAATCAAAGCGGCAAGTAATGCAGATGCTCCAGGAATACTTATTACCTGAATTTTCTCTTCAATTGCTGCTCTAATAAGCCTGTAAGCGGGATCGCTAATTCCTGGTGTGCCAGCATCTGAAACCAATGCTACATCATTTGATTCTTTGAGTTGATCAATAATTTTAGGAATTTGTTGAAATTTATTATGATCAAAATAACTAATCATTGGCACAGAAATATTTAAGTGATTTAATAGTTTTTTAGTTTGCCTTGTATCTTCAGCAGCAATCAAGGAAGAGTCGCGAAGAATATTAACGGCTCTTAAGGTTATATCTTCAAGATTGCCAATTGGTGTTGAAACAACATAAAGTTTTCCATCTGGCATGAAATTATAATTTACTTAAGGCTTTATCAATCATCTCAAAGCCTTGATCAAGCTCATTAATTGTAATGTTAAGATGGGGGCGGAATCGAATAGACCTAGTTCCACACCCTAGCATCATAGCGCCTTCATTGCTTATGCTATTTATTGCTTTGTCACGTGTATCTGAATCCGGTAAATCAAATGCACCAAACAGTCCTCTATTTCTTGCATTAGAGACCAAATTATCATGATTGCTTTGCAAGGAATGCAAGCAACTTGTTAGGTGTTCACCTACAACGCTGGCGTTTTGAACAAGTTTTTCATTCTCTATAATTTCTAAATAAATAGTAAATCTTACCATATCAACTAATGATCCACCCCATGTGGAATTAAGCCTACTTGATTCATGAAAAACATTATTATCCACCTCATCTAAACGTTTTCCACCAAAAATACCGCAAACCTGTGTTTTTTTACCAAAAGCTATAATATCGGGCTTTGTATTAGAATTTTTACAGTCACAATTACAACCATTTGGTGAGAATGATTGATGCGCCCACATATTACCAGTAACCCCTACCCCGGTTTGGACTTCATCGTAAATTAATAGAAATTCATTTTCATCTGCTAAATTTCTCAAGGTTTGGAAAAATTCACATCTAAAATGATTATCTCCACCCTCACCTTGAATCGGTTCAATAATTAATCCTGCAATTTCATCAGGGTTATTAGTGATCGCATCTTTAATTTGGTTAATTGCATGCTTTTCCCGTTCTAACACTAGATCTAAATTTTGATCTAGAGGAAAATTAATTTTAGGATTATCTATTCTTGGCCAATTAAATTGAGGAAAATATAAAGTTTTTCTTGGATCAGGAGAATCTGTTAAACTCATTGTGTAGCCAGTTCTACCATGAAAGCATTCTTTAAAATGAATAATTTTAGAACCTTTTTCACCTTTTCCAGCTGAAAGGTTCTTTCTAACCTTCCAGTCAAATGCGGTTTTTAGAGCATTTTCAACGGCTAAACCACCACCTTCAATATAAAATGCATATGGAAGATAGTCGGGTTGTGCAACGCGACCCATAGTCGATACAAATTCTGCCATCTCTACGGAATAAACATCTGAATTCGTAGGTTTATTTATGGCAGATGACATTAAACGCTCTTTATTATCTATAAGATAAGGATGATTATAGCCAACCGATAACGATGCGAACATTGAGAATAGATCTAAATATTCACGGCTATTCCTAGCATCTACCAACCATGATCCATGGCTTTTATTTAGATCTATAATTTGAGACATGCCATCTGCTAGCATATGTTTATCTATATTATTTCTTGCTTCTTTTGGGTTCATATTATATATCTCTTAATATTATTATATTTATAGTTATTTATCTAAATTAAATTCTATTCCCTGAGCCAGGGGTAAATCGGAGCTCCAGTTGATGGTGTTTGTTTGTCTTCTCATATATTGTTTCCATGAATCTGAACCAGATTCTCTACCGCCACCTGTTTCTTTTTCACCTCCAAATGCTCCCCCAATTTCAGCGCCAGATGTGCCAATATTTACATTAGCTATACCACAGTCGCTACCTCTATGAGATAAGAAATATTCAGCATTTTGAATATTGTTAGTAAATATAGAAGAGGATAAACCTTGAGGTACATCATTATGCAGGTTTAGCGCTTCATCGATAGTTTTGTATTTGATTAAATATAATATCGGTGCAAAAGTCTCCTCTTGAACAATATCCCATTCATTTTGAACCTCTGCTATCGCAGGGGTGACAAAATTTCCATTTTGATCAATCCTTTCACCTCCACATAAAATATTCCCCCCCGATTCAACTACTCGCTCTAGGGCTTTTTCGTATGAAGTAATAGCATTTTCATTAATTAATGGACCCATTAAGGTATTGGGATCTAATGGATCACCAATGCTTACTTGATTGTAGGCATTAATTAATTGATCTTTTAATTCATCATAAATCTTTTCATGAGCAATCACTCTTCTTGTTGATGTGCAGCGCTGTCCAGCAGTACCGACCGCACCAAAAGCTATTGCAGGAATAGCTAAAGATAATGTTGCAGTATCATCGATAATCATAGCATTATTTCCGCCAAGCTCTAAAATACATTTACCAAATCTTGAACCTACAACCTCACTTACATGACGACCCATATTGGTTGAACCTGTAAATGAAATTAAAGGTACTCTTTTATCGGTAATCAACTTTTCACCCACCACTGAGCCGGAACCAATCATTAATGAAAAAATACCCGAATATCCATTTTTATGCATTACGTCATTACAAATCTTTTGAACAGCTATTGCAGTTAATGGGGTACTGGAAGAAGGTTTCCAAATAGTCGTATTTCCACATATTGCAGCAATAAATGCGTTCCATGCCCATACCGCAACTGGAAAATTAAATGCCGATATTACGCCAACTGGTCCTAGAGGATGCCACTGCTCGTACATCCTATGATCGGGACGTTCCGAATGCATTGTTTTTCCATAAAGCATGCGAGATTGACCTACGGCAAAATCTGCTATATCAATCATCTCCTGAACCTCACCATCACCTTCCTGTTTAATCTTTCCCATTTCAAGGGATACTAAACTTCCTAGCGCATCTTTTTTATCACGTAAAGCATCACCCATTTGCCTCACAAGTTCTCCACGAATAGGCGCAGGTGCTTTTCTGAATTCTTTGAAAGATTCAATAGATTGATTCAATATATTATTGTAATCACTTTCCTCAGCCATATATACAGAAGCAAGTAGTTTTCCATTAGCTGGATTGAATGATTCTAAAATTTTTGCATTAGAATTTTCTGACCATTTACTCTTGCCAGAACAAGCTCCAAAATTAAATTCGTTTATACCTAGCTTATTTAATATTGAATCCATTTGATACCTTAAAAATGTTAATTAGTAATTATTGGTTATGCAAGAAAAGTGTAAAAAGCAGCAATAAAGGTGAAGTTAAAATTAACGAATCACAGCGATCTAGAAAGCCTCCATGTCCTAATAAAATAGAGCCTGAATCTTTTAATTGGGCATCTCTTTTAAACATTGATTCTGCTATGTCTCCCCACTGTCCAAATACTCCTATGATTATTGTCATTATTATGATGTGTAAAAATGACAAATTATAGTCAATAATATTATAATAATTTAAGATAAATATCGATAGGAATGCACCAACATTACCCGCGATAAATCCTAAAATAGTTTTTTTAGGACTTAATCGTTCTATCAATTTTTTCTTTCCAAATAATTTACCAAATGTATATGCAAATGAATCACAGATCCAGACTGATATCAGCATTGTTAATGTGAATTGTGTTCCATGATATGAATCGTATTGCCTTAATGCAATCATTGAGCTAAATAATATTCCAATATAAAAAACGCCCAATACGGTTGTAGATACATTAATTAATGGATTAGAGCTATTACGAAATGTTTCAAAGAAAATTGATAAAATTATTAGCGAGAAGGAAAACGATAAAATCCAAAACAATGAAACATTGGGTAAAATAAAATAAAAGTAGCAGACTATAATTACAGCCAATGAGCCTATAGCCCTATCCGGACTAATATCTTTTTCTTTAGCTAGATTATAAAACTCAAATAAACACACCAGCGATACTATGGATAGTAAAATAGAAAAAATTATTCCACCTAAATCAACAATAAGTAGAACTGAAGGAATTCCAATTAAAATAACGGGAAGTCTATTTTTAATCAAATTTTTCATACTAGATTAATATTTCAACTTCTTTTGGCAATATTTTGACTTCAACTGGAGTACTTCCTAGCACTTCCCCATCAAGATTAAGTTGGCTTTTATCTTCCGACATGATTTTAAATTGCTTTACCTGGCGATAATCAACGCCTGGATCTCCAATATGTTTTCCAGAAAATACCTTAGGAAATAGTTTTAATAATTTAAATCTTGATACTTTTCTAACTATTATTAAATCGATCAAACCATCGTTCAATCTTGCTAGTGGCGCCATCCTCATACCTTTACCTGTATGAATCGTATTGCAACCAATAATAAATGCAAAATCTGCGCCAATAGAGTTATTGTCTATTATAAGCCTTGCAAAGCGTTTTTTATGGCGTAATACCTCAATTATAGATGCAAAATTATAACGCTGGGGTCCCATCCATCTCAATTTATCAGCTAAGATATTTGCATCTGTGGGAATTCCCCAACCTAAAATATTAAAACCATAAAAGGTTTTGCCATCTGTATTACATGAAAAAACATCAATAAACCTACGTTTATCACTAATAATTTTATTTGCAGCTTCTATAGGATCTAAACAATCCAGGTCGTGCATAAATGAATTACCGGTACCCCCAGTTATAAGCCCAATAGGAAATTTCAATCTATCTTTACGTGTCAATAATCCGTTAATCACCTCATTTAAGGTACCATCTCCACCTATACAGCAAAAACCATCATAACCATCCATATTTAGTTGATTAGCTAAATCTCTGTTATGGCCAGCGTATTCAGTTTCAATAATATTTAATTCTATATTTTTCAGTTCAAATAAAGGCAGGACATCTTTTAATATTTTTGGTCCTTTCTTGCCGCCACCATAAGGATTAACCGTTAGATAATATTTTTTCAATTTAATTTCTGTGCTTCATGTATTTATTATCACCCCACTCTATTACTTCAACCTTTACCTCAGTTGTTCCATCATTAACAAAATCTAATTTTTTCGCAGCGCCATAGGAACAGTCGAGAATTCGTCCTTTAACGTAGGGTCCTCTATCGTTAATACGCAATATTAAAGATTTATTATTTGATATATTTGTTACTCGAACAATTGTATTTAATGGTAAGGTTTTATGTGCAGCCGTTAATCCATACATATCATAGATCTCACCATTTGCAGTAAGTTTTCCATGAAAATCTTCAGCGTAAAATGAACTAACACCTTTCATTATTCTTCTATGTTTTTGATTTTTTCCTTTTGTTGCGAGCTTAGCTGGAACTTTTGAATTTGTTGAGGATGGTTTTTGATAGGTTCCCGTATTGTATCGTGGAGAACTTGAGCAGTTAAAAGCAATAAATGATATAATTAATATATATAGTTTATTTTTATTCATAAAGACTCAATATCTATCAAATTTTTAATTTTCCATGGGCGAAAACATACCGTTCCCAAAGAAATATAGTTAGCCCCTAAATTGATATAATTATTTACATGACTAGACCTACTAACACCACCACCTGCTATAATTTCAATGCTATTACCCCAATTTTGACGAATTAACTTAATTAAATTTTCAACATATGGAATTAAAGCTTTACCAGATAAACCACCAGTACTCACAGGTAGCGTATTACAACAATGTATCTGCTTAAATCCAAGCTGATCAATCAAATAACTTAGTTGGTCTATTGTAGTCTCAGGTGAAATCTTAGCAATGCAATATTTACGTTCATTTTGATGAGTGGTAAATCGATCTAAGTTAAGCCATGAAATTGGTTCTTTATCATCAAGATTTGGACAGCTAAGATTAATTTCAACAGATTGATTTGCTGGAATAAGCTTTGCAAGATCAATAAAATCATTATTTTTAATTGCTGCTATGGATAAAATCTCATTTGGTTTTGTTTTTTTTAAGCCTATCCGAATTCCAGGGTTTGGCAGGCCTAGTTTATTAATCCAGCCATTATTTTTTCTATCATATCGCATCGTGCTAGCAATTTTCCACATCCGATAGATAAAGCCACCTCTATATTTTAATGTCCATGTACCCGTAACTGGAATAATATTTGACCTAGAATTAAATTTTAGATAATTACCAAATGGAGCCGCTATAAAAAATTTCATTATTTAAGCTTATTAGTTCCTTTCATTCGTATTCAAAGCTTTTGTAATAGCTGTTAAGCGCTTTATTGAAGGTTTAGCTTGATCCGATGCGCTATGATATTTTATGATCCACTGATAAAACTTTTTTGCGCTATCAGGTCGGATAAACTTGTAATCGTAATTATAGGCTAAAAAATAAGCCGCATTTAGACCGCTTTCTGATATGGTGTCATTATTTACAATAGATTTATAAATATCTAATGCAAGTATTTGATCATTATTCCATTTCTCTTCTGCTTTAATTAAAAAATCATTAGATGTTTCTAAATTAGTAGAAAATGAAGGGTTGGATTGAATGATGGCATAGGCATAATCAGATTGAGGAAAGTCATTAATTATTCTCTGCTTGATTTTTTTTGAAAGATTTTGCTGCTTAGAATTATCAAATATTACAGACTTCATGTATAATGCTTTGGGTAATAATCTAGATCCTGTATCCATATCAAGTAATTTGTCTAAGTAAATTAAAGCAGAATCATAATTTGAAAAATGAAGAGCTTCTAGCTCTGCTATCTCATATAGTATTTTCACAATCTTATCATCGCTAATATTATTCTGTAATGTATCGTTAGCTATGATTGTATTTGTCCAGTTGTCGTATTCTTTGATTAATTTTAAATACGCATTGATTTCTTTTATTTTAACTTGTGCTGATTTTATAAATAATGATGATTTAAATTCGCTTCTAACCATCGAAAAATACTTAAGTGAATTTTCATAATCTCTATCAATAATAAGCGCATTCTCACCTAAAAGATAGGAAGATTCTGCAGATTCTTGAGTCCTGGGATAATCTTTTATAATATTTTCTAGTCTGGTATTTGATAATTCTGTTTTACCTTGAATTTGATATAGTTTTGCTAATTCTAGCTCTAGAGATGCATAGATGGATTGATAATTCTCATCAATAAGCATATTTTTTATGGTCGATATAGCCAAATCAAATTTATTTTGCAGTCTAAAGATTTGAACAATTTTTAGATGACTTAACTGTACTCTTTTTTTTATCTGTGAGTTCTTTATGGTTTGTTCGTAGGCATTGATAGAACGATCATAATCTTTTTGATCAAATGATAATTCAGCTATACGAAAATAAATTTGCCCTTTCTCAGATCTCTCTCTGATTGTCTTTGCAGCTAACTCTAAATAATCCATCGATTTATCATTTATTTTTTGTTCAAAATAAATTTCAGCAATAGTAAGATAGATTTTTGACTGGGTAGTTATATCTATATCATAGTCAAGTAATGCAATTAAACTATTGATAGCCGGTTGAGTCTTACCTTCTTTCCATTTCACCATTGACGACCAATAATTAATATCAACCAAGGATACATTACCAAATTCACTAGTTAATTCAGATAGAACTAATTTTACATCGATATATTCTTGCCTATAAAAATGCGATTGAATGATTAATAAGAGCGCATCTTTTCTAAACCGAACATCTGGATATTCTTCTAAAATAAAACGGGATTTTTGTATTACTTTTTCATAATGGTCTAATGCGGTTTTTGATAGTTTATCATTTTCAGTTTTTTTCCTAATTTCTTCAGCTTTTTGAAAGAGCTCTTCTGCATTATAAAATGTATTGAAATAGGCTTTAAAGCTTGTGCAGGAAATAGCAATAAATAAAAAGAATGGCCAAAGTTTGATATTTGATCGTTTATAAACCATAATTACCGATAGAAGTTCATCCTATATGTGTATAAATTAAAAATGATTTATTTAAAGATAAAAAAAAGTATTTATATCCTACTATTATCCATGAAGGTAATATTTTCTCAATCATCAATTTTTGATGATGATATAGGATATATTGCAATATCCGCAGATAGTTCATATGTACCTATTTATATTGATGGCACACTTATAGGGCACACCCCCTTTGATCAACCTATACCGCTTATAGCAGGAAATCACTTTATTAGTATTCATCCATTATCTGTATCTAGACCATTTAGACAATACGGGCCTAATGATTCTATGAAGAATATTTATATAATTAATAGCGATACTGTAAAAGTTCATTTGAATACATATTTACTTAATCAAGAATCAAAAAAAAGGACACAAGAAGATAAATATACACGCTATATAAGTATTGGGCTAAGCGCATTGGTGGTATGGCAATTTTGGATACTAAGCGGCTAAAAGTCACTATTATATTCATTCTTAAGAGATTAAATTAAACCATGAAAAAACATAGAGATTTAGATAATCCTGTAAAATTTAAGCCAGATTATACTTGGCCTAAGGATGGTACAAAGAGAGCATGTCCTAAAAATAATGAGCCTCTTCAATTACAAGAAAATCTTCCCCAATATTACGGTAAGCCTTGGTGGTGCCATCATTGTCAATGGCAATTTACAGAAGAAGATTTAAAATCTGACGATTTTTGTAAACTTCCAAGCTAAGTTATGTCTATAGATGTGCTTACAGTTGATTATAATGATCCTGACGCCTCTAAAAAGTTTGAAAATTCATTAAAGTCTTCTGGCTTTGCAATTATTAAAAACCACCCTATTGATAAAAACCTAATAAGTAAAGTATACGATGAATGGAGAGTTTTTTTTAATAGCAAAGATAAATTTGATCTGCTTTATGATGAAAATAATCAAGATGGATATTTTCCCTACTTAACAGAGAATGCAAAGGACTCAAATATAAAGGATTTAAAAGAATTTTATCATATTTATCCATGGGGGAAAATGCCAAAAAATATCAACGGGGAAACAATGAATCTCTACAATGAAATCGTAAATTTTGCTAGTCAGTTACTAAATTGGATAGAAATTTCATGTCCTAAAAATATTAAAGATAATTTTTCTATTCCTCTTAATTCTATGATAAAAGATAGCCAATCTAACTTATTTAGAATCATACACTATCCACCAATTAAAACGAAAATTGAAAAGGAAGCGTTGCGAGCCGCACCTCATGAGGATATTAATTTAATTACCGTTCTATTGGCAGGAAGCGAGCCTGGTCTTCAGGCGCAAGATTTAGATGGGAATTGGCATGATATTAGCTGCGATGAGAACACATTGGTTGTCAATTCTGGAGATATGCTTAAAATGGCATCGGATAATTATTACCCCTCTACAACCCACCGCGTAATTAACCCTGATACAAATTTAAATGTGAGTCGATACTCTATGCCGCTCTTTCTGCATCCTAGGGATGAGGTTGTGCTAAATACAAAACATACTGCAGAGAGCTATTTAAATAAGCGCTTAAAAGAGATTGGTTTAAAGTAGATTAAATCTACTCTTCACCTAACATCATCTTATCACGTTGTGATTTAAATTCAGCCCCCTCATTCCATGCTGGCCAAACGCTATGCTGACTAATTGCATAACCAACGCGTAATAATATTTTATTATCCTCAACCAACCCATCAAAGGTCCAATCATCCTTAATTTCATCGGTTAATGCATGATAATGCTGTTTTATATATTCATTCCTCTTCTCTAAGCCATACTTTTTGCTCTTGCCGCGGATATCCACTCCGCTATTCACGTATAAAGACGGCACTCCCATCTTTGCAAATTCAAAATGATCGGATCTATAAAAATACCCTTTTTCTGGTTCAGGATTTGGTAAAATGTATTTTTTATCCTGCTTTGCTGCCATTTCAACAATTTGATCTAAATTAGAATTATCTTTACCAACGATAATCAAATCTTTAGTTCTCCCAAAGGTATTTCCCATTCCATCAATATTAATGACTGCTAAGGTTTGATTTAATGGATATAAAGGATTCGTATTATAATAATTAGCACCTAATAAACCTTCTTCTTCAGCTGTTAGAGCTAAAAATAATATACTTCTTCTAGTGCCTTCATTTAATGTAGTAAAAGCTTTAGCTGCAGCCATGACCATTCCCGTTCCAGACGCATTATCAACTGCGCCATTATAGATTTTATCTCCAGATAATTTTTTATTAATCCCTAAATGATCCCAATGCGCTGTATAAATTATATATTCATTTTTAACTTCTGGATCAGTTCCTTCGTGCAGCGCAACCACATTCTTTGACTTTACAGTTCTGTATTTATTTGAAAT
>CERX01026212.1_pt1 | contig 15681 bp, 11 predicted proteins | sample 350251 | NCBI WGS metagenome assembly CERX01 (sample SAMEA2621044, study PRJEB7988) | marine metagenome | biome: marine biome (ENVO:00000447); feature: deep chlorophyll maximum layer (ENVO:xxxxxxxx); material: "saline water (ENVO:00002010), including plankton (ENVO:xxxxxxxx)" | depth 50 m
TGCCACCAGCGCAACAGCGCCTCTACTCCGACCACCAAAGCGCGGCCGGCCGATACCTGGACGATGGGCTGGTAGTACAGCTCGAACTGGTCACGACTCAGCGCTTCACTGAGGGCGTTTTCAAGGTTAAGCCGTTGCGTCGCTTCTTCCTGCAGGCTGTCGTTGTACAGCGCCAGCTGCCCCTTGCCGTAGGCCTTGGCGCGGTAGAGCGCCAAGTCAGCCTCACGCAGAGCGTCTTGCTCATCGCCGTGCCCTTTCATTGGCGCCACGCCAATACTCACGCTGACAGCCAGCCGGCGCGAGCCGGCAACGATTGGATACTGCAAGGCATGCATGATGCGCTTACCAACCAGCTCGGCGTCATGCGGCTGGGCCAGGTCATCCAGCAAAACGACAAACTCGTCCCCACCAAAACGACCGAGGTGGTCTCCGGGGCGCAGGCAGCGTTCGATACGCTTGGCAACCTGAATCAGCACCTGATCGCCTGTTTGGTGACCCAGGCTTTCGTTGATCAGCTTGAAGCGATCCAGGTCGATAAACAGCACCGCAGCATGCCGCGCCCCGGGCTTGGCCTGGCGCTGCAGCGCCTGACTCAGCAACTCACCAACCTGCTGGCGGTTGGGCAGACCAGTCAGTGCATCATGCAGGGCCTGATGCGCCAACGCCTGCTCGGTTTGCTTACGCTGGCTGATATCGGTGAGCGAGCCCGCAAGCAGACGCTCACCCTGACGGTCCGTGGAAGCCACAGCACGAATCATCACCCAGATCAGGCGACCCCAGCTATCGCGTAGCTGGCACTCGACATGCAAAAAAGCCTGCCGCCCGTCCAGGTGCGCCTGCAGTGCAGCCAGGAAGCTGCCCCGCTGTGCCTCAGGAATCAGCGCTGTCCAGTCGCTCAGGATGCGCGGAGCGCGAGCAGCATCCAGCCCGAGCATGGCTAACCAGCGGTCAGACAGATACAGGCGGTCGTCTTCGACATGCCACTCCCAAAGCCCGTCGTTGGCGCCACGAACAGCGCGTGCATAGCGATCTTCGCTGGCCTGCAACGCCTGCTTGTCCGCAGCAATATGGGTATCGGCGGTCAGAGAGATATCAAAAAAGGCCGCCTTGAGCAGGCAGCCGTACAACTGCTCAGCCAGCTTTGGCTCGCTGCGCCAATGGCGATTGATCGCCTTGTGCATGAAGTCTAGATAGAAATGAAAGCCCGCCAGATACCACTTGAGCTCCACGCCCAGGCGCTCGTGGGCCAACCCCACCAGCAGCCGCAAACGGGCGTACTGCATGTCGTAAGGGCCACGCAGCAACTGCTGAAAATAACCCTGCTGCAGAACCTGCAACTGCTCCCTGCGACCAGGCTCGGCGAGCAGTTCGGCGCTACCTTCAATACTGTTGAGGTGCGCAAGTAACCCTTCGATACAGTCGGCGTGCAAACGGTCCAGCGCTGGCAAATGCGCTGCCAGACAGTCAAAACCCGGCTCCCCCATCAGCAACAGGCGCAGCCGCTGGCGTACCTCATCAGGGTTGAGCCCAAGTTGGCGCTGCATGTTGAGCAACTTCTGTTTCAGATCCGGCACTACTTGGCCCCTGGGGTCTGTTGACGTTTCGTTCGCCCGCCTGCCGGAGGCCCTGCGGGTTGCGCCTGTAAAGCTGCCATTCAGCGTCGCTTGTCGTCTATTTGGGGCGGGCGAACGAAGCGTCGACAGACCTAACCTGTCGAAACTCTGCAAGCCAAAGCGTGATCCAATCGACGCTCTTGTATCAAGGCATCAAAAACCAAAGTGCCATCAAGGTCAATCCCTGCCACCCGAATGGGCGACAGTCACTGCTCGCGACCTAGCAAGGCTCCAGGTGACGAACCATCAACTGCAGGCTGCGGCGCCCACGAAATTCGTTGATGTCCAGCGTGTACGCCAGCAGCACGCGCTGCACGGTAGGGTCGGGCCAAACGTGCGGATCAATATTGAAAGCAATGGCGTCCAGCACCTCGGCACTACCTGCAACGCGCAATACCATCTTCAGATGCCGCTCCCCGACCAAACGCTGCTGCAACAACTCAAACTCGCCATGAAACAGCGGCTCGGGAAAATGCTGCCCCCAGGGGCCGGCTTCGCGCAGGGATGCGGCCATCTCCAGCGACAGCTCAGCAGCCTCCAACTGGCCGTCGGACAGCAGCCGGCCGGCCAAGTCTGCCGGTTGCAGCTGACGGCGCACCTCGGCATCGAACGCGTCGGCAAAGGCCGGGAAGTCCGCCTCACGCAACGTCATACCGGCAGCCATGGCGTGGCCACCAAACTTGCTAAGCAAATGGGGATGACGAGTCGCTACCGCATCCAGCGCGTCGCGAATGTGCAGGCCTGCAATGGAGCGCGCAGAGCCCTTGATCATCCCGTCGCCGGCGTCGGCAAAGGCGATCACGGGCCGATGAAAGCGCTCTTTCAAGCGCGAGGCGAGAATACCGATAACGCCCTGATGCCACTCGGCATCGAACAGGCACAGGCCAAAGGGCAGGTCCTGCTCGTCGAGCTGCATGGCCTCCAGGGTTTTCAGCGCCTGCTGCTGCATATCGCGCTCGATCGCCTTGCGGTCACGATTCAGGCCGTCCAGCTCACGCGCCCTATCCAGCGCCAGCCCCTCGTCCTCGGTCAGCAAGCACTCGATGCCCAGACTGATATCGTCCAGGCGCCCCGCCGCGTTCAGGCGCGGGCCGACGATAAAGCCCAGATCGGTTGACACCAGACGCTCGCGCGGCCTGCCAGCAACCTCAAGCAAGGCACGAATACCGGGACGGCAGCGGCCTGCCCGAATACGCGCCAGCCCCTGGTGCACCATAATGCGATTGTTGGCATCCAGCGGCACGACGTCGGCCACGGTGCCCAACGCCACCAGATCCAGCAACTCGGCCAAGTTGGGTTCGGCCCGGCCGGTTTCGGCAAACCAGCCGCTCTCACGCAGCGCTGCGCGCAGCGCCAGCATGACGTAAAAAATGACCCCCACGCCCGCCATCGCCTTACTCGCGAAGGCGCAGCCCGGCTGGCTCGGGTTAACGATGGCGTCGGCCTCGGGCAGCTCGGAACCGGGCAAGTGATGATCGGTCACCACAACCTGCAGGCCTGCGGCCTTGGCCGCCGCTACGCCGTCAATACTGGAGATGCCGTTATCCACGGTCACCAGCACGTCCGGGCGACGGGTCAGCGCTACCTCGACAATTTCCGGCGTCAGCCCGTAGCCGTACTCAAAACGGTTGGGCACCAGATAATCCACCTGCGACGCCCCTAGCTGCCGCAGGGCCAGCACGGCAACGCTGCTGGCGGTGGCACCATCGGCATCAAAGTCGCCCACGATCAGTATCGAGCGCCGTTCGCGCAGTGCGGATTCGAGCACTGCAACCGCCTGATCAATGCCCCGCAGGCCGCTATAGGGCAGCAGTGCCTGCAGCCGACGATCCAGCTCAACCTCACTCAGCACACCACGGGCAGCGTAGAGCCGGCTCAGCAGCGGTGGCAACTGCCCCAGCGCGGGCATGACATCCGGCAGTGGACGGGTCTCGATACGCATTAACGCTGTCCCTGCAACCACTCCAGGGTCAGCTCGTGCTGTTGATCACCATCACTCACGTACAGCACGCCGTCGCTGATCATCACGCCCCAGTCGATACTGCGCGGCAGGTCAGTCGACAGGGCCTGCAAGGGCTCTTCCGGCAGCGCCGCCACATTTAGGTTGCCCAGGGTTGCGACCGCTGACAGCTGCTTGTTCTGCCAGACACGGGTACTGCCGTATACCAGCACCGATACCTTCTGGGCGCGGCGTGAGCACCAGGTCATACGCTCGGCGTCCGGCTGGCCAACCTCAATCCAGTGCTCGACGCGGTCATCCAGGGTCTTGAGCCACAACGCAGGCTCGTCGACATCCGACAGCCCGCGGCCAAAAGCTAGGCGCTCCTGATACCACAGCGCATAGGCCAGCAGTCGCACCGCCAGACGTTCCTCGGTCTCCGACGGATGACGGGCAACGGTCATGCGTACCGTCTCGTACACACCCAGATCGGTATCGGTGATGTTCAGCTGAACCTTGTAGGGAGTTGCCTGCAGAGCCATGGGGAATGTCCTGTTGAAAGCCGGGCGGCAGTGTACCTTATCGACCGGCAGCGAACCGAGTCAGTTTTTGTCGCGCCCCGCACCACTGGCGAAGCACAGCGGTACCAGATGCAAAATCGCCAGCGCCAGCGCCGCACAGAGCAGCCCGGTTGCCTGGTGCCCCAGGCCAATGGTGACGCCAATCGCCGCCGTCAGCCAGATACCGGCGGCAGTGGTTAGCCCTTTGACCTGATTGGCGGCATCGCCCTTGAGAATAGTGCCCGCCCCAAGAAAACCAACGCCGGCAACCACACCCTGAATCACCCGGCTCATGGCATCGTCCAACGCCCCGGCCACATCCGGCACCAGCACAAACAGCGCAGCACCAAGACACACCAACATGTGGGTACGCACACCGGCAGCCTTGCCCTGGCGCTCGCGCTCCAGCCCCAACACACCGCCTAGCAGCGCCGCCAGCATCAACCGCAGCGTGACGCGCGTGCCCTGCTCTATGTCTGTCAGATCGGAAAATTCATCGACCAGTGTGAGGCCGATCGTGCTCAGCACCTGCCCAACGTCCGTCATGTCTCGCTCCCGCGTACCTGTATAACTGTGAGTGCTGCCAGCGCCGGTGGTTCAGTTACCATCAAAGCAAATTGCCACTATGGGATGGCCTGCCCTCGCCGCCGCGTTATACTGCGGCAAATAGTCGCTGCCTGATGACCCAATGACCCTTTTGCTGATTGCCCTCTCCTTGCTTTTACTGCTCGCAGGCCTGGCCCTGAGACGCAGCCGCAGGCAGGCATCCACTTTCAAGGCGTTGCTTGAGCTATCACCCAACGGCCTGCTGATACTCGACAGCCAGCACCGCATCCGCTGGCACAATCCTTCTGCACTTCGCCTGCTTGGGCAATCTGCGCAGCAGCTGCGAGAGGACTTGCCGATCAGCCGTTGGCTGCCAGCGCTAACCGAGATACCGGCCCCGCTTGAGCGCATTGAGCTGCAGTTGCCAACGTCACAGGGCTTGCGACAGCAGGATCTGACTCGTCTGCCCGACATCGACGGCCAGACAGTCCTACTGCTGCACCCGGAAACCGACCTGCAGTCCAGTGCCGAGGCCATGGAGCGCTTCAAGCGTAGCCAATACTTCGCTCAAATCGGCACCTGGGACTGGGAGATCGACACCGACCGCCTGTATTGGTCAGAAGCCATTTACGGCATGTTCGGCTACCAGCCGGGAGCGGTGACACCCAGCTACAGCCTGTTCTGTGACAGCGTGCATCCGGACGACCGCGAGCGCGTGCGCGCCGGAGAGATCCGCTGCATCGAAACTGGCGAGAACCACGACGAGGAATACCGGGTGGTCTGGCCCGACGGCAGCGTGCACTGGGTCAGGGAAACCGGCAATGTGGTCAAGAACGAGCAAGGCGAGGCCATCAGGATGATGGGCGTCGTCCGGGACATCACCGACGAGAAGCGCTCAGCCCAGGAGCTGCGCCAGTTGGCCCACAAGGACCCGCTGACCGGCCTGCCCAACCGCCTGATGCTAGAACAGCAGCTCGGCGCCGCGATTGCACGCGCCCGTGCCCAGAACAGCCGCCTGGCGCTGGTGTTCATCGATCTCAACAACTTTAAGTTCATCAACGACCAGCACGGCCACGCCGCCGGTGACACTGTGCTGGTAGAAGTCGCGCAGCGGCTACGCAGCGCTGTGCGTAGCAGCGACATGGTTGCGCGCCTCGGGGGCGACGAGTTTGTGGTGCTGCTCGAAGGGCTATCGCGCAGCAGCGAGGTGAACGATGAGGCCGAGCGCATCAGCGAAAAGCTGTTCACCAGCCTGGCTCCCGCCATGACGCTACAAGGTCGCGATTACCGCATTGGCGCCAGCCTCGGGGTTGCGCTCTTCCCCGACCACGCTCTGACCATGGACAAACTGATCCATGCCGCCGACCTGGCGATGTATACCGCCAAGCGCAGCGGCAATAACCAGTACCGCCTAGGCGAAGACCCCAACACCCATGCGCAGGTGCTCAAGTCCGTTAAGCATTAAATGCCTTTGCTCCTATCGCCTAACCGGCGCTGGCATCCTGTCCACGCAGCTTGCCGATCAGGGTAATCAACCCCAGTATCAGCGCACCGGCGACAATGCCAAACAACGCATTCAGCAAGGTCGGAGTCAACCCGCCCAGCACCGTACCCAACCAGGGCCAGCCCGACACCTGCGCTGCGCTGGCTTCGATCCAGTGGTGCACCACCGCAATCCCGTGACTGAGGATGCCGCCACCGACCATGAACATGGCTGCCGTGCCCACCACGGACAAGGTTTTCATCAGCCAGGGCGCCGCTGCCAGGATGCCGCGGCCGCAGGCTTGGGCGAACGCGCTGGTGCGGCGGGTCAATGCCAGGCCACCATCATCAAGCTTGACGATACCGGCGACCAGGCCATAAACGCCGATGGTCATCACCAGAGCGATACCGCACAACACCAGCACACGGGTCAGAAACTCCGCTTCAGCCACGGTGCCCAGGGTGATGGCAATAATCTCGGCAGACAGGACAAAGTCGGTGCGAATGGCGCCGGCGATCTTGCGCTTCTCGCGCGCCACCATATCGACCTTCTCATCATTCAGCGCCTTGACCGTTTCCTGATGCTCACTGTGCACATCGTGCAGGAAGCGGTGCGCCAGCTTCTCGGCCCCCTCATAGCAGAGAAAGGCACCGCCGAGCATCAGCAGAGGCGTGATAAGCCAGGGCGCGACGGCGCTGATCAGAAGCGCAGCGGGCACCAAAATGAATTTATTACGCAAAGACCCCTTGGCCACCGCCCAGACCACCGGCAGCTCCCGCTCGGCGCGCACACCCGTCACCTGCTGCGCGTTCAACGCCAGGTCATCACCCAGCACGCCGGCGGTTTTCTTGGCCGCCACCTTGGTCATCATGGATACGTCATCAAGTACCGACGCAATATCGTCAAGCAACACAAGCAGACTGGTAGCCAAGAAACACTCCTGTTCGGCACAACAATGATATGGCAGCGAGGCAGCATGCTTCGCTAGGACTCAGGCCGCGAGGACAATGCGGCGTCCGCACGAGCATAGCGCGCCACTACCGCGCTGTGAAATCCGCCGCGACATCTCAAGATGTCCGCACTCTGGCCGATGACCCTGTTAGGTGTCAGCGCCATCTCCAGTTTCGACAGCTAGAGGTTAACGATGTTCGGATCACGCCAGCGCGCCGCGCTGCAACAGGCTCGGCAAGAGCTCGATAATAAGAACAGCATCATTGAAGCCATCCGGCAGAACCTTGCCTGGATCGAGTTCAGCCCCAAGGGCGTGATCCTTGACGCCAACCCTGCCTTTCTGGACGTGGTGGGTTATCGGCTGGACGAGGTACGCGGTCAGCCGCACAGCATGTTCTGTGCGCCGCAGTTGGTAGCCAGCGCCGCATACAAGCGCTTCTGGCAACGCCTGGCCGATGGCGAAAGCTTCAGCGACCGCTTTATGCGTCAGGGCCAGGGTGGTCGTTCAATCTGGCTGGAAGCCAGCTACATCCCTATTCGCGACGCCGCCGGCCGGGTGGAACGGGTGCTCAAGCTGGCCACCGACATCACCCGCGAGGTGCAAGCCGAGCAGCAGCATGAAAGCCTGCTGAACGCCATCAACCGGTCTATGGCTGTGATCGAGTTCACGACCGACGGACACATCGTCACCGCCAACGAGAATTTCCTCGGCACCATGGGTTACCGCCTGGATGAGATCAAAGGACAGCATCACAGCCTGTTCTGCACGCCGGAGGATGCCGCCAGCGAAGAGTACCGTCGTTTCTGGGCCAGCCTGAACAATGGCAACTTCATTTCCGACCGGTTCCGCCGCATCAGCAAGGGCGGTGCACAGATCTGGCTGCGCGCTACCTACAACCCCCTGTACGACGCCCAAGGCAAGCTGTATGGCGTGGTGAAATTTGCCAGCGATATCACCGCACAGGTTGAGCGCCGGCACGCCGAGTCCGCCGCGGCAAAACTGGCCTTCGACATCGCCGCCGAGACAGATAGCAGCGCTCGCAATGGGGCAGACACAGTTGATCAGACCGTCAACGTGGTCCGTAGCATTGCACAGGAGCTGGCACAGGTAGCAGACAGCATCGGCGCCTTGAGCGCCCAGTCTGAGCGCATCAACAGCATCGTGCAGGTCATTCGCGGCATTGCCGAGCAGACCAACTTGCTGGCCCTGAACGCCGCCATTGAGGCAGCACGCGCCGGCGAGCAAGGCCGCGGTTTTGCCGTGGTTGCCGACGAGGTGCGCAACCTCGCTGCGCGCACAGCGCAGGCCACGGTTGAGATCAACGACGTAGTGCAACAAAACATGGAGCTGGCCCAACAGGCTGTCAGCGGTATGAGCGGGGGGCGAGAGAAGGCCGAACAGGGAGTAGAGTTGGCCAATCGCGCCGGGGAAGTCATGCTGGAGATTCGCGATGAGGCGCAGCGCGTGGTTGATGCCATCGGCCAGTTTGCCGACGCGATTGACGACTGACAGCGCAAGACTCCGTGCTCAGCGTCAAGCTGAGCACGGATAGGCCGCCTCGGCGCAATGGCCTACACTGTGCAGCCACTGCCACTGCGCCGGAGACAGCATGCACAGCGCCAAACCCCTCGCCGGACTCAAGGTCATCGAACTCGGAACCCTGATCGCCGGCCCCTTTGCCGCCCGCATTTGTGCCGAGTTTGGCGCCGAGGTCATCAAGGTCGAATCACCCAACGGCGGTGACCCGCTACGCAAATGGCGCAAACTCTACGAGGGCACCTCGCTGTGGTGGTTTGTGCAGGCGCGCAACAAGCAATCGCTCACGCTGAACCTGAAAGATGCCGATGGCATTGCCATTCTCAAGCAGTTGCTCAGCGAGGCGGACATTCTGATTGAGAACTTCCGGCCCGGTACCTTGGAAAAGCTGGGGCTGGACTGGGAAACCCTGCACGCGCTCAACCCGGCTCTGGTGATGGTGCGGCTGTCCGGTTTTGGCCAGACCGGGCCGCAGAAGGATCAACCGGGCTTTGGTGCCGTGGGCGAATCCATGGGCGGGCTGCGCTATATCACCGGCTTCGAAGATCGCCCGCCCGTGCGCACCGGCATCTCGATCGGCGACTCCATCGCCGCGCTCTGGGGCGTGATCGGCGCGCTCATGGCCCTGCGGCACCGCGAGGTCAATCAGGGTAAGGGGCAGATTGTCGACGTCGCGCTATACGAAGCGGTATTTGCGATGATGGAAAGCATGGTGCCGGAATTCGACGTCATGGGCTTTGTACGTGAGCGCACCGGCAACATCATGCCCGGTATCACACCCTCCTCCATCCATACCTGCAGCGACGGCAAGGCGGTGCAGATTGGTGCCAACGGCGACGCCATTTTTCAGCGCTTTATGCGCGCCATTGGCCGCGAGGATCTGGCCGATGACCCGACCCTAGCCGACAACGCCGGCCGCGACACCCGTCGCGACGAGCTGTATGCATTAATCGACCGCTGGGCAGCGAGCCTTCCGCAGGACGAGGTGCTAAAGGTATTGGAGCAGGCCGAAGTCCCGGCCAGCAAGATCTACTCCGCCGCTGACATGTTCACCGACCCGCAATATCTCGCCCGCGAGATGTTCCTGAACGCCACCCTGCCCGACGGCAAAGCCTTCAAGATGCCCGGCATCGTACCCAAGCTCTCCGACACACCCGGCAGCGCCGAATGGACCGGGCCAGCCCTGGGTGAGCATACTGACAGCATTCTGCACCAACTTGGCTACGACGAGGCACAGATTGCCGAACTGCGTGGGCGCGGGGCGGTCTGATTGAAGGCTCGTCGCCGGATATCCGTATCCGCCGTGCCGTAAACTCGAGGACGCAGAGCGTCCGGTCAGGCACTCCCACGCAGAGCGTGGGAGCGATCAACAACGGCGGAGTGTGCACGGAATCCAATCCCGTTTACGCGGGCGAGTAGCGCAGGTTTATCGGGAAATAGAGTCGCAGCATGTCTGAGGAGCAAAGCGACGAGTTCTGCGACTCCCCGAAAAATCGAGCAACGCAGCGAACCCGAAGGGCCGCGTAGTCGGGTGCCCGGGGGGATCGCCAAGGGGGGCCGGGCAAGCGGCCCCCTTTGGCTCGCCGAGAAGGCGAAAGGCTGACTCAATAACAGCGCATTAAACTATCAACAGTTACTGGTCCACGCCAAAAATAGGTCAGCACGCATGCGTCAGCAAACTGCCAGCCTAAAAGGCTCCATCCCTAATCAAAATCCTGCTTCTCCATCCACGGAATAATCCGCTCAAACGCCCGCTCGATACTCTCCAGCGACGTCGAGTAACTGAGCCGCAGCGCGTTACTGCAACTGTTGCCGAATGTCTCGCCAGGAATGGTGCACACGCCCGTTTCCTTCAGTAGCCGCAGCGCCACGTTGGTGCCGTTGACCCCTTCCGGCAGCGCCGGGAAAAGGTAGAACGCCCCCTCTGGCTTGTACCCGGTCAGGTGCGGCGTTTGCTCCACCAGCTCCACCAGCCGGTCGCGGCGGCGAGTGTATTCACTGAGCATTTCTTCAATAAAGGGGCCGCCGCTGCGCAGCGCCGCCACCCCGGCCCACTGGAATGGCGTATTGGCCACCGTGGTGGTGAACATGTGGTAGCGCCGCAGCTTCTTGATCGCCGCCTGACTGCCGATCAGCCAGCCGATGCGCATCCCTGCCATGCTGTAGGTTTTGGAGAAACTGCTGACCACCATCACGTGGTCCAGGTCACTGCAGCACGACAGCACCGAGGGATACTCACGGCCGTCATAGATCAGGTGGTCGTAGACCTCATCGCTGATGACATGAATACCGCGATAGGCCGCTTCCTCCAGAATCGCTTCCAGCGTTTCGCGCGGATAGAGCGTACCGGTTGGGTTGCTGGGCGAGTTGAGCACAATCGCGTGGGTATGCGGCTCAATGGCGTCGATCACCTCCTGCGGGTCGAGCTGGTGGTGATTCTCGGCCCGCGTCGGTATCTCGGTTACCTCACCGCCATTCATGCGAATCAGCGGTGCATACAGCATGAACGCCGGATCCGGCACGATAAAGTGCCGCCCCGGCGCGGCAACGGCAGTGAGCGCGAGATAGATCGCCTCGGTTGCCCCGGTGGTGATCATGATGTTGTCGGGGCTGAGCGGCCGCTGATAACGCTCGCTGTAGTACTCGGCGAGCGACTCGAGCAGCTCGGGCATGCCGGCATCCATGGTGTAGCCGGTCTGCCCCGCGCGCAGCGCTTCGACCGAGGCCTCCACCACCGTATCGGGCGCAGGCAAATCCGGCTGACCAATGGACAGATGAATGACATCGTTCATGTTGGCCGCCAGATTGACCATCTTGCGGATACCCGGAATCGGGATAGTCAGCAGCGCCGGGTTCCAGATCGGATCTTCCGATTCGTACAGGTCAATGTCGGAGCTTCCCAGTGGCATGGCGTTACTCCTGTGCAGCGGTGAACAGGGCCGGACGGCGATCGGTCAGCGGCGCGGCCTGCTGATAGGCATGGCCTGCGCGCATCACTACGGCATCGTTAAAACGCGCACCCACCAGCTGCAGGCCAATCGGCAGCCCCTTGCTGTCAAAGCCACAGGGCACGGACAGCCCGGGTTGCCCGGTCATGTTGAAGGGATAGGTAAAGGGCGTCCAGGTCGGCCAGCGGGTGCTAGGCCAGTCCTCCGGCACTTCACGTCCGGTCTTGAAAGCGGTCAGCGGCAGAGTCGGCGTCAGCAGTAGGTCGTACTTCTGGTGGAACGCGGCCATGCGCTCGCGCAGTGCCATGGACTCGTTCATCGCGCCCATGTAATCGAGCATGCTCAGACGCGCCGCCTTCTCCGATACCTTGATCAGCTCCGGGTCCATCAACGCGCGTTTTTTTGGCCCGAGGTCGCGAATGGCATTGGCTGCGCCGCCGTAAAACAGATGACCAAAGGCGGCCAACGGATCACTGAAACCGGGGTCAACCCGCACCACCTCGGCGCCCAAGTCGGCAAACACCTTGGCCGCCTCGGCTACCGCCGCTTCTACTTCAGGGTCCACATCTACGTAACCAAGATTCGGGCTGTAGGCGATCTTCAGGCCCTTCACGCCGCCGCGCAGTTCGGCCAGATAATCAATGTTGCGCCGTGGCACCGCGTTGGTGTCGCGATGATCGGCTTCGGTCAGCACGTTCATCATCAGCGCGCAGTCTTCCACGGTCCAGGTCATCGGGCCGGCATGGGCCAGCGTGCCGAACGGGCTGGAGGGCCAGTGCGGCACCTCGCCAAAGGAGGGCTTGAGCCCGACGATGCCGCAAAAGGCAGCAGGAATGCGAATTGACCCGCCGGCGTCGGTGCCCAGCGCCATCGGCGCCATGCCCAAGGCTACCGCCACACCGCTACCGCCACTGGAGCCGCCCGAGGTTTTATCCGGATTCCAGGGGTTGTTGGTCACGCCATCGACCGGGTTGTCGGTCACGCCCTTCCAACCCAGCTCGGGTGTGGTGGTCTTGCCGATGGGCACATAGCCGTGACGCGCTAAGGCTGCGGTGCAGGCGCCGGTCTTGTCCAGCGTGCTTTGCGGGTCAACGGTATGGGAGCCTTTGAGGGTTGGCCACATGGGAGTGAGAAAGACATCCTTGACCGCCACCGGTACGCCATCCAGCAGCCCCTGCGGCGTGCCCGCGCTATAGCGCTGCTCTGACTCGCGCGCCAGCGCCAGGCTGGTCTCGCGGTCCACCAGGCAAAAACCGTTGGTGTGACTGTCTACCCGTTCGATCTGGTCCAGCATGGCGCTGGCCACGTCGACGGGCGATAGCTGGCGGTCGGAAAAATGTGCCCGCAACTGCATCGCCGTCATTGCCAGAATTTCGTCGGACATAATCGTCTCCTCAGTGCCAGAGTGCCCGGGCTGCTTCTCGTTTCCGGGCGCTATTTCCCCCTGTTCACACGGTTGTGCAGGGGCTCATCGGCCAGCCAGCGGTGCAGATTGGCCATGAACTGCTCACCCAGCGCGCGGCGCCAGCCGATGAAATCACCAGCCATGTGCGCCGACAGCATCACGTTGGGCATGTCCCAGAGTGCATGCCCTTCGGGCAATGGCTCGGGGTCAACAACATCCAGTACCGCAGCGCCGAGCTGACGCTGCTGTAAGGCGTCGACCAGGTCGTCGGTAACCACAATGGCGCCGCGCCCTACATTCACCAGTAGCGCGTCGCGGCGCATCAGCGCCAGGCGATCACGATTAATCAGCCCGCGCGTGTCCTCGGTCAGCGGTGCCGTGATGATCACCACGTCAGCCTCGGGCAGCACTGCGTCCAGCTGGTCGTTGGCCAGCACCCGGGTGAAGTGCGGCGCCTCGCGCGCCGTGCGGGCGATGCCGGTCACCTCGATATCCAGTGCCGCCAGCAGCCTGGCCACTTCGCTGCCGATTGAGCCGGCACCGATAACCAAGGCCTGCTGACGCGCGGCCAGCGCGGTTTCGCGGTGCTGCCACTGGTGCTGACGTTGCAGCCGCAGGTTGCCGAGGCTGTCCTTGGCATGCATCAGCACCGCGCCCAGCACATACTCGGCAATGCCCAGATCAAACACCCCTCGAGCATTGGTGAGCAGCACATCGCTGTCCCACAGCGCCGGAAACATCAAGGCATCGACCCCGGCGCTGGTGGCGTGCACCCAACGAATGCTGTGCTCCGCTGGCCAGCAGCCTTCGAGCAACCCGGTGCGAAAGTCGGTCACCACCAGCACATCGGTCTGCGGCAGGTGCACGCGCAAATCAGCCTCATCGCTGACCGTGCGCAGCTCCACCGTGGTGGGCAAGTCATCAAGCCCCGGCAAGGGCTCCTCACCGGGGGCGACCAGCACCAGAATCCGTGTCACGCAGCCACCTGCTGCGCCGCGCGGGCGAAGCGAGCGACCGCTTCGTCAATTTCGGCGCTACTGACCGTCAGTGGCGGCAACCAGCGGACGATTTGCCCCTCGGTACCGCAGCGCAGCAGCAGCAAGCCTTCGGCCTCTGCGGCGCTGGTCAGACGTGCGGCCAGATCGCCACGCGGCGTGCGGTGATCGTCGGCAATCTCCATGCCTTGCATCAGCCCCTTGCCGCGCAAGGTATCTATCATCGGGAAGCGCTGCTGCAGGCCCTGCAGGCGCTCGGTGAGTAGCCCACCCTGCTCCGCCGCGTTGGCCACCAGCTGTTCCTTGTCGATCACTTCCAGCGTCGCCAGGGCTGCGGCGCAGGCCACGGCGTTGGCGCCATAGGTGCCGCCTTGGGAGCCTGCCAACCCCTTGCTCATCAGCGATTCAGAGGCCGCAATGGCCGACAGCGGAAAACCGCTGGCCAGCCCCTTGGCGGTGATCACGATATCCGGGGTAACGTCAAAATGGTTGTGGCTCCAGAACCGCCCGGTGCGGCCGTAACCGGCCTGGATCTCGTCGCAGATCAGCAAGATGCCGTGCTGTCGGCAGCGCTCGGCCAGCCCCTGCATAAAGGCTGTGTTGGCCGGGTAGTAGCCGAACTCGCCCTGCACCGGCTCAATCAGCATGGCGGCGGTATCACTGGGCGCGGTGCGGGTCTTCAGAATATGGTCAAGCTCGCGCAGGGCAAACTCGGTGGCCTGCTCCTCGCTCCAGCCGTAGCGGTAGGCGTGCGGAAAGGGCGACACTTCAACCCCGGCCATCATCGGGTGAAAACCGGTGCGCACCTTGGTGCCGGAGGTGGTAAGGGAGGCGGCCGCCATGGTGCGGCCATGAAAGCCCCCGTCAAAGACGATGATATTGGCCCGCCCGGTGGCCTGGCGTGCTAGGCGCAGCGCCGCTTCTACCGACTCGGAGCCGGAATTGGCGAAGGCCACCGAGTCGATGCCCTCGGGCATACGTTCGGCCAACGCATCGGTCAGTTCCAGCATGGGCCGGTGAGCAACCGTGGTGTACTGGGCGTGAATGACGCGGCCAACCTGCTCTTGGGCGGCGGCGACCACGGTGGGGTGGCAATGGCCGGTGCTGGTCACACCGATGCCGGAGGTGAAGTCCAGATAGCGCCGACCTTCGGTATCGACCAGCCAGCTGCCTTCGCCGTGATCGACACAGACCTGGCTGGCCTGCTTGAGCAGCGGTGACAAATGGTGCATAGCCATCTCTCCTGTCCTTTCGGCGGGCCGAAGCCCGAGTCTGATCGGCCAGCAACTCGCAGAGCGAGTCCTGACACGCGAGCGGGATTTACTGCAGCGCGGCAATCACGCCAGCAGTCACATCCCGACAGGTCCGCCGTTGGCCAGCTGTGGTCGCCAGATCCTTGGCAACCGCTTGGCGCAGGCGTTCGGCAGCCTGTGCGCAGCCCACCCAGTCCAGCATCAGGGCTGTGGTGAGCAGCATGGCAGCAGGGTTTGCAAGCCCCTGACCGGCGATATCCGGCGCGCTGCCATGTGTGGGTTCGAACAGCGCGGGCATGGCACGGCTGTCCGGGTTGATATTGCAAGACGGCGCCAGCCCCAGTCCACCCGATAGCACAGCGGCCAGATCCGTCAGAATGTCTCCATGCAAGTTGCTCGCCACCACCACGTCGAAGGTCCAGGGGCACTGCACAAACTTCATGCAAGCCGC
>CERX01138892.1_pt1 | contig 15650 bp, 15 predicted proteins | sample 350251 | NCBI WGS metagenome assembly CERX01 (sample SAMEA2621044, study PRJEB7988) | marine metagenome | biome: marine biome (ENVO:00000447); feature: deep chlorophyll maximum layer (ENVO:xxxxxxxx); material: "saline water (ENVO:00002010), including plankton (ENVO:xxxxxxxx)" | depth 50 m
ACCACGATTGTAAAGTGAGTGGGGAAATACATTCTTCTATATTGCAGCCATATTCTAATAAAGCACATGAAGGATTTTTAGGACATAGTTTTATTGGATCATGGGCCAATCTTGGAGCAGGGACTACTACCAGTAATCTCAAAAATAATTATTCCTCTGTTAAGGTTAAGTGGAACGGAAAATTATTAGATACAAAATCCATATTCTTTGGCTCTATTATTGGAGAGTATGTTAAAACAGCAGTTGGGACAACTCTTAATACTGGGACAGTCATTGAGATGGGTTGTAATATTGTTACACAGTCTTTTCCTCCAAGACATATTCCTGCCTTTTCATTATTCTATAAAGACAAGTTAATGAAAATAAAATTTGATGATTTTTGCAACACCACAGAACAAGCAATGCAAAGAAGAAATAAAACACTTTCTTCCTCTCAAAAAGAAGCTTTAAACAGTATTTACAAAAATTGTTGACTCCATAGCTAACTAATAATACCTTCGTCCTTATATGAATGATTTTGATTTAAATAGAGTAGACGAAGTTATTAGCCCTTGCTGTGACGAAGAAATAAGAGCTTCAGACATTGGAGCTAAATTAAGATGTCCATTGTGTAAGGCAAATCTGAAGCAAAGACTATACCTTCCATTCCTTGAGTACCTTATGGAGAATGGTCACGTAGAAAATTTAGATTTCTTTGATTTAGATTTATATAGTCAAGATAAAGAAGCTTTAGATAGCGAGGATGAAGAGCTGGATCTTGATAAGTATGAAGTTAAGAAGGACAGTTTGAATATCTACGAAGATGATGCAAAGTTCAACAACCCTGCAGCACCATCAGAAACTTCTATTGATGAATCTGCGGTATCAAGCGATTGGACAAAGTTTGCTACAGAAGACTCTGATTCCTAAAAGAGATTTTTTACTTTACAATACCTAATCCTTGCCATTAAATTTGTAGAATAGGCAAAAATTTTCAGGCTATAAAAAATTCGGAAGATTGAAAGACTTTCCCCCGCTTATCAACTTTCTTTTATAGCCTGTTTTTTTTCAAAATATTATTACCGACTATCTAGTCGGTTTTTTAGTTGTTTTTGTTAAAAAAATATCACTATATTGACCTTGCATTATGAAAATAGCAGTATTAACAAAGGCGATTCCAAGCTATGAATCAATTATTCGCATTGATTCCACATCAAAATGGATTGATGAGTCCGTTGTAAACTTTGTAGTAAATGAAAGTGACGCATATGCCCTAGAAGAAGCATTGCAGATTAAAGAAAAGTTAGATAATGGTAGTGAAGTTATTGTTGTAACAATGGGATCTGAAGATAAGACATCAAAAGTTCTTACACAGGGGCTTGCTAAAGGTGCTGACAGAGCTATTTTCATTAAAAATGAAGATTCCAACACCGATCCATTAGCCATTGCAAAATTATTTGCTGATAACCTTAAGGATGAAAATTTTGACCTCATTTTTTCCGGCTTACAATCAGACGATTTAGGATCTGGACAAACTGGAGTGCTTATTGGCGAAATGTTAAGTATGTCTACTGCAACTCTAGGTATTGAAACTGACATCCAGGAAAGTAAAATTAAAGTCAAGAGAGAGCTAGAGTCTGGATGGTTTCAATGGGTAACACTTCCATTGCCAGCTAGTATATCCATACAATCCGGCATTAATGACCTACGATATCCTTCATTAAAAGGAATCATGGGGGCTAAACGCAAAGAATCAAAAGTAATCGATGGACAATCTGGTTCTCAAAAACAAAATTTTATTAATTTATTTATTCCTAAAAATGAGAAAGCTACAGAAAAAATTGAAGGCGATGTTGATGGAATAGTTGCAAAACTTATGGATGTGTTAAAAAATAAATTAAGAGTAGTATCATGATTTTAGTTGTATTAGAAAATCAGAGAGGAAATATTCATGCTTTTAGTAAAGAAGCAGTAGTCGCTGGACAAAGTTTAGCGTCTAAATTAGGCATGGAATTATCTATTTTATGTATGGGTGAAAATGCTAGCTCACTCAAAGAGCAAGCTAACGAATACAAGGCTAAAGAGTTAATTTTAGCAGAACATGATATGATAAGTACATACTCTGCTGATGGATATTCAAAAGTATTATCAGATGTTATTACAGATTTCTCTCCTCAATATGTTATTATGGGGCACTCTTATATGGTGCGTGATTTTTTACCTAGAGTAAGCGCAAGACTAAATTTACCATTTGTGAGTGATATTATATCTATTACTTATGACGAAGATTCCCCTGCATTTGTGCGCCAAGTTTTTAATGCAAAACTTGCTACCAATATTAAGCCCGATGCAAGTAGCAATACCACGCTTCTTAGTTTTCAGTCTGCAGCATTTTCTAGTGATGATATAGAATTGGGAGGTTCTGATGCGGCATCTGTATTTGAGGTCAATCTTAACAATGAAGACATCAAGTCTGTTAGTGAGCCAGAGTTTCAAGAGTCTTCTTCTGGCGTAGATTTAACTACAGCAGATCTCATTGTATCGATTGGTAGAGGAATTGAAAGCGAGGATAACATCCCTATGGTCGAATCCTTAGCAGAAGCAATGGGGGCAGAAATAGCCTCATCTAGACCGGTAGTAGATATGGGCTGGTTGCCATCATATAGACAGATTGGAAGTTCAGGACAAGCTGTTTCACCTAAACTATATTTTTCTATAGGTATCTCTGGTGCTATTCAGCATGTAGTAGGTATGAAAGGCTCAAAAAACATTATTGCAATTAATAAAGATGAGGAAGCTCCTATTTTTGAAATTGCAGATTATGCTGTCATTGGCGATTTAATGGAAATTGTACCAAAGCTAACTGAAGAGATTAAAAAAAATCAATAACAAAATAAGATCAATGTTTTGTAGAGAATGCGGGAAAGAAGTAGTAAACCAGAGTGCAATAGCTTGTATACATTGTGGGGTTAATCCACGCAATTCAAGTTATTAATAAAAATCATTAATAAATCTATTAAATTATAGTTATGACTGAATCTTTCCATCTTATTGAAAAAATTGTTTTAATAATTTTTCTTTTATCTGGACTATCTTTCTTTTTATATCACCTTCTTTTGCGATTGAGAATTATTTTAAAAGGTAAATCTGATTTTAGCATTGATCAGTTACCTAAAAGATTAAAAAGAGTTTTTGATGAAGTAATTTTGCATAAAAAAGTCGCAAGCGGGGCAAGAAAATCTGCTGGAATAATGCATGCGTTTGTTATGTATGGATTTATCTTTTTTGGATTAATAACGATTAATCATTTCTTAATGGCATTTCATTTTGATTTATTTAGTGAGACATTTCGTCTTTGGTATTTTAGATTATTTGGTGGTCCATGGGCCTTTCTATGTTCATTTGGTATAATGGCTTTGGCTTATCGTAGATTCGTTCTAAAACCAAAGGCTTTAGGTAAATTTTCTGCAACATCTGGTGTAGTTACTATTTTTATTGTCACATTAATGATTACTTATATCATTGATGAACTACATTTACTTAAGAGTCCAATAGGCTGGAAAATAAATTGGTGGATACATTCAGGTGTCATCGGTGGTTTTCTATTTTTAATTCCTAAATCAAAGCATATGCATTTAGTGTTGTCGCCATTTAATATTTTTTTAAGACCATTTGAAATTCCTAACCACCCAGCGATACCAATCGATTTAGAGGCATCTGAAGAGGAATTAGATAATCTCTTACTAGATCTTTCAAGATTGAGCAAAGATCAAGCACTTGACATTTTTACATGCGTTGAATGTGGTCGATGTACTGATGTATGTCCTGCAAATAGAGGTGGAGGAATTTTGGATCCAAAATATCATTTTATATTGGATTTAAAACAACCTATGTTGGAATCTGGTGATGTGAATGTTGTAGATAAAATTAATGTAGAAGCAGGATGGGAGTGTACAACATGTCAGGCATGCACGGAAGTATGTCCTGTTGGAAATCATGTAGAAAAAGCAGATGCAATTAGAAGTTTTCAAGTACTAGCTGAAGGAGATGTACCTCAAGAGTATCAGAAGCTATTACGCAATTTACAAGAAACAGGGAATACAGAAGGTGCATCTTCAAGTGATCTACTTCAGCAACTTCCAGCCTATACTAGCGATAAGGAACTAGTCCTTTGGTTAGGTTGTTTTGCCAAACATGCTATGGATCCAAATTTTATAACTTCAGTGAAGAACTTTACAAAAATTCTAGATTCGGCTGGTGTAACATATGGAGTATTAAGTAATGAGCAATGCTCTGGAGACCCTGCAAATAAATTAGGAGATAAGTTAACTTATCAATTGTTAATGGATCAAAATGTAGAAGAATTAAATAAAGTTAGAAATGTAACAAGCATGTGTCCACATTGTGTAGTAAATCTTCAAAAAGAGTATAGCAAATATCATGAAATTAAATATGAAGTCAAGCATCATACACAAGTAATTTCAGAATTATTAGAGCAAGGAAAAATTGATATTAATCCAGGATCTTTAGAAAAGGTTACTTATCATGATCCTTGCAATCTATCTCGAACTCTTGATGAGGTGAGTGCACCAAGAAATGCAATAAAAGCTGCTGCTCCAGAATTTTTTGAACTAGACGAAAATGGTAAAGAAACTCTGTGCTGTGGTGCTGGAGGAGCGCTATGGTGGAAGAAAGAAAGCGGCGAAGGGCGTACCCATCTATTACGAGCAGAACAAGTGATTGAATCAAAGACCGATACGGTTGTAACAGGATGTAATTTTTGTTATGGTATGATGAATCAAGGTGTGGGTCCATTAACTCCTGCAGGACAAGAGCCAATTAAAGTTAAAGATGTAGCAGATATTGTTGCAGAAAATTTGTCTTAATCTTTTCTGTTATAAATTTGAATTGCTGAACATGGTTCACCAAAATAAATATTTTTTGCATAATTAGATAAATGTGAAGAAATAATCAAATATGCCCATGTAGGTACTGGCACTTCAGAGCAACCTTTAATCATTACTTTTTTATCTTTGAATGATTCCCAATCAACTTTTTCAATCTGTAAACGGAATTCTTTTTCTTTTATCATTCCGTCTGAAAGGAAATCATCTAAAAGGATAGTTTTCATTAGCTTAACTTCTTAATCGTTTCATTTAATTTTTCAATAAATATATCGACTTCTTCGATAGTATTATAAACATAAAAACTAATTCTTGCACAAGATGAAATATTTAAAGATTTCATAAGAGGCTGACAACAATGATGACCTGATCGAAGAGTAATTCCTTCATAATCAAGTAATTGCGCAATATCTAATGAAGCGATATTATCAATGTTAAAACTGATTGTTGACGTTCTTTCTGGAGCATTCCCATAAATTGTGATTCCATTAACTTTATACATTTTTTCTAATGCATATTGAAAAACATTTTCATGTTCTGATGGATATAGGTTTAAAAAATCAATTGCTGCTCCCATTCCATACACCTGTGCAGATGGAGGAGAACCAGCTTCAAATTTATGTGGCAAACAGCTCCAGGTAGATTTTTCCATAGTGACATCTCTAATCATCCCACCACCAGTCTGATAAGGATCCATATCTTCAAGAATCTCTGTCTTGCCATAAAGCACTCCCACTCCTGTTGGACCTAACATTTTATGAGCTGAAAACACAAAAAAATCACAATCTAATTCTTTAACATCTATTTTAATATGAGGAGCACTTTGGCATCCATCCAATAATACGAGTGAACCATTTTTATGTGCTTTATCAATAATAGTTTTTGCTGGGTTAATCGTTCCAAAAACATTAGATACGTGAGTAAAGCTCACAATTTTTACTTTTTCATTTAATACATCATCTAATTCTTCTAAATCAAGAGTGCCATCCTTGGTCGATTTGATATATTGAACTTTAGCACCTGTTTTTTCGCAAATTATTTGCCAAGGGACAATATTAGAATGATGTTCCATATCTGTAAGAAGTACAATATCGTTTTTTTTCAAATTTTTAAAACCCCATGCATCTGCTACAAGATTAATTGATTCAGTAGCACTTTTTGTAAAGACAATAGATTCTGAATTATCTGAACCAATAAATTGAGCTACTTTCTTTCTTGTATTTTCATAGGCATTGGTTGCTTTTTCACCTAATTCGTAGACACTTCTATGAATGCTAGCACCATATTCTTGGTAGAATAGTATTTCTGAACCAATTACAGATATAGGACGCAATGATGTTGCAGCACTATCAAAATAAATGAGCTCTTTATCACGATTTTTTTCACGAAGAATAGGAAATTGTTCTCTTATCTTTTGAATATCCATATTTAATATAATCCAAGTTGTAATTTTGCCGCATCAGACATCATATCTTGATTCCATTGTGGTTCCCATACTAATTCAACATCTACATTTTTAGCACCACTTAACGCTGATAATTTTTCTTTCACTTCATCGGCAATAACAGGACCCATACCACATCCAGGAGCAGTTAAGGTCATTTTTATATTAATATTTACTCCATCTTCTTCTTCTTGAATTTCTGTATTATATACAAGGCCTAGATCAACAATATTTACAGGAATTTCCGGGTCATAGCATGTATGTAGTACGTTCCAAATTTCTTCTTCATTAGCAAAGTTATTAGAATCTATTAATCTTTTTTCTTCTCCGATAGCTTCACCATCAATTCCTTTGACTTGATACATATTACCTTCAACAATAATAGTAAAATTATCTCCTAAAGATTGAGAAATAATACCAGTCATACCTTTGGTTAAAAAAGTTTTTTGTCCATCAGGTACGCTGAACACATAGACATCATGTTCTATTGTAAATTCTTTATTCATTTGTTAATTCTTTCTTAATAAACAACAAAGCTCCAATAAATCCATTTTGTCTCTGACTTGAAATGGTTGGTCCTATGTTGAGCCATTCAAAAAGCTTTATAGGTTCATCAAATTCACTAATAAAATCAATAATATTATTTTTTTCTTCATGATTAAAACCAATTTGCAGCACTCTTAGCAATCCCTTAACTATTGCGCTTTCAGAATCCGCAGTTAATACAATATGATCTTTATCTACAATGTTAATCCATGTTTGAGATGTGCATGCATGGATTTTATTTTCTTCTGTCTTATTTTTTTCATCGATCTGATCAATTTTTTTACCTAGATCAATAAGATATACTAGCCTGTCTTGACCATCAAGCGTAGCAAATCCTTCTCTTATAGAAGTTAGTTTTTCAATTATATTATTCATTAATCCAGTCATTCAATTGCTGTTCAGAAAAATTAGCGATATGAACAAATTCTTCCAGCACTTCTTGTGCAAATGCTTTAATTAGAATATTATTTGCGTTTATTTGATCAATTCCTCTTGCTCTTAGGTAGAACATACTATCTTTATCTAATGCTCCAGTAGTAGATCCATGTCCACATTTAACATCATCAGCATAAATTTCCAATTGAGGATTGGAATGTGCTGTTGCATTTTTTGATAACAGGAGATTCTGATTGGATTGATTAGAGTCTGTTTTTTGCGCGCCATCTGCTACAATTACTTTCCCGTTAAATACGCATGTCGATTCATCATCTAAAATATTACGCACATTTTGAAAGCTTGTACAATGCTCTGCATTATGATTCATTAGTATGTTATTATCCAAGTGCTGATCATTTTTTGCTAGATTTAACATATTTACTTTAGCTTCTGAACCTTCCTTATTTAAGTCCACTTCTATAAAATTTTTATTAAATGTTGATTGCGTGTTTATGCTATCAATATTTAAGAAGCTAGTTCTTCCTAGCTCATAATAGTTGTAGCCCAGGTAATTACTGCCGGTATCATCATCATGTATCATTGAGTGATTTAAAGTAGAGTCATCAGAACATATAAATTTCTTAAGACTTAGATTAAAGCTATCATTACCTTGGTTAATATCCTTTTCAATGATTGAGACATTATTGCCTTCATTAATTTTGAAAATATTAAAAGATGAGATTCTTAAATTTTTGCTATTTTTATTATAAAGATTCACAATCTCAATAGGAGTATCAAACTCTAACCCTTTTTTAAATTCAAAGTATTTTCCAGTTTTCATAGTAGATAATCCGAGGTTAAAAAAAGCTTCTTTTTTAAAGTTAGATGACGTTGCACTTACTTGATTATCATTTAATGTCTCTATATCTGATATAGATATATGATCTTTATAAAAGAAATCATTAAGTGATTCCTGCGATAATTCGCCATTAATAAAACATAAAGTATATTTATTGTTATATTGCTCAATTGATAGGTTATTATCTCTAATACTTTCTGATTCATATTTCTTCAAGTGACTGCTCGAAGAGAATTTCCAGTTTTCAAGCTTTTTAGACGGATATCCCAGCTGCTGAAACTGACGACGACTATCTTGTTTTATTTTTTTTAACATATATCTATTCCAGAATCCATGAATAGCCTTTTTCTTCCACTTCTTTTGCAAGATTCATGTCTCCCGACTTTACAATCTTTCCATCAATCATAATATGCACTACATCTGGTTTAATATAGTTTAACAGTCGTTGATAGTGTGTAATGATAAGAACAGAATTATCGCTATTATTAAATTCATTGACTCCTTCTGCTACAGTACGTAGAGCATCGACATCTAAACCAGAGTCTGTTTCATCTAAAACAGCAAACTTTGGATTAAGCATTAATAGCTGTAAGATTTCACTTTTCTTTTTTTCTCCACCAGAAAATCCATCGTTAATAGATCTTTTTAAAAAGGAATCATCTAATCCAAGGTGTGATAATATCTTTTTAGCAGTCGTTAGAAATTCAACAGCATCTACTTCATCTTTGCCGACATGTTTATTGTGCGCATTTAGTGCTGCTCTTAAAAAATATGCCATACTTACTCCTGGAATAGCTACTGGATATTGAAAGCATAGAAATAGCCCTTCCAGCGCTCTGTTTTCAATACTCATTTCTGTAATATCAGTTTCATTCATTTCAATTGATCCACTATCAACTTCATAAGTTTCATTTCCTGCAATAACATTGGCTAATGTACTTTTTCCTGATCCGTTACGACCCATAATAACATGAACTTCACCTTTAGGAATTTCTAAATCGATTCCTTTTAGAATCTGTTTATCTTCTACTGATGCTTCTAATTTTTTAATTTTAATCATTATTTACCCCACACTATTTTCTAATGTTACTTCAATTAATTGTTTTGCTTCTACTGCAAATTCCATTGGCAATTCAGCGAATACTTCTTTACAGAATCCGTTAACAATCATAGATACTGCATCATCCAAGTTAATCCCTCGTTGATTGCAGTAGAATAGTTGATCTTCACCTATACTAGATGTAGTTGCTTCATGTTCCATTTTTGCAGTTGGATTTTTTACATCAATATATGGAAAAGTATGTGCTCCACATTTATTACCAATTAATATAGAGTCACACTGTGAAAAATTTCTTGCATTTTCTGCATTTTTCATAATTTTTACACCACCTCTATATGTATTTTGTCCTTCTCCAGCTGAGATCCCTTTAGAGATAATTGTACTTTTCGTATTTTTCCCAATATGAATCATTTTTGTTCCGGTATCAGCTTGCTGCTTATTCTTTGTTACTGCTACAGAGTAAAATTCGCCGACACTGTTATCGCCTTGCATCACTACACTAGGATATTTCCACGTAACTGCAGAGCCAGTTTCAACTTGAGTCCAAGAAATTTTAGATCTCTCTCCAGCACATTTACCTCTTTTAGTAACAAAATTATAGATTCCACCTTTACCATCTTTGTCACCAGAATACCAATTTTGAATTGTAGAATATTTGATTGTTGCATCTTTATGTGCTACTAGCTCAACACATGCTGCATGCAGCTGATTTTCATCGCGCATTGGAGCTGTACATCCCTCTAAATAGCTAACATGACTGCCTTCATCTGCTATGATAAGCGTTCTTTCAAATTGACCTGTATTAGCTGCATTAATTCTGAAGTATGTGGAAAGTTCCATCGGGCAGCGAACGTTTTTTGGGATATATACAAAAGAGCCATCACTAAATACTGCTGAATTTAATGCAGCAAAATAGTTATCTGTACGAGGGATAACTGACCCTAAATATTTTTTAACTAATTCCGGATGTTCAATGACAGCTTCAGAGAAAGAACAAAAGATAACCCCATGTTTTGACAGTTCTTTTTTAAAAGTTGTTGCTACAGACACACTATCAAATACTGCATCGACTGCAACGCCTTCAAGACGCTTTTGTTCGTTCAGTGAAATACCTAATTTATTATATGTTTCTATAATATCTGGGTCAACATCATCAAGACTGTCATTCTTTTTATATTTAGGCGCAGCATAATAGCTTAATGACTGATAATCTACAGGATTATAATCAACTTGAGCCCATGTAGGCTCTTCCATTTTTTGCCAACTCTTATATGCTTTTAATCGCCAATCTAATAACCATTGAGGCTCTTTTTTTAATTTAGAAAGTCTCGTAATGACGTCTTCATTTAAGCCAGGTTCAAATGTAGTTTGTTCAATATCGGTAGTAAACCCATATTTATATTCTCGATCCAAAGCTGAATCGATAATCTGTTGATTCTTATCAACCATTATGCTGAAAAGCTAATACCACAACCGCACGTTCTCTCTGCGTTTGGATTATTAACTTTAAACCCTCCATTTAATAAGTCATTAGAAAAATCTATCTCACAACCTCTAACATAAATCCAGCTCTTAACATCACAAAAAATTTTAATTCCATGACTTTCATACACTTTATCAAATTCTTTTTTCTCTGCATCAAAAGTAATATTATACGACATTCCTGAACAACCGCCCGTATCAATAGCAACACGAATACCTTGCATTGATTTCTCCTCATTTTTCATGATATTTTTAAGTCGAGTAGCAGCTTTTTCTGTAATAGTAATTGGTTGTTCTATATTTTCATTTTTCATATTAAAAACCTAGCTTATGTCTTCCTTCTTCGGTCATCATTTCAGGACTCCAAGGTGGATCAAATGTAATTTCTACATTAACATTAGTCATATATTCTAATGTTGAAATTTTGCTTTTTATATCTTCTACCATATACTGACCCATTGAACATCCTGGCGTAGTCAATGACATAGTAATATCTACACCAAATGTATTTTTTGGTTGTTCATATACATTTAACTCATAAATCAATCCAAGATTCCAGAGATCAATAGGAAGCTCAGGATCATTGCATTGTTTTAATATATCAATGATATTATTCTTTATATCTTTCATAACAGAAAAAAAATTTAACCTATAGAACCTTTATGTCCTATAATTTTAGGAAATATTTATTAATTCCTATACTCATTGCTTACTTTATTTCCGCAATGTAAATTGATGTTCATTTGAATAAAAAAATGAGTACAAAAGTTAAATTAGAAACAGTCGATAATGTAACAATTCGATTTGCTGGTGATTCTGGAGATGGAATGCAGTTAACAGGGGGAAGATTTACTCAAACCTCTGCAATTATGGGGAATGATTTAAGTACTTTACCAGATTTCCCTGCTGAAATTCGTGCACCCGCTGGTTCTTTAGCTGGAGTAAGTTCATTCCAAATTCATTTTAGCTCTCAAGAAATTCATACTCCTGGTGAGAAGCCAGATGTGTTAGTAGCAATGAATCCCGCTGCACTAAAGGTTCATTTAGAAGAATTGACTCCAGGAGGAACATTAATTATCAATAAAAATGCATTTACTTCAAAGAATTTAAAACTAGCTGGATATGAAAGTGATCCTACCGAAGATGGATCTTTAGAGGATTATTATTTAACCCATTTTATTGAAATGAATAAGCTAGTAGAGTTAGCATGCGAAGGAATCGATTTAGCACCAAAATTAATTGATAGAACAAAAAATCTATGTGCTCTAGGAGTACTATTCTGGATTTATGATAGGCCTTTAGAACCAACTATTGAGTGGTTAAATAAAAAATTTAAATCTAAACCAGATATTGTTGATGCAAATGTTAAAGCGCTGCATGCAGGATATAATTATGGAGAGACAGCTGAAATATTCACAACAAGATATGTTGTAGAAAAAGCGGAATTACCAGTTGGAAAATATAGAAATATCAATGGAACGCTAGCGTCATGTCTAGGGTTATTAACTGCTGTAGAAAAAAGTGGTCTTAACTTAACCTTTGCAGGCTATCCAATAACCCCAGCAAGCAATATTCTTCACACACTTGCTAACTGGAAAAGTTTTGGTATAAAGACATATCAAGCTGAGGATGAAATTGCTGGGATAGGAGCAGCATTAGGAGCAGCATTTGGTGGATCATTAGGAGTTACTGCATCATCTGGGCCAGGTATTGCACTAAAGGGAGAATTTTTAGGATTAGCATTGATTACTGAACTACCATTGGTAGTTATTAATGTGCAAAGAGGTGGACCAAGTACTGGATTACCTACAAAAACTGAACAATCAGATTTATTCCAAGCTATGTATGGAAGAAATGGAGATTCACCAGTACCAGTTATTGCTGCAACGACTCCAGGAGATTGTTATCATACTGCATATGAAGCTTGCAGAATTGCAGTCAAATATATGACTCCAGTAATTATGTTGACAGATGGATATTTAGCTAACGGTTCAGAGCCATGGATGATTCCTAATCCAGATGATTTAGAAGATTTTAATGTAGAGTTTGCTAAAGAAAATGATTCAGATGAAGAGCAACATTTACCATACAAGAGAGATAAAAAGACTTTAGCAAGAAATTGGGCTATTCCAGGAACAAAAGGTTTAGAACATCGTATTGGAGGAATTGAAAAACAGGATATAACCGGGAAGGTTAATTATGATGCAGATAATCATGAGCATATGACTTTAACTAGAGCTCAAAAAGTAGCAAATGTTATGAATGAAATACCACCAATTAAAATTTATGGTGAAAAAAAAGGGGATTTATTAATTTTAAGTTGGGGTAGTACTCATGGAGCCTGTAAAACTGCTACAGAAAGGCTATTAAAAGAAAAATTAGCAGTAGGACATGTTTCATTAAAATGGATTAATCCACTGCCTAGCGATTTAAAGAAGATTTTATCTAATTACAAGAATGTGTTAATACCTGAAATAAATACAGGACAATTAAGTCAGATTATACGTGCAAAATATTTAGTTGATGCAGTAGGATTGAATGAAATCCAAGGAAAACCACTAGGAACTTCAACTATTGTGGAAAAATCAAAGGAGCTAATTAAATGAGCGATAAGCCTTTATTAAAAAAATCTGATTTTCAATCAGATCAAGCAATTCGTTGGTGTCCAGGATGTGGAGATTATGCAATATTAGCTCAAACTCAAAAAGTCTTTCCAGAAATTACTGAAAAGAAAGAAGACACAGTTTTTATATCTGGTATAGGGTGCTCAAGCAGATTCCCATATTATATGAATACATATGGTTTTCATACTATTCATGGAAGAGCTCCAACGGTAGCTAGCGGTTTGAAGTTAGCTAATCCTGATTTATCAGTTTGGCTAGTTACTGGAGATGGAGATGGATTATCAATTGGCGGAAATCATCTCATTCATCTATTAAGAAGAAATATTAATGTGAACGTAATGTTGTTTAATAATAGAATTTATGGGCTAACAAAAGGACAATATTCCCCTACATCAGAACAGGGAAAAGTCACATATTCTACTCCTATGGGATCGTTAGACTATCCTTTCAAGCCTACTCAACTTGCTATTGGTTCACAAGGATCTTTTGTAGCCAAAACGATTGATAAAGAATTAAAGCATTTAAGAAGCATGATAAAAAGAGCACATCAACATAATGGAACAGCATTTATTGAAATTTATCAGAATTGCAATATCTTTAATGATGGCGCTTTTGGAAATTTAACTGATAGAGATACAAAAGCTGAACAACTTCTATATCTTGAAAATGGTGAACCAATGATTTTTGGATCTGAAAAGAATAAAGGAATTTATTTGGATGGGACTAAACCAAGAGTTGTAGAAATAGGAAAAAAATATTCAATCGAAGATATTTTAGTTCATGATGAATCGGATATCTTTATAGGGAATATGCTATCTCATTTTACTGCAGATGAAGATTTTCCTGAAGCTTTAGGAGTATTATTTTGCAAAGAGAGACCAACCTATGATGGTCTAATGTTAGACCAAATGAAAGAGGCAAGTAAGCAAAAAGGTAAAAGTTTGCATGATTTATTACATGCTGGAGATACATGGGAGGTGAAGTGACAAAGTTTAGAAATGAAAAAGACAGTATTGGCCAAATAAAAGTATCTAAAAATGCTTATTTTGGAGCACAGACTCAAAGGGCGATTGAAAATTTTCAAATTGGATGGCCAATGGAGTTTAGTCTTATTCTGCCATATATCATTATTAAGAAAGCCGCAGTAATGGCTAACCATTCTCAAAAAAAAATATCAAAAAAATTAGCGAACGCTATTATAAAATCATGTGATAATCTCATTGATCACCCAGAAAAATTTCTTGATCAATTCCCTGTACCGGTATTCCAAACAGGAAGTGGAACTCAGACTAATATGAATGTAAATGAAGTAATTGCTAATAGAGCCAATGAAATATTGGGCGGGAAATTAGGTGAATATAAATTTGTTCATCCAAATGATCATGTAAACATGTCTCAATCTACTAATGACACATTCCCAACTGCGACTCTTATAGGATGTGTTTTAGCCGTAGAAGATAGTTTGCTACCTAACTTAGATCTTTTAGAGAAATCACTAAAAAAGAAAACCAAAGAGTTTAATAAAATTATAAAAGTTGGTAGAACACATTTGCAAGACGCAACCCCTATCAGATTAGGGCAAGAATTTTCTGGATATGCTTCAATGGTTAGTCATGATATCAAAAGAATAAAAAATGCAGTTAAGGAGTGTACACAACTTCCAATTGGTGGAACTGCTGTGGGAACAGGAATTAATACAATAGAAGGATTTGATACATTAGCAGCAAGCTTTATTACAGAGGAGACTGGTATAGAATTTAATGTATGTGATAATAAATTTGAGTTACTATCATCTCAAAATGCTATATCTAATTTATCTTCTCAAATTAAAATATGCGCAGGCTCACTAAACAAAATTGCTAATGATATTAGATGGCTAGCAAGTGGTCCTATGGCAGGAATTGGAGAGTTGATACTTCCATCAAATGAACCAGGAAGTTCTATTATGCCTGGTAAAGTTAACCCAACACAGTGCGAAGCAGTAAATATGGTTTATGCACAAATTTTGGGCAATGATTTGACAATCAATTATGCGGGATCCAATGGTAACTTTGAATTAAATACATACAGACCAATTATTGCATCTTCTATTCATGAGTCCATTACTTTATTAGCAGAAGCGGCTGAGTCTTTTACGTTAAATGCGCTAGATGGTTTAGAAGCAAATAAGGCCAAGATTGAAGAAAATTTAAATAAATCATTAATGCTCGTAACAGCATTAAATCCGGTAATTGGATATGAAAAAGCAGCAGAAATTGCAAAAAAAGCTTTTAAAGAAAATATTTCATTAAAGGAAAGTGCAAAGAAATTGAAATATCTTTCGGAACAAGAGTTTGATGAGATCGTTAAACCAGAATTAATGGTTTCTCCAAAAAAA
>CERX01056943.1_pt1 | contig 15625 bp, 18 predicted proteins | sample 350251 | NCBI WGS metagenome assembly CERX01 (sample SAMEA2621044, study PRJEB7988) | marine metagenome | biome: marine biome (ENVO:00000447); feature: deep chlorophyll maximum layer (ENVO:xxxxxxxx); material: "saline water (ENVO:00002010), including plankton (ENVO:xxxxxxxx)" | depth 50 m
ACACGATATGTTCGATCAGCTACTCTTATTGATTTAGTATATTGTTTTGTTTTATACTATTTCAAAGAAGTAAACAATATACCGATGAGTACTACATTTGTTTTTATGGGAATGTTAGCAGGGAGGGAGCTTGGTATTTGGATGTCTCTTGGTTATGGCGAACTAACATATACGAGTAGACATAAAAAGGCAATTTTCCCAATGCTATATAAAGATTTCCTTAGACTAATGCTAGGACTGATGATTAGCGTTTCACTTGCCTATGGAATTCAGTGGTATAGTGCACTTTAAAAATGATATGTTGCAGCACTGAAAACTATTGATGATATTATTATAGAATATGAATCTCAAGAATAAAATTGTATTAGTAACAGGTGCCGCCAAAGGCATTGGACTTGCTACCGTTAAGCGACTACTCAAAAAAGAAGCAAAAGTTATTCTATGGGATTTTCAACCTGATGATTTAAATACTGCTGTTCAATCTTTAAAAAATGAGGGTCATGACGTGTTTTCTCAAGTATGTGATGTTACCAATAAAGAACAGGTCTATGACAACGCAGAAGTCATCAAAAAAGAAATTGGAGATATTGACATATTGATCAATAACGCTGGAACGGTGTATACAGGATATATGCTAGATCGTTCAGATGCAGAATTAGAAAATATGATTAATGTAAATTTTACTTCTATGATTTATACTATTCGCGCCTTTATGCCTGCAATGTTAGAAAAGAATAAAGGACATATTGTTAATATTTCATCAGCATCTGCATTAATTGGTGCTCCTAAATTAGCGATATATGCTGCCACAAAATGGGCGGTCATGGGCTTAACAGAGTCGTTAAGAATGGAAGCAATTAAGATGGGGAAAAAAGGAGTCAAGTTTTCCTCTGTCCATCCTAATTTCTTAAAAAAAGGACTATTTGAAGGAGCAAAACTAAATCTTTTAGGCTCTATATTTGCACCAGGAGTTAAATCGCATGATGCGGTTGCAAAAGTTATTGTAAATAAAGCAATTCGCTGGGGATTTCATTCGCCTAAAGTTCCTTGGATTATGAATCAATCTGTATTATTAAGAGCATTACTTCCAAGTTCTTTATTAATCAAATTTGGGAATATATATGGTGTAAATAATATGATGGACGAGTATACAGGCTATAAGGATGGCCGTTAATTTTTTTCTTTACTATAAATATCGAGAATAAGTAGAATAAGCCAATGAATAATACAATAAAAATAGCAGTCACAGTATGTAGTTTACTTTTAATTGCTAACTGCAATCAAGATACATCTAATATAGAAGAGAATGAAGAGTCTCTGATAGTAACTTTTGAAGACTCATTGAGCTATGCTCTTGGTATCAACATTGGAAAAAATTTACCTGATGCACAATTCAATAGAGATCTTTTGAAGCAAGGACTGGATGATTACTGGAATCAAAATGAACCAAGATTGGATAATGCCGATAGACAACAAATATTACGAGAGTTTAATGTAAGAAATTCTCAAATAGAAAGAGATGCGATGCAATTAGTGTCAGAAAGTGCCAGAGAATTATCTAGAAAAAATAAAATGGTAGGACAAGAATTTTTAGAAAATAATAAAGCAAAAGAAGGGGTGCGTGTTCGTCAACGTAGTGGCTTACAATATAAGATTATTCAACAGGGATCTGGCAAGGTTCCAGATTATGATGACAAGGTGACTGTACATTACCATGCATATTTAGTAGATGGTTACAAGTTTGATAGTAGCTACGATAAAGGTCAACCACTGACACTGGAAGTATCACGTTTTGTCCCTGGTTTTCAAGAAGCATTACTTATCATGTCCGTTGGATCAAGATGGGAAGTTTATATACCTTATAATTTGGCTTATGGAGAACAAGGAATTAAAGGTTCAAAGTTAGGAGAATATGTTGTCCCACCTTCTTCAACTCTTATTTTTGAAATGGAATTATTAGCTATTGTTGAATAAATCTAAATAAATATGATGTTATTAATTAAAAAATGGTATATAGCGCTCTTCATTATCTTCTCACCATTAATTGCTCAGGATATTAATGGAAAAGTTGTATTTGCCTATACAGATAAAGAGGAAGCAGAATCTTTTAGCTTAAAACGAGTTTATTTAACCTTTTCTAAAGCAATTTCTGAAGAACTCTCAGTTACAATTCAAACAGATGTTGACTCAGAAAGTTCTCCTCAAAATATTTATCTTAAAAATGCCAAAGCAGATTGGAAAACATTAAATGGAACTGTTGTTATTGGATTGCAAGGCATGAATATGTTTAAAATTCAAGAAATGAACTGGGGAAAACGATACCTTGATAAAACTGTAATGGATCGTTTTAAGTACTCTAGTTCTGCTGATATGGGAATAGGATATTATCACTCAAAAGATAAATTACATGGCAGCATATTAATGACAAATGGTACGGGTTTTAAAAAATCAGAAGATGATTCACACAAAAAATTATCTTTACAATTGATTTATGGAGATTCAAAACTATCCAAGTCTGATGGATTCAATGTGGGTGCAGTTTTTTCTCATGAGCCTTATGAACGAGAAGGTGAAGTTGGAATTCCAGAACAGCCTACGGGAGAGCATACCAAGAAGGTATTTGGAATGTTCGGTGGGTATGCAAAGAACAATCTGCGTATTGGAGCAGAATGGAATCAACTAGAAGATTCTGGATTGCTAGATGGCAATTACAATGACAATCTTTCGTCCTTTTATATAAACTATGCTTTTAATCCTAAAAACACTTTAGTTATGAAGCATGATATGGTATCTGGGAATAAAGATGCTAATTATACATTAGTTGCAGTAGAATTTGCTCCCACCAAAGGATTGAATGTTGCACCGAATGTACGTTCTGATGATGGCACCAATGCTCTTGGAGTAAATTTCCAATTTGCATTTTAGAATGCTTTATGTACCGATAGCAATATTACTCATTCTTATTATAGCGTATCGTTTCAGAAATACTATTATTATGAATATCTATAAGCTTCCACTTATTAGAAAGTCGTGGCAGTTGCCAGTAATGGACGCGGGAACATTTGAAGTAAGTCCTAATAATGATAAGCCGGTGGTAGTGTGTTGTGGTGATAGTATTACGCATGGGCACATTGGATATGACTGGGTAAGCACATTACGCAATAAAGATGATTCAAAACTATATATTAATGCAGGAATTAATGCTGATTTGACATGGAACTTAAATGAGAGGGTAGACAATATTATTAAGCACAATCCTGACTATATTACTATTTTAATTGGGACCAATGATGCAATAGGTAGTCAAAATATTAAACATATTCAGGACTATTATATGGAAACAAAAGGATTACCACGATTGCCTCATATTGATTGGTATGCATCAGAATTAGAACGATTTATTACAACAGTTCAAGATCAAACACATGCAAAGATTGCAATTAGTACACTTCCTTGGTTGGGAGAGCAGTCTGATGCTGAAATTATCAGAGTTGTCAAAGCCCATAATAATATTATTAGATCATTATCTCAACAATATAGATTGACACTTATCGATTTGTTTAAGCATTTTGAAGAATTAATTGATTCCAATGATACCGTGCCATACACCACAACAGAATGGAGAAGATTAAGAGGATTAAGAGCTGTTATATTGCATTATGTATTTGGATGGAGCTGGACCCGTATTGGAGAAAAATATAGATTAAAGTTATTGTGTGATCATATTCATTTAAATGAATATTCAGGAGAAATATTGCAAAATCTGATGGAAGAATTTATTAATTAAAGGATTTTAATTTTTATCATTACCCATTAGTAATTTTTCTTCCCTTCAGGGTACTTTTTTACATTATCAGATCCTCCTATTTTATTATTATGCTTGGTAGTTGGAGATCTACGAGGCCTTTTTTTTGTTGAATTCGTTGATTCCCCTTGAAGATACAAGCTCAATGCGAATTGAGGAGATGTTGCGTTAATGGTACATTGAGAAACATATCCTTGATTCATCAGATTATTTTCAACGAATTGATTCCCTTGGATTCCAAAAAATACACCGGATCCTATGGCAAAACCCATATTTACTGCTCTATCAAAAGAATTACGATACATGTCATATCCGTAGTAATATTCATCATACATTCCCATGTCAATGTAGTAGGGATCAAGAACGAGCAACTCTATAAAAAACCATGTTAAAATAATGGTCCAAAATATTCCAACTATTACCCATAATTGTTTAGCAATAAGCCAAAAGCCTGGAATTAAAAAGGCAGGCCAAGACCACCCAATTTTTACTGCTTCTAGCATTCCAAAAGGGTTCTTATATATATTGTATGCCTTCATTTTTTATTTTCCATTTCTTCTCTTACGACATTGTAATTATTAAGTATAGCACCAATCAATAAATTCAATAAAAGGAAAGCTGAAATACAAAACCACAATACATGATAAAGAGTTACAACTGGTTTAGAAACATCAATTAACCCAAGCTCACTTGCAGTTATTAAATTATATCTAACATCAGTCCAATCTTCACCCGTTAGTATGCGAAATAGTGTAAACATTGATTCATGTAATGTTCCATAAGGATCAGGAGAGTTGACCGGTGCATTAGGAGATTCATTTATAAAAAGCTCATATTTTTTTAACATATCTTCATTTTCACTATTATTTGGAATTTTAAAAATTGTCACCCCTATAATGGAAAAGAGATAGAAAAATATCATAAAGAAAAGAGTATTATACCATAGACTCCTAAAAGATCTAAATAGAACAGTAATTATTAGTTGAAATTCAGAGCTCGTTCTTAGTAATCTTAAAATTCTAAACACTCTTAAAACTCTAAGAGCTACAACATATCCACTTCCACCAATAATAGATTCTGGAATTAGACTAATTAATACAATAAACGAGTCAAAGTTATTCCAAGGATCTTTAAAAAATGAAATAGTAGAATCCCTTACAATAAATCTCATAGAAATTTCAATGACAAAAATAGCCAGGCAAATAGTTTGAATTTGCGATATTAATTGTGAAGAAAAATATGTCTCTATACCAATTAACGCACAGTTTATTAAAATAACTAAACTAATAAATAGTTCAAATTTTTTTGAAAAAACTAAATTTTTGATATTTAAAATTTTTCTCATAAAATTATAAATTTATTCCGAAAGTAAGATTAAAGTCATTAGCACTTGTTATATAAGAAATTCCCATACTATTAAAAATTCCATCTTCCTTACCAATCTTAAAAGAGGCTCCAATATATAAAGATGGAATAGTATTACTTTCATTGTCATCTACTACATAATAAATACCTCGATGATCACCAAGAATCTCACTTAGATCCCTATATTTAAAATATTCTTGCTCAAAAGATAGTCCTCCACCAAGATATAATTTTGCAGATGTCATATTAAAAACATATCCTCCCGCAATCCATAATTCCTCCGATACTTTTCCTAATTCAAGATCATCAAAAAGGCCAGGTGCGAAATCATAGGCATCGCTACCAGCAGAATCAAATAAATTTCCACCTACAGCGACAAAAAAAGGTTTTGAGAATTCATAGCTACCTGAAATAGTAAATCCAGAATTATTTTTACCTAATCCAAAAGCAACAGAATCTTGTCCTAGTGCATTTGATACAAAAAATGTTATAACTAAAAATTTTACTATATTTTTGATAATTAAATTCTCTCTCATGAATAAAATATAAAATAATTCTCCTCAAAAATAAATAGTAATAACGAAAGCGGATTATCTAACTATTAACGGAAGATCGGTAAATTGTATATAGTTGGTTGCATAGTCGGTAAAATTGAAGTTTTAAAAAAGAGTAAAAATGAGGCTTGTCATCATACCCCGGACAGCATTTGTACCTGCGACCTATGGATTAGAAAATCTTTGACTTCTCAACGAGAAAATTAAAGAAATATTTTATACTTAATTTTTAATCTAATTTTTTTAAGGCTTCAACTAATTGAAATTCTTTGTCAAATCTTTCTTTCATTCCACCTTTTTCTTTAAGTAAAATATATCCGTAAGATTTTGATCCAATTGCAATTTTATCACCATAGCGAGTATCATACCAATATTGATCACCTTTGCTATCAATAATTACTTGGTATCTACCATTTTGATTTTCTTTTTCATGATCATCGAATCCCATTAATAAAAACAAGTTTACTGTTGTTAATATTCCAATTAAAAAACTCTTAATATCTACTTTCATTTATCACTCCTTTTTAAAATTAATAAATAGAATCTAATTATTTTATGCTATAAAAAGGATTTTAAAGAAGAGAGGTTAGATTTTAATTTGTACCCTTGACAGGATTTGAACCTGCGACCTACGGATTAGAAATATTTTGTTTTCTAGACAAAAAAATTGAGAAAATATCATCTAATAAATTTCAAATGAAGAATGAGTATGGCTTTCTTCAGCACGATCATCTATTTCATCTTCTAAATCATCTATTTTTGCCTTTAATGATCCATATCCACCATATCCATAATCAGAATGGTCAATATCCCCTGAATCATGAGTATGATCATTGTCATGAACAATGCTACTGAAACCATAAATCAAAAAAATATTCATGGTAAATAATATACCAATGATAAAACTTTTAATGTCTAATTTCATATTTCTCTCCTTATTTATTTCTATAAATATACCAGAATAGTCTTGCAATATAAAAGGTATTTTAAAAAGTGAGAAAAGGGGATTTGTGATCGTACCCCGGACAGGATTTGAACCTGTGACCTACGGATTAGAAATCCGTTGCTCTATCCAGCTGAGCTACCGGGGCATGAGAGGAATTTAGTTAATTAAAAAAATATTTAAAGTAGTTTTTTCCATTTATTTATAGACGAAGTCTCGACGGAGAAATTTCTTGCAATAATTCTTCTTTTGCTGTAGTATAGAGTAGATTAGAATAAAAAACATTTTCAATTAAATTTTCAAGGAGAAAATCATGGCTGAAAAAGTAAAATCAACAGGTGTTAGCAAAGAAAGCGGTTACTTATACTACTTAGGTAAAGATGGTAACGTATGGCGTTCAGGAATGTCACGAGGCGGATCTGGCGGCGGAAATGCAGAAAAAGTTGCTGATGCAGGTGTTACACGTGAAAGTGGCTGGTTATACTTCATCGACAAAGATGGAGATGTATCTCGCGCTAAAATGGCTAGAGGTAGAGGTTAAAAATTTTAACGTTTATCTTTTAGATATTTCAAATAAAAAAGGAGCATTAATTGCTCCTTTTTTATTTTATAATTGAATTCTTATTGCTTGATACAATTCCACTCGATACAATCATTCTGAATCCTTCTTCTACATCAACTTCAGCCTCTAGTGTGTCTTCTTTAGGTACAATGAGAAAAAATCCAGAAGTAGGATTTGGGGTTGTAGGAACAAATAGGTGATAAAATTCTTCATTTTTTTGATTGGTAGACTCGCTTGTTACGAATCCTAATGTCCACACTCTTTTTCTTGGATATTCAATATAGACTACTTTTTCAAAAGAGTGGGCACCACCACCAGAGATAGATTCTATGATTTGTTTACTGGTTGTATATATCATCCCAATTAATGGAATCTTTTTAAAGACATTTTCCATCCATGCAACAACTCTTCTACCTAATACATTTCTAGCTAATGCACCTACAATAATTAAAGAAATTATTACAAAAATAATACCAATTAATGAGCTTAAGTTAAAACCTAGAAATGTAGTATTTACTATTTCTCTTATAGGTTCTGATACTTTATCGCCTAATCCAATAATTGCTTTAAATAAAGCTTGCAGCACATATACTATTAATGCTAGGGGAACAATAGTCGCTAAACCAGCTAAAAATGAATTTTTTATTTTATTTCCCATATCCATATCAATTTATTAAAAAATAAATTCTATTTCCTATATATAAGTATAGAACTAGATAAAATTAAAAATGTCCCAAAATATTCCATTTTTGACAAATCTTCACCAAGAAATAAATAACCTAAAATTATTGCAACAATTGGAGGAAAAATTGCAACATAGGTTACTTGTGTTACATTAAGATGTTTATAAAGCCAGAAATATATCCCCCAAGATATAAATCCACCAAACACCACTAAATAAAAGGTTGTAAATATCAATGAATTATACCAAGGTTGATCATTTAAAATCCATTGTATTTCAGAAAATTTATCTCCCTGTAAAAAGGATAAGCTAAGCATAACTACTCCACATAAAATTTGACAAACAGCATTCATTTGAAAAGGCCCAACATCTTTATTATGCTTTTTATATTGTACAGTTGGAAAAGCTGCAATGATAATTACCATTATTAATATCAATGACGAAGAAAGCGATTCAGCTTCTAAATTAACCTGATCATAACACATAATTGAAATTCCAATTAATCCAATTATTAATGCATATAATTTATTTTTTGTAAATTGTTCCGCTGGATCATCTTTAATCATATAATGTGCCATTATACTTGTGAACAATGGAAAAGAGGCCCACAGAATAGCACTAATACTTGATTCTGGAATATTGATTATTGCCCAATATGAGTAGTAGTATGAAAGACTAAAATTTAATAATCCAAAAGATAGATATAGCTTTATTGCTTGAATATCAAAAGGTATTTTTAATTTTTTATATTTACAGAAAATTAAAAAAAGTATCCCCGAAAAGAAAAATCTAAAGCCAACACCAAATGCTGGTGTCATACCAGTGCCGTCTAGAGAAATTTTAATAAAATACCAAGTAGATCCCCAGATCAAGCACAATACAATAAAAGGGAAAAGAATTCTATTATTCATTAATTAGACTTATAAAGAGTTGATAGGAATGTACTCGCAATATAAATACTTGAGTATGTTCCTATAATTACTCCTACAAGAAGCGTAAAGGCAAAAGGACGGATAGTGGCTCCACCGTACATCAATAGCACTGTAATTACTAGCAGTGTTGTAAGTGATGTAATAAGAGTTCTACTTAATGATTGATTAATGCTCTTATTAATAGTTTCATCAAGTAAAACAGTACCAGAAGATTTCATATTTTCTCTAATTCTGTCTAAAATTACAATAGTATCATTCAGTGAATAACCTACAATTGTTAAGAATGCAGCTACTGTACTTAAAGTGATCTCGTATCCTGTTAAAGAAAAGATTCCCAAAGTAATAGTAATATCATGTATGAGAGCTAGAATTGCACCAATAGCAAATTTAAATTCAAATCTGATAGAAATGTATAAAAGGATGAGTGTAAGGGCAGAAAGAATAGACCAGAATGCCTTTCCACTTAATTCAGTACCTACTTTTGGACTTACAGTGTCTAATGATAGAATAAAATTATTTTTATCTTCAGGAACTTTATCTCCCATAGTTTGATAAATATGATTTACGATATCTTGAGCAAAATCTGGAGATACATTATCTCTAGCTTTAACTTTGATCATGACATCATCTGTGCTACCAAAATGTTTAATTTCTTCTGTGCTTAAATCAACAACTTGGTTATCTGATGGAATAGCTTTCATTGCATCTCTAACTTCTTCAATATTTACTTCTTCAGAAAAATTTAGTCCAATCATGGTTCCGCCTTTAAAATCAATACCAAGATTAATGCCCATTAGTAGTAGCGCAATAGAGCCAGTTGCCATAATACCAGATACTGTGAATCCAACATTTTTCAATGCCATAAAGTTTATTTTTGTATTTTCCATAAATTTCATAATTAGATACTTAATTTTTCTATATTTTTTCTAGATGTAACAAAATCAAATACAAATCGCGTAACAATAATTGCTGTAAACATACTAACAATAATACCCCAGAATAATACGGTAGCAAATCCCTTAATTGGACCGCTACCATATTGATATAATACAGCTGCTGCAATTCCTGTTGTTAAATTTGCATCAACAATAGTCGTAATAGCTCTCTGATATCCTGAATCAATTGCAGATCGTACAGATTTACCATTTCTTAATTCTTCTTTAATTCTTTCAAAGATAATAACATTAGCATCAACTGACATTCCTACTGTTAAAATAAGTGCCGCAATTCCTGGTAGAGTCAATGTTGCTCCTAATAGGGCTAATACCCCTAGCAACAATATTAAAGTCCACATTAGAGAAAAGCTTGCAATAAATCCTGATGCGCGATAATAAAATATAATGAATAGGACAATTAATAATAGACCGATCATAATAGATGATGTTCCTGCGCTAACAGATTCAGCACCAAGAGAAGGACCAACAATTCTTTGGTCTACTATTGTTACAGGAACCGGTAATGCACCAGCACGTAATACAATAGCAAGAGTTTCCGCCTCTTTTATAGAATCCATACCTTCGATGACTGTACCACCTCCAAAGATTTGACTCTGGATAACAGGAGCCATATGCACTTTTTTATCTAATACAATTGCAATTCTTTTATTGATATTAACCCCAGTAATTCTTGCCCACTCTCTTGAACCTTCATTATTCATCTCAACTTGTACAATAGGTTGTCCAGCACTAACACCAGACTGGCTTAATCTCATTTGTGCATCTTCTATCACGCCACCTGTTAGTTCTGCATTATCCATAAGATGATACAATAAATAGACTTCCTCTTCCTCTTCAAAATCATTGATTAGTGTTACAGGAGAATTGCTAGTCAGGAATAAGCTTCCAGTCGCATCTAGCACTTGCTGAACGTTTTCCTGATTTAAAATATTTTTTAATGTAGGTATATTTTCTGAAGAAATAGCTAAATCATTACCTACTGCTATTAATAAAGATGAAAATCCTAAACTAATCCCTTTGTCATTATCGGTGCTAAATAATTGATCAACATTATCCTTACTTTCTTCAACAGATGATATATCAAGATTAACAGATACAAGTCTGTCTATTTGCCTAATAATGGTATTTGTACTTTCTATATCTTTAACAATCATTAGTTCTAGCAAGGCAGTGCTTTGCAATAATTCTCTTGCACTTTCAGAATCTTGGATTCCAGCTAATTCAACAACAACTCTATTATTACCTTGTTTTTGAATTGTTGGTTCTGATACTCCAAATTGATCGACACGATTCTGAATAATCTCAATAATTCTATTAATAGAATCTGTTGATTGTAGATTTAATTGTTCAATAATCTGATCTTTTGTTTTACCATAGCTAATAAAATATCTAGGTAGTTTTAGGTCTTGTTCGGATGCTTTCTCTTCAAACAAAGCAAAAAAATCAGCGCTATTATTTTTATATTCCTGATTTAGTTCAGTAAGGAATCTATCAAATTTCTTATCTTTATTTTTTGCTAGACTATTAACAAGCTGTGGAAGATCTACTTCAAGAACGATGTACATACCACCTTTTAAATCAAGCCCTTGTTTAATGCTTTTAGACTCTAGATGTGCAAGCTTATCCTTTAACAAGCTGTCTTTTTTGTCTTCACTTAAAAATTCATCTTGCGACAATTGATATTGTAACAATTGATATTGTATTGATGGGAAAAGCGCATAAATACCTAACCCAAAAATAAACAGAATTAATAGTAATCTTGTTCCTAATGTATTGTTCATATTTTATTTAATTTAAAGTGAAAAGAATTTAATACTTTCAAATACTTTTTCACTATTTTTTTAAATTATATTTAATATCCTTCCAATATCACAAAAAGCACTTAATGCATGGTCAAGTTGTTCTTGAGTATGTTCTGCAGAAAGTTGAACTCTAATTCTTGCCTGGTCTTTACCTACTACTGGATATGAAAATGCGATAACATATATATTTTTTTTAAGAAGCTCTTCAGACATTTTTACGGCTTTCTTTGCATCATAAATCATGATAGGCACAATTGGATGATCAGTTCCTTTGATATCAAAACCATATTCTTTGATTTTTTCACGAAAATACATGGTATTTTTTTCTAGATTTTTTTTATAGCTAAAATCATTTTGAATCATATCAAAAACTTTAATGGATGCTGCAACTAGTGCAGGAGCAAGACTATTTGAAAATAAATAAGGTCTAGATTTTTGTCTTAATGTTTGAACAATTTCTTTAGATGAAGATATAAATCCACCAGATGCTCCACCTAATGCTTTTCCAAATGTTGAGGTAATAATATCAATGTCATCTAATACATTATGATAGTCTGCACTGCCTTTTCCTTCCTTGCCAAGAAATCCTGTTGCATGACAGTCATCTACCATAATCATCGCATCATATTTTTTTGCTAATGCAACAATCTCTTTTAATGGCGCCACCACTCCATCCATACTAAAAACTCCATCTGTTGCAATTAATTTTAATCGAGCAGTAGATTTTTGTAATAATTCTTCCAAGTGACCCATATCTGCATGCCTATAACGATTTTTCTCTGCTTTACATAGTCGGATACCATCTATAATAGAAGCATGATTCAGTTCATCCGAAAATACAGCATCCTCTTTTGACAGAATTGTTTCAAACAGTCCACCATTAGCATCAAAGCAGGAAGAATAAAGTATGGTATCTTCTTTTCCATGAAATTCACTAACTTTCTGCTCTAATTTTTTGTGAATTGTTTGAGTGCCACAAATAAATCTTACAGAACTTAAGCCAAAACCCCACTCATCAATTGCTTCAATAGCTGCTTTTTTTATATCAACATTATTTGATAACCCTAAATAATTATTAGCACAAAAATTTATAACTGTTTTTCCAAGTACATTAATTTCTGTTTCTTGTGGAGTTTGAATAATACGCTCATTCTTAAAAGTGCCATCTTTTTTTATTTGATCAAGCTGATTTTTTAAGATATTATTAATCTTTGTCATAATGTTTTCTTATTTCCGGTATTAAATAGTCGTTAAAGATTTCATTTTTATTATTCACTTTAAAATTCCATTTTTTTATAGCTTCATCACAATTTAAGTTTTCAGGCCATGTATCGGCAATAGATTGAAATTTAACATCTATATTATAATCTACAATAAATTCTGGAAATTCTTTTTGTAGTTCCACAAAAATATCTTTTGGGTTCAAACTAATTTCTTGAACATTAAATGTCCTAATTTTTGATTCAATATTTTTAGAACCCATCATTTGCAAAATAGCGTTGATTGCATTTTTAATTCCTAGGAAGGGAAGTGTTGTTTGTGGATCTACCTTACATACATATTTTTCATTATTATAAGCTGCATGCAACATTTGTGGAGCAAAATCAGTAGTACCTCCTGATGGTATCGTGTAAGGACTGATAATACCAGGAAATCTTAAGCATCGAAAATCAATTCCACAGCCCATTTCAATGCTTTCTTCATATTTTTGAGTACCAAATTGTTCTATAGCTAGCTTGTTACATCCATATATTGTATTTGGTTTGATAATATCTTGCTCTTTAGCATATGCTAGTTTTCTTGGTCCATATACTGCAATTGAGCTAGGAAAAAAGAGTTTCACAAACGATTGATGTTTCTTTCCATGATTCATGGCAGAATTGATTATCAATTTAGATCCTTCTTCATTTACCTCATAAGCTAATTGTGGATTTTTATTTGCAGACTGACTTAATAGTGCAGCAAAATGATATATTTCAGCAATATGGTAATCACTAAATATTGATTGAATCACATCTTTATTTAGAATACTATCTTTTATATAAGTTATATTATCATATTTAATGTCTGGTTCATGAATGTCTAAAGCTATAATATGTGTTTTTTGATTAGATAGAGATAAAAGAGTTTGCGTGCCTATTTCACCATTAAACCCTGTAATTAAAATTGTATTATCCATATTGTAAATTAACTCAATTGAGATGATTTTTTAAAAACTTTGTATTAAGATTGAATACCAATTAAATTTTTTCGCTCAAATGAAAAAGATTATCGCAGTTATTAACCAAAAAGGTGGCGTGGGTAAGACTACTACCGCTATTAATCTAGCCGCTAGCCTGGCTATACTGGAAAAAAGAACACTTCTTATAGATTTTGATCCGCAAGCCAATGCGACGACTGGACTGTCAGACTTTGGAATTGATAACAGCCATTCTATTTATGATGCATTAGGCGGGAACCAAACAATAAGAAAAGCGATATCTAGTACAAGTTTAGATTATCTTGATTTTATTAGATCTGACAATAACTTAGTTGGCTGTGAAGTAGAATTAGTTGGAGTTCAAAATAGAGAAAAGCAGTTGTTAAAGCTAATTAATAAGGTAAAGAAAGATTATGATTTTGTTCTAATAGATTGCCCTCCATCATTAGGACTTCTTACATTAAATGCTCTTGTTGCATCAAATAATGTTTTAATACCTATTCAAAGTGAATTTTTTGCTTTAGAAGGTTTAAAAAGCCTACAAGAGACTATTAGGTTAGTTCAAGATAATATGAATAATGATTTAAAGATATTGGGAATTCTCATTACTATGCATACAAGAAGATTGCGTTTGGCAAAGAAGGTTGAAAATCTATTAAGATTAAATTTTAAAAATAAGTTGCTTAAGACAAAAATTAGCAGAAATATCAGATTAGCAGAGGCTCCAGATGATGGAAAACCAGCTATTATGTATGATGTGGACTGTGCTGGAGCAAAAAACTATATGGAATTAGCACTGGAAATTTTAAATGAAAAAAAATAATCAAATAGGTCAAGGAATTGGTGCTTTACTTGCTCCAAAAAAAACACCCAATCATTTAGATCAGAATAGTATATTGGTTAGTAAGATTATTCCTAACCCAAATCAGCCTAGAAAAGTATTTAACGAAAAATCTTTAAAACAATTAGCACAGTCTATTGATGAAAAAGGATTAATAAGCCCTATTACAGTTCGAACATCTAATAATAAATATGTTATTGTTGCAGGGGAAAGAAGATTCCGAGCACACCAGCTATTAAAAAGAAAAAAGATTTTAGCATATATTATTGATACAGATTCAAATAAGGACATAATGTATATGGCTTTAATTGAAAATATACAAAGGGAAGACTTAAATGCAATAGAACAAGCAAAGGCTTATCAATACCTAAAAGATAATCTAGATAGCTCTATTACTGAAATTGCAAAAACAGTTGGCAAATCACGTCCAGCAGTTTCCAATTCATTAAGATTGCTAAATCTGCCTGAAGAGATTCAAGATAGCATTCTCAAGAATGAGATTAATGCAGGTCAAGCAAGAGCTATACTACAAAAAAAGACAACCCAAGGTATGATTCTTCTTTGGAGAAGATTACTCAAAGAAAAAATGTCTGTAAGAAAAGCTGAAGCAGCAGCATCAACTAGTATGAAACGCGATAAGCAAATAAATCAGATTGAAGACAATATCGCAAGGATTATTGGCACAAAAGTAACCATTAAAAGTAACAAAAAAACAAAAAAAGGTTTTGTAAAGATTCATTTTGATTCTAAAACATGGGATCGCGTTATTGATAAGTTGAAAAGTATAAAATCAGATTTTGAATAACATATTTATGAAGTTCAAAAAATATAAAATATTATTTATTTCTCCATTTAATGATAAAACATGGCAGTCTGAATTTAATAGGCCTACGTTCATAGCTGGTTTATCATTGATAGCATTTTCTTTTATTGTTTCTTTATCTCTTGCTATCCTTTCTATACCTATTATAAAAGAATATTTT
>CERX01013615.1_pt1 | contig 15605 bp, 16 predicted proteins | sample 350251 | NCBI WGS metagenome assembly CERX01 (sample SAMEA2621044, study PRJEB7988) | marine metagenome | biome: marine biome (ENVO:00000447); feature: deep chlorophyll maximum layer (ENVO:xxxxxxxx); material: "saline water (ENVO:00002010), including plankton (ENVO:xxxxxxxx)" | depth 50 m
CTTTGAGAATAATATCTTTTTTTTGAAATATAATATTTCCATCTAATCTTGTAATTGTTTCCTCTCCAATCATGGAAGATGTGAGAGTATCTGCTTGTCTGAGTAGTAGATTGTCTTGACTAAAGACAAAGGAGTAGAAAAAAAATAAAACAAACCCTTTTTTTATCATATAATCTTTAACGAATCTTATTGATTTTTGTTTCATCTTTGTAAAGTAGAAATCTAATGTATAAATTGCTACAATGTTAGAGAATCTGTTAAATAGCATTTCTAGTAATCCGGCCTACCTGGCTGTAACCATTGTTTTAATGGCAATGATTACTTTTAGCGTTATAAAACGCTTGTTCAAATTGGTAACATTGGGGATTACATTACTCATTATTTATTATGCTTATATCATACTTACTGGTCAGCAGCTACCAGACTTAGATAAGCTTCCAAATCAAGTTCAGGAGTTACAGGAGTCTGCTCAAAGCGTTGTTGAAGATAATATTTTAGAACCATTAAAAGAAAAAACAGATTTAATAACTGAAATTTTAGATAATTAAAAACAAAGGAATTCATATGTTTCAAGATGGCTTATTAAAAGATCAGACAATTATTGTTACTGGAGGAGGAACTGGATTAGGTAAAAGTATGTCCAGAAGATTCGGAGAATTAGGAGCAAATATTGTTATTAGTGGAAGAAGAGCAGAGGTGTTAGATGAAACCGCGCAGGAATTTTCAGAACAAGGGATTAATGTATTAACATGTCCTGGTGACGTTAGAAAAATAGAAGATGTAGAGCTAATGACTAAGCAAACCATTGATAAGTTTGGAAAAATTGATAATCTTCTCAATAATGCGGCTGGTAATTTTATTTCTCCGACAGAAATGTTGAGCCCAAACGCATTTAAGGCAGTCATTGATATTGTATTAATGGGAACATGGAATTGTATTAGCACTGTCGGTAAAGAGATGATAAAAAATAAAAAGGGTAATGTATTAAGTATTGTTACTACATATGCATGGACAGGCTCACCTTATGTGGTCCCATCTGCAGCAGCCAAAGCAGGAGTATTAGCAATGACGCGATCATTAGCGGTAGAATGGGGTAAACATAATATTCGATTTAATGCGATTGCTCCAGGCCCATTTCCTACAGAAGGAGCTTGGTCCCGATTAATGCCACCAGGCTTTGATGATTTCGAAGATAATATGAAAAATAAAATACCAATGAAAAGATTTGGTGAGCGACATGAACTTGAAAATCTTGCATCATATTTAATGAGCGATGGATCTGCATATGTGAACGGTGAAGTCGTAACTATTGATGGTGGTGAGTGGCTTGCAGGTGCAGCAGAGTTTAGTGATTTGACTAAATTGCCAGATTCTATGTGGGAAGCAATGGCAGCAAGAAGAAAGAAGAAGTAATTGTTTAGTTTAAAAGAAAAAACAGCAATCATTTCTGGGGGCTCCAAAGGCATTGGTAAATCAATTGCATTTAAGTATGCAGAAGCTGGTGCAAACGTTGTCATTTGTAGTCGTAAAAAAGATAATTTAGATAGTGCAATAGAAGAAGCTCAGACATTAGGATTTAATATTATTGGCATTGAATGTAATACCGGAGAAAAAGAATCAATCAATAATGTTGTAGATAAAACATTAGAGCAGTTTAAAAGAGTTGATATATTAGTTAATAATGCAGCAGCGAACCCCTACTATGGTCCAATTCTTAATTCACAAGATAGTCATTGGGAAAAAATTTGGGATATCAATGTAAAAGGATATTTCAATTTTATAAAAGCGTGTAGTAAATCAATGAAAGATAATAAGTACGGTAAAATTATAAATGTGGCATCTATAGCAGCAAAGACACCACTTGATGGCTTAGGTGTTTATAATATTAGTAAGGCTGCAGTGGTAATGTTAACCAAGGTTCTAGCTAAAGAGATGGCAGAATCAAATATACAAGTTAATACTTTAGCTCCAGGCTTAATAAAGACAGATTTCAGTAAAGCTTTGTGGGAAGATGAAAAAGTATATAATGAAATTATTAAAGCTATTCCTCAAGCTAGGATGGGCGAGCCTGATGATATATCTGGCATGGCATTGTATTTAGCTTCAGGCGCTTCTGATTTTATTACAGGATCAATGTTTGTAGTAGATGGTGGGCTCACAACCTAAGTTGTGATCACCCAATTATAAAATTCCTGAATATCTGAAAAAGTAAATGCACCCGTTTCATTTAAACGTTTCATATCATTATGACCATGTGATACTAAAGCACAATCAATTTTTAGATATTGAGCGACATTGAAATCCAGCAAAGTATCGCCAATAATAATAGTTTCTGCAGTAGGAATATCTAAAGTTAAAAGTAATTCTTCTCCCTCATACTCTTTTCCATGAGCATACAAATCTTTTGTACCAATGACATGTTGAAGGTATTGTGTTAAATCAAAAAAATTTACTTGTTGTTTTAACCTATCATCACGACTAGCAGATAGAATAGTCTGCACAATTTTTTGTTCAGAGAATTTCTTAATTGTATCTCTTGCAAATGGTTGTAGCGCAAGCGATTTAAATTGATTTACAAAGTCTGTATTGAATTCATTATTAGGGTTATCAAAAGGCTCTTTATCAAAATCAAACCCTATAGATTCGTAAAATGTCTTAATAGGAAATAGAAATTTTTCTTTGTACTGCTGAACTGTAATTTCAGGAATATTGCGTTTTCTTAAAGAGTCATTTAAAATTTGAGTACATAAGGAAGTGTCGTTCAATAAAGTTCCATTCCAATCCCAAATTATGTGCTTATATTTCATGGATTTGAAACTAGATAAAAAAATTAAATTAATAAAGAGAAGACTTCTCAAAGAACTGCCTGGATGGGAAAGTCAGAGAAAAATGGCTGTCATGTCAATCAATGCCGTGACAAGATTGGCATTTTATGCACCATCAAATGCAAAATTAGCAGCAGTAGCTATTATCTTATTTCAAGAAGATAAAAAATTAAAATTCTTTTTAACAAGAAGAACATCAAATGTTGACCATCATAAAGGTGAAATTTCTTTACCTGGCGGAGCGCAGGATACAGGCGAGTCATTTAAAGAGACATCGTTGCGTGAGAGCGAAGAAGAGATTGGAATACACACTCCATTAGAATTGATTGGTAAATTGACACCACTGTATGCACCAGTTTCTGGATTTTTAATTCATCCATATGTTTGGTACTCCAAAAAGAAGCCTAGTACTACAATTAATGAAAATGAAGTAGAATCAATACATGATATTGATCTTAATGAATTACTTAATGACAATACTTTATCTACAAAGAGTGTAAAGGTTAAGGGTATGGGTGTAGATGTACCAAGTTTTAAATTTGATAGTTGCATATCTTGGGGTGCAACTGCTATGATTCTATCAGAATTTAAAGATGCATTGGTTGAAATCTAAATTGATATCACTATAGTTCTGTTAATTTACCAGATTCAAGATTAAAACACTTATCTGCAAGAGCTTTTACTTCATTTAAATCGTGTGTAACCATTAAGGCAGTTATCTTACTATCATTCAGAATTGATTGTATTTCAGGATATATTTTTACTTTTAATTTTTTATCAAGCCCAGTAAATGGCTCATCCATCATTAAGAGTTTTGGTTTCATCACAATACTCCTACCCAGAGCAACTCTTTGCGATTCACCACCAGATAATTCATGTGGGTATTTATTAGCTAAACTTTGGATATTAAGCCTTTTCATAATTTCAATACTTAGATGATTTTTATTTTTATTACTAGATATTCCAAACTCAATATTTTCTTTTGTATTTAGATGTGGAAATAGAACTTTTTCCTGAACAACTAAACCTATATTTCTTTTCTCTGTAGGTATAGAAATATCTTTATTGAATAGTGTAGAGTTATCAAGAATTATTTCACCACTTTTTGGCGATTCTAAACCACAGATGACTCTCAGAAGACTTGTTTTACCTGAACCAGATGCTCCTGTTATAGCAACAAAATGACCTTCATCAACGACAAGATTTAAGCCCCTTAATATTCTGTTCTTATCATATGACAGATCTATTTTTTTAACTTTTAAAAACTCTTTCATTCTATTTATTATTACTCAAAATTATTTTGTCTAAAAAATAAATTGGAATTAAACCAAAAGCAATAATCACTAAACTGGGGAAAGCAGCTTCGAACATCCTTTCCTCCGAAGCTAATAAATAGACAGACACTGATAATGTATCAAAATTAAAAGGTCTTAAAATTAGTGTTGCTGGCAATTCCTTAATTAGTTCTGCTATTACTAGCAAAAAAGCAGTAAGCAAACCTGTTTTTAAAAGTGGAAAATGTATGTTTTTAAGTAGCTTTATTTTACTTGCACCCAAAGTATGTGCCGATTCATCTAAAGCTAACGGTATTGAAGTAAAAGCAGAATTGATGACATTATTAGAAATAGCATATGATTTCACAATGTACGCCAGGATTAAACCCAATATACTCCCTGTAATAAAAATGTCAAAATTTATTAACCAACCATCAATGCTAGTAAACATTTTAGTAATTCCAACGGCTAATATAAGGCCTGGTACAGCATAACCAATTGATAGTAAGTCATTAAGTAGTTGAGTAATACCAAAAGATCTGATAATAAAGTTAATTAATAGTGCTACTAAGCATGTTAACATAGCAGCAGATAAAGAAATTATTAAGGTATTAGATGCAGCGGTAACAGTCTTTGATGAAATAAGAGTATCTACTTGGCTAGACCAATGAATTAACTCAAAAACAGGCAGAAAAAAACCTATAAATACTGGTATAAAACAAATGAAGAAAGCAGCTACATTTTTAAAATTTGTCAATTGAATTGGCTTGTAGGAGTTGTGCGTTGTAGATGAATTAACGTATCTAATTTTACTCCTACTTTGTCTTTCTAAAGTTAGAAAAATAAAAATAACTAATAAAAGCATTGTTGATAATTGTAATGCAGTAGTTAAATCATATAGACCTGTCCAAGTTCTAAAAATACCTGTCGTGAATGTGGGTATCGCAAAATGTTGAACTGCGCCAAAATCTGCTAGAGTTTCCATAGCAACTAAGGCAAGACCAGCAACTATCGCTGGCCTAATTAATGGTATAGAAAGATTGAAAAATGTAGAAATAGAGTTCTTTCCCAATAATAGTGAAGCTTCAATGACTGAAGCGGGAATGTTCATAAGAGCAACCCTTGAAACCATATAAACATATGGATAAAGAGTAAAACTAAATACTGCTATAGCTCCAAAAATTGTTCTGATATTTGGGAAAAAAATAACATTAGATTCAGCATTTAATAAGCTTCTTAAAATATTATTCGCAGTACCAGAATAATCAAAAAATTCAGTAAACACATATGCTAACAAATATGGGGGTACAGCCAATGGTAGAATAAGAGCCCATTGAAAAAATTTTTTCCCATAAAAGTTAAAAAAAGTAACTAACCAAGCTGTTGAAACCCCTAAAATAGTTACAAGAAATGATACTCCTAACACTAGATAAATTGAGTTTAAAGAGTATTTGAATAATAGATTTTCGTATAAATGATAAAAGTTTTCAGAAAAACCCAAAAAAATACTACTGCCAATAAATACAATTGGTATTAAAAATATACTGGCAATGATCAGAATCAGAAAATGCCAAAATGATAAATTTTTTATGTTATTCAAGACCTATTGCCAACCTACTCTGTCCATAAGCTTAACTGCATCAGGATTATATTTACCAAAATCAGCTACAGATGTATTGTCCATTTTAAAATTGCCAAAACCTGCTATTAATGGGTGTGCGTCAACTGAACTTAAAACTGGATATTCAAAAGTATTATTTACAATATGACTTTGCGCTTCTTCACTCAAAAGAAATTCTAAAAATTTTTCAGCATTCTCTCTATTTGGAGAATATTTTAAAACACCACCTCCACTAATATTTATATGAGCGCCTCGGTTAGTTTGATTTGGAAAAGCTATTTTAACTTTTTTTGCAGCATTTAATTGCTCTTCTCCACCTTTTCCTGATAGCATGATCCCAATATAGTAAGTATTAGCAATCGCAATTGATGCTTCTTTGTTAGCTATTGCCATTATTTGGGATCTATCGTTCCCTTGTGGTTTTCGTGCAAAGTTAGCAACTAAATCCTCAGCCCACTTTTCTGTTTTATCAATACCTAAATTTGAAATAAGAGAAGCAACTAAGGATTGATTATACATATTTGATGAGCTTCTTATTACAACTTTATCTTTCCACACATCGTTTGCTAAGTCTTCATAATTAATATCTTTAATTTCTTCATCACTTACCAGTTCTGGATTATAAAAAATAACTCTGGCTCTTTTTGCCACAGCTACCCACTCATCATTTTCACCTCTAAGTTCAATTGGTACTGTTTGTTTTATTTTTTCAGATTGTATTGGTTGTAGAAAGCCTTGGCTCTGAAAATTAGCTAAATTTCCTGCATCTACTGTAAAAAAAATATCACCTGGTGAATTAGTACCCTCAGCTTTTAGCCTTTCAATAAGAGCGCTTCCTTTACCAGTAATTATATTTACTTTTATTCCAGTGTTTTTTGTGAATTTTTCATAAAGTAAATCATCAGCATCATAGTGTCTGGATGTATAAATATTTACTTCTTTGTCCTGAACATTCTTATCTGGAGTTGAGAAAATTAATAATGCAATAGGAATACAGATTAAAGCTAGTAAAAGAAATTTATTGATTTTCATATATATTCCCTCTTTTAAATTTTATGAGATTGTATCTCAATTACAGAGAAGGAATATATATAAAATTCTTATATCATTCAACAATCATATAGCCACGCATCGATCCCGCATGAGCAATATAAGTACAAACATATAAATATCTACCTGGCTTTGAAGGTGCTGTGAATTCAATAAATGTCTCTTCTTGCTTATCAGCTAATGGTGTCATTGCTAAAATTCTTCCATCAGCATATGGTTCTCCACCATTGCCTTCAGCTAATTGAATGATCATTGGAGCAGCTGATTCATCTTTTAAAATTACAACATTATGAAGCATTGCTCCCATAAAGTCGGATGGAGTGTTATTTTTCATAACAACCTTTACTTTAGAGCCGCTTTTAACGGTGAATTCTTCCACATCAAATTTCATTTCTGCGCCTAAAGAACCAATATTAACTACAGTAGCTTCAGCGGAAGATCCTCCTCCACATGCAACTAAAATTAAGATTGATGTTATTGCGAATATTTTTTTGAACATTTTAATTTCCCCTTTTTTTGTTAAACCTAACTGGTAGGCTGGCCAATTTTATAACAGAAAAAATCTAGTAGCAAACGATTAGTATCTTAGAATTTCAATATTATTGCCTGAGCGATCTTTAATATAAACTGAAACTGATCCATCTCGGTGAGTAACAGGTTCTCCATAGCTCTCAACATCATCTTTTAGTATTGCAAAGTGGAAAGGATGTTGGTCAGGAAGTACCAATGCTAACTTAACATTTTCAAATTCAAGCATCGCCCAGGAATCATCCTGATAAAGAATATCACAAGTAAAATTATCTGTATACCATAATACTGATTTTGCTATATCATCAGTACAAAGTGCTAAATGATCTATAATATCTTTTTTCATAAGATTGCTAGTGAATCTTAATAAAACTATATGTATTTTGGTAGTACTATGAATGATAAAATTCCAATTTTCCCACTACCTTTAGTACTCCTCCCAGGCGAAAAACTGCCTTTACATATCTTTGAAGAAAAATATAAAAAAATGATTGAATATTGTCTGAAAAACAATCAGAAATTTGGTATTATTAATTCAAAAAATAGCGATTCTTTAGTGATTGGATGTACAGCTTCCATAGAGCAATTGGTCGGTGGCGAAAATGATAGTAGGGAATACGATATCTTAGTATCTGGCGTAGAAAGATTTATTGTTAAGAGTTACAATACTTCTGAACCTTACAAGCAAGCATATGTAAAAACATGGAACGATATTGATGACACGATTGACCAGACATTATTACAAGAAGCTAATGTTTTTCTATATGAAGTATTATTGAAGTTAGGAGCATCATCTAAGATTCCGCAGATTAATGTTCCGAAAAGCTCTTTTGAAATAGCCTCAATGCTAGACATTGATAAGAGAGCAAAAAAAATTCTTTTAAAAAGTCAGTCAGAAAACGATCGTTTAATTGTTTTAAAAAGAATATTAAAGAAAGCAATTATCAAGATTGACTACGAAGATCCTGCTAGATCTGGATATCCTAGCTATGCACAATTTGAAGCATAATTATTTTAATTGGTCTTCTTAAACAGTCTTTCTAAAAGCAGAATAAAGTCATCAATAACCACATAAGCAACAGGAACAAGCAGTAATATGATACTTGTTGCAAATAATATTCCAACCCCAAGTGAGATAGCCATAGGCTTTAAAAATAATACCTGCGTACTTTGATTCAATAATAATGGAACAATACCTAAGAATGTTGTCATCGAAGTTAGTACAACCGGTCTGAATCTTGTACGGACTGCATCTAGGACAGCTTTTCTAGTTTCCACACCTTTTTCTTTAGCTCTATTTACAAATACAACTAAAAGAAGACTGTCATTTACTACCACTCCAGATAGTGCGATCACACCAAGAAGAGATAACACTGACATTGGCTGATTAAATAGTAAGTGTCCAAGAATTGCACCTACTACGCCAAATGGAATTGCTGATAGTACGATCAATGGTTTAAAATATGATTTAAGTGGAATCGCAAGCAGTACATAAATAACAAAAATTGCTATACTAAATTTTAATAATATATCATCAAGCTGTTCACTTTGTTCAGCTGGCTCTCCTGCTAGTGCAAAATCTACTCCAGGAGTTTTATCCATAACCTTTTTAAGTTTGCCCATTGGTTGTCCTTCAAATGGACCGCCGGGCCATACAATTGTTTGTAAGATCATAGAAGAGGTATTTTTAGAAACATCAACATCGGACGTTACTTCGATAACACGCTTTCCATCCACACGAACAATCGTTGCTTTTCCTTCAACTTCTTTAACATTTGCAACAGCATAGAGTGGAACCTTAATTCCTTGAGCAGTTCGTATTCTCATGTTTTCTAGTGTTACAAGGCTATCGCGCTCATCTTTAGGTAGCTTTAACATAACCTTAATATCATCATCTGCTCTCTGAATGCGCTGTACTTCTTCACCAAAGAATGCTTGCCTTACCTGACGCGCAATATCCATAGCAGTAATGCCATACACCTCGGCAGAAGGTAATAGTTCAATTTGTAATTCATTTTTACCTTTGGTGTCAGTATCTGCTAAATCATAGACACCTGCAAAACCAGAAAGTAATACTCGCGTATCAGCAACAACTTGATTCAATTTTTTAAAACTGTCTCCTGAAAACTCAAAGTGAATTGATTTACCAGCAGTAAAAATATTAGCACTGTAATTCAGTCGCTCTACACCTGGTATAGTTCCAATACGTGAACGAAGTTTATCAATAACATCGTATGCCCCAGTTAATCCCCATCTACTGTCAGCAGGAGTTAGGACTACAACAACCTCACCAAGATGTGGTGTTGATGAAGATGTGACATTACCTCCACTGGGACTACTTTGAGCTTCAGCATTTGCAAAGTAATGCTTCCCAACAGTTGTTAAGACATGAGAAATAATTATTTCTGGCTCAGTTGTATTTAATTCTTGTTTAAGTTTGAGAGCTTCGCTTTCAATAATTTCGGTAATGGCTTGCGTTTTCTCTATTGGAGAGCCCTCTGGTAATTCGAATACAATCCCAACTTCTTCAGATTCTAGAACAGGAAAGAATTGCCATTTTACTAATCCTCCAGCAAGCAGAGAAAGAGTCATAATCATCATTCCTATAAAAACTGAAATAGTGACATATCGACTAATAATAGATTTTTTAACGAGAGGAACCCAAAAATTATCTACAAATAAATAAAGTTTTTCTGAGCAATAATTTCTGACTGCCTTTAATTTTTTACCAAAGCCTACAAAACTTGTCTGAAACCATTCACCCGCATGGTACAAGTGTGCAGGTAAAATAGTAGTAGACTCTATAAGTGAGAATACTAAAATAGGAATAGCAGTTAATGGAAATACTTTCCAAATATCGCCAGTTTGTCCAGCTAGATCAAGCATAGGTGCAAACACAACAATTGTTGTTAATACTCCAAAAAAGACAGGAATTAATACTTCCATCGTCCCTTTAATAGTTGAATCCATATTATTTTCTTTAAGTTTAACGCGCCTCCTAAAAACATTTTCCCCCACAATGATGGCATCATCAACTACAATACCTAACACAACAATAAACATGAATGCGGATAAAATATTTACGGTAACACCAATTAGTGGAAGTATAATTAATGCCCCTCCAAAAGAGATTGGAATACCCATTGACACCCAGAATGCTACAGATGGCCTCAAAAACATTGTTAAAAGAAGTAATACTAAAACTATTCCAATAGCAAAATTTCTATATAATAAATTAATACGATCTTGTAGATAGCGCGCTTGATCATACCAATAATCAATACTCACATTTGGAGGCATATCTGACTGTTTACTCTTAACATATTTTCTTAATTGTTCAGCAGCTAAAAGAACATCTTGATCACCAACTAAATTTGCACTAATAAACATTGCTTGGACGCCATCCCATCTATAATAACTTTCTACATCAATAAAGCCATCCGTAATAGTAGCTATGTCTTTTAGCAGTAATTGACTGCCATCAGGCTGACCTTTAATGACGATATTTTCATATTCATTAGCATTATAAGACTGCCCAACCGTTCGAATTAAGAGATCGCCACTTTTACTTGATAATAATCCACCTGGCAAGTCAATTGAACCTGCATTAATTGCCATAGTTATTTGATCAAAGCTTAGGTTGTATTTTTCAAGATTTTTTTCAGACACCTCTATGGTAATTTCTTTATCTCTATCTCCGTTAATTTCTGTAAACGAAACTTCGCTCAGCTCTTTCATTTCTTTGTTTACTTGCTTAGTAATGTTTAATAATACCCGTTCATCAACATCTCCATAAACAATGACATCTAGAACTTTTTCGGTAGGTTCCAGCTTACTAACGACAGGAGCTTCACTGTTTTGTGGGAATGTGCTTATACCATCCATGATTGTTTTCACATCATCTAGAGTGGTATCAATTTCACCACTATCAAAAACTTGTATAGTAACTAGTCCAGCACCCTCAAGTGAGTATGATCTTAATTTTTTAATATTAGAAATACCTTGAAGTCTATCTTCTATTTTTGAGGAAATTGAAGACTCTACTTCTTTTGCAGATGCTCCAGGATAAGGAACGCTAATTGTAATAGTTGAAAGATCTGGAATAGGAAAAAACTCAGACTTCATTGTTGGATATGACACAAAGAATCCACCAAAAATTAAAAAAAACATAAATAGGTTCGCAGGGACACTATTCTTAACGAACCAAGTAACTATGCCTCTCATTACTGATATCGTGGGTTGACTAGCATTCCATTAGTTGCAATGCTTAGTTTGGATACAACCACCCTTTCACCTGCTTTCATTCCTTCTTTTACTAAAATATGATTTTTCATTTTAGTCAGGACGCTTACTTTTCTTATTTCTAAAGCATCATCTTGATTTAAAAACAAGAGTTCGTCATTGGGAGTTAATGCAGAATTTGGTATCATAAAAATATCTTCCAACTGTTTTCCGTTGATTTCTGCTTCTACAAATAAACCAATTGGCAATATAGGCTTTGTTTCTTCAATAAAATTATTTTTGAAATTTGCAATTAACTTAATCATTCGGGTCATTGGATCAATAACACCATCAACACGCTCTAAATTACCAGCCCATTCTTGCATTTCACCTTTATATAGAGATTTAATGACTACAATAGACTTTTGATCAGGGTTTAATTTTCTGCCGTCCATTGGTATATCTAAAAATTGCAAATCACTATCTTTAACTGAAAGAGTAACTTCAATTTCATTCGAAGTATACATTGATCCTACTGGTTGGCCAGGGATAATAGTAGAACCTAAATCAATGTTAATATTTTGTATTCGTCCTGTGTATGGAGCAGTAATTTCTGTTTTATTTAGTTTTTTTTCTGCTGATTGCACTTGAGCTTTTGCAACTTCTAATGCTGCTTTTGCTTGTTTTAATTGCGGTTTTTTAGTTGTTAGTTCTTGTGGAACTCCTTCACCAACTTGGTCCCATGCTTCTTGAGCTATTTCTGCTTCCGCTTGTTGAACCGCAAATTGCACTTCTGCACTTGCTAACTGAAGTAGTGCATTTTTATACTGAAGCTGTAAATCGGTGTCATCTATTTTAGCTAAAATTTCTCCACTAATAACAGAAGATCCTTCTGAGAATTTCTTAGAACGATAAATAACTTCTCCACCTACTTCAGAGGTTAAGACTGTTTGGGTGATAGGGGTTGTAGTCCCAGTTGATTTTATTTTTATTTGGTAGTCAATAGGAGTCAAAATTTGGACATTGACATCCATAGGGTCTTTCTCTTGAATAGCATCAGGAGATATTTGGCCTAACATGTATAGTACAGCTGCAATAGCTGTAGAAATACCTATAATTATTAATGGTCTTAAATATTTAATCATTGTTTGTAAGTAAACCCTCCTCCAAGTGCCAATATTAAGTTTATTCTTTGTTCAATCCGAATTCTTTCTGTTGTAGCAAGCATATTTTTATTATCAAAAAGTGCATTATTTGCATTAATAACATCTTCTATGCTTGAAACACCTTTTTCAAATTCATCAAAAGTAGTACTATAAATAGATTCAGATAGTATGATGTTATCTTTCAATAGATTTAAAGATAATTGTGTACTTCTATCAAACTCTAGTCCTGATTCTACCTCCTTATAAGCATTCAATAAATTATTTACAAACTCTAACATGGCAATTTCTTTATTATTTTTTGCAATTTTTTTATTAGCTACTAGTTTTCCTGCGTTAAAAATTGGAGCAAATACGTTAACCCCTTTACTCCAAACACTAAAATCGTCATTCAATAAGTCTTTAACATTGCTAGATGCTCCAGTCGAACCAACCAAGCTAAAAGAAGGGTATAGTGATCGAAGAGCTTGCTTATTAAGTGCCTTCGATGCTAATAAATTATATTGTGATGCTATTAAATCTGGACGTCTTTTTACAATATCAGCTGGAAGTAAGTAGGGTAAGTTAGGAATTGATTCTGGAAAATCTTTGGCAGTCTCCAGTTCTAGATTAGGATATTCTTTAATTAATACTCTAGCTTCACGAATTAAAGATTTAGAGATACTTTTTTTATTTTCTAAATCACTCTTTGAAAGGTTGAGCATTAGTTCAGATTGTTGCAGAGCCTTCAATGAAATAACTCCTTTATTATAACGACTAGTATATAAATCAAAAATAATTTTTGCATTGCCATATTTCTTTTCAGCATTTGCTGCTAATTGCTTTGCTTCAATAATTGAGAAATATAACTTAGCGGCTTCTGATGTAAGTGAGAATTGATAGTATGTATAGTTATATTTTGCAGCTAAATATTGCTGTTTTCCTGCAACCCTACCTTGTCTTATTTTACCCCATAAGTCAATTTCCCATTGTGTACTTAAAGATAAATTATAATTTTCTTGATTAAATGTAGCAATCTCATCGCTTTGAGTACCAAGGAGAGTAGCAAAAATGGGAGGAAATCCTGCCGAATTTTGTTCTGACTCTGATGCGCCTGCACTAATCCCAACAGATGGAAAAAGATTGGAGCTTGATATCACTGAAGCTTGTTTGGCGATTCTTGTGTTGAGCATGGCTTGTTCAAGATTAATATTTTCAGCTAAAAATTGTGATAAAAATTGATTTAGTTTTTCATCTTGGAATTCATCCCACCATATTTCAGATATGTTAATTGCGATAGGAGTTTCTATATCCCAATTGTCTGGAATATTATCTACTACACCCTCAGGTTCAATTGCTGCTTTACTAGCACAAGAACTCAGAGCCAGTATTAACAGAATTGCTGAAGAATAATACCTCATATTTATTTTGCCATTAAATATTCAGATATTTTAAATAAAACAATAAGACTAACGGCCCAACTAATACTAATAATGACATAATTAATATCTCCGTCTGAAATAGTTGCTGCATTAATTTTTTCACCACCCATATAAGCTAGCGGTGCTAATAATCCATAAAATCCAATAAGAAGATATTTGCCTCTTAACCTATTCATGGCATGATTAATTTGTGCAGAAAATCCGGCCCACATACATAGTATCCATATTGGAGCAAGATGTGGAATGGAAGCGATATTCCCATTATAGGATACCACGCCAAAAAAAGAAAAGCCTGAATCGACAACAATACCCATAAGAACTGCTATTAAGATTAATTGGATCTCTTCCTTTAAATGGTCTGTAACAATCATAAAATGTAAATATAAAAAAACAAGTGTAGGTAATAATGCCAGCGCAGTTATGCCTTGAGCTCCACTGTAAACGCAGCAAAGCCATACAATTGAAAAGCCAAAATAGTTAATGGCAACGTTAGTATGAGATAAGATATATTTAATCATAAATTTTTCATTATTAGTCGTTCAATTTGATGATCGAGCATCAAAGAAGTAACATTATTTTTTGTTGTTAAATTTATCTTGAATAATCTGAAATCTAAAGCTAAAGATTTTCTTCAATTGAGGTTTAATAAATAGAGGATGTACAATACTTCTAAAAGCTTCTAATGGCAATGCATAAGTAATTTCATCAACAATGTTTATTCCGCCTTCGACAGCCTCAAATGAATGCTTGTGATGCCAGTAGCTGTAAGGACCTTTGAGCTGTTCATCGACAAAAAATTCATTTATCTTATAGCTTGTTATCATGGTTCTCCACCTGGCTGGAATGCCCATAATATTAACAGTATAATCAATAATTGCTCCTTCTTTCATTTCCACAGGCTTTGGAGTCATAATATGAAATCCCATAGCTGGAGGAGTAATTTTTTCAAGATTTTCTGGTCTTGAAAAAAAGTCAAATACCGTATCCATATCACTTGGAACAAATTGTTCTTTTTTAAAAGTATAAACTTTTGGTTTTCTTAAGAATGATAAGATTAATACTAAGAAAAGTATTAACCCTGTTGCTATTATAATTGAAATTATTGTCATTTATTTTTCCCCCTTGAAAAGTGGCTCGAGAGGGAATTGAACCCCCGACACAAGGATTTTCAATCCTCTGCTCTACCAACTGAGCTATCGAGCCTTGTAAAAAAGTTTAAAAAACTACACATTATAAGTTATTTAAAAAACACATAAATATTTATTAGTTTTAGAAATGAAAAATATTATTATTTCTTCTTCAAATAAGCATAAGATATCTGAAATCATTACGACAATTAAGCCTCTTTTTGATAAAATATATTCTTTGAGTGATTTTCCTGATATTGGCGATATAAAAGAAGATGGAACTTCTATCGTCGAAAACTCGTTTATTAAATCAAGGGTAGCATTTAATCACACCAAACTTCCATCCATGGCAGATGATACTGTCTTGGAAGTTGA
>CERX01057597.1_pt1 | contig 15554 bp, 15 predicted proteins | sample 350251 | NCBI WGS metagenome assembly CERX01 (sample SAMEA2621044, study PRJEB7988) | marine metagenome | biome: marine biome (ENVO:00000447); feature: deep chlorophyll maximum layer (ENVO:xxxxxxxx); material: "saline water (ENVO:00002010), including plankton (ENVO:xxxxxxxx)" | depth 50 m
TAACCAATTATTCTCAATTATAATCTGACCAACAGGTCCACCAAGTGCATTTCCAGGACCTAATAATAGTAATTTATCAGGACAAAATTCTTTTAGTGCAACACTTATAGATGAAGAAAAGTTATAAGTATTCAGGACTTGATGGTTAAGCGTATAATCCATAAGTGCTATAGGATCTGTGCTAAAAGGTGACCAAATCTTACCTCTCCCATCGACCAGTGGAATGGATGGTTTCATAAAAATTGATGGATCAATAAGATCCAATGCTGATTTTGAAATTGATTTAAGTAAGGGAGTATGAAAAGCTGCATGGTATGGTATTATAAATGGGTATTTTTCTATTCTTGGTAGTTTTTTTGATAAAACTTTAAGCGCGCTTTCTCTACCACCAATAACTAAATATCCACCTAATTTTATAGATAAATATGCACCTGTTTTTTGTATTTCCTTTAAAACTATTTGATAAAGATCATTATCTATTTGCCAATTATCTTTAGTAATAGGATAAATCAATTGACCTCCTATTAGTCCATCTTTCATCATCGAACCCATTATTTCAATTAAATGAAAACCATTTTCTATTTTTATTGCTCCAGACATAACAAGAGATGTATACCACCCCATTGAGTTACCAGTAATCGCTACAATTTTATACTTTTCTTTATCTATCAATAAAAAATCTGCAAGACTGCAAGCATATATCAATGAAGATGCATTCTCACCAACCATATGATTTTTTGCTTTAAATAATTGAGAATCAAGTTCAGTTAGCGAAGTTTTACCATTCTTTATACGCTGATTATCCATCCAATTAATATGACCTTGTGCCTTATTACCACATTGGAATAAATAATTTGCTGTGTCTCTTGTATATGACCCTCTACCGGGACAAATAATAATAATCCGTTTTTTATTCATCTAATAAAGTTAGTACATTACTAAGAATTGATTTGGTACTAGGCAGAGTGATAGTAGAAGAGACACCTAGAGGGATAAAACTATCCTCTGCGGCATGAAGCTTTATATTTAGAGAATTATCCGATTCATCATTAAGCATCTTATAGATTCCCTCACCATGGCATCCAGTTTTTCTACACTCATCTACAATTAAAATGTTTTTACATTTCCCAATGTCTTTTATTAGCCCTGTAATATTAATATCTGATAACCATCTCAAATCAATAACTTGTATCTTTTTACTAGATTTTTCCTCAAAAATTTTTTTAGCCTTTAGAGATAAAAAAAGACCATTACCATATGTAATAATTGTTAGTGATTCGCTGCTACCATAAACCTTATACTCTCCTAAACTAATCTCTTCTTTTATATCAGGGTATATATTAGCCCATTCACCATCCTTGTTTTCATGAAGATCTTTTTTCATATATAATGCTATGGGTTCTATAAAAACAACTATCCGACCATTTTCATAGGCTTCTTTCATTGAAGCTCTTAACATCTTAACTGCATCTGCGCCATTAGAAGGCACAGCTAAAATAATACCAGGAATATCTCTAAAAATTGTTAAAGAATTATCATTGTGAAAATGCCCACCAAAACCTTTTTGGTATGCTAACCCTGGTATACGCAATACCATTGGATTAGTATAACGACCCTCAGAGAAAAAAGGAAGAGTCGCTGCTTCACCTCTTAATTGATCTTCTGCATTATGGAGATATGCTAAAAATTGAATTTCAGGAATAGGAATAAATCCATTATGACCTAGACCAATACCAAAACCAATAATTGATGTTTCATCTAGCGGGCTATTAAATACCCTCCTCAAACCAAATTGATTATAAAGTTCTGATGTAACATTATAAACTCCTCCTTTTTGAGCTACATCTTCACCAAAAACAATCGAATTAGGATACTGTAAAAGGATATCTGTAAGAGCGTAGTTAATCAACTTACCCATATGCTGCGGAATTTTTATTCTATTAAACTCTTTCCCAAAAAATTTTTTTCTCAAAGCTAAGGTAGGGAGACTGGGACGCAATTTTTTTTGTAAGTTCGCTGTAATACTTGACATCACATCTGTCAATGTATTTAGTTTAGGTTTTGAAACAGCTGTGATAAAAACATGTTCTATTTGTTTACGCTTGTCTTCATATAAAGAAACAATCTCTTCTTTGGATAGACAATTATTTTCAATCAAAATACGAGCAGAATGTAATAATGGGTCATTAAATTCATCATTTTCAATCTCATTTATTGACCTATACCCCACTTCTATATCTGAACCAGCATGCCCCATCAATCTAATTGTCTTCATATGCAAAAATACAGGAACACGGTTTAATCTACATATTCGTTCTGCTTTTTTAGCCTTGATTAGCAAGTCAATTAAATGCATCCCATCTGTTTTGATATAATTTATTCCATATCTGTTAGAAAAATTTCTCTCAATCCAATTCTCATCTGTAGGAACAGATATCCCAGTTCCATTATCTTCACATATAAAAATAATCGGGATATGTCCTCCTTGAGTAGATACTAAACAAGCAGTATTAAAAGCAGCTAATGCTGTAGCGTGATTAGCACTAGCATCTCCAAAACTACAAAGTACAATACTATCATCAATCAAACTTCGTTCTAGAATATTTAAATCTCTGGCTCTATCAATAGAAAATGCAGTACCTACTGCTTTAGGGATATGGCTTGCAATTGTACTGGTTTGAGGTGGAATATTAAGCTCATGACTGCCTATTACCTTATGCCTCCCCCCACTAATCGGGTCATCAGAAGATGCCACAAAAGATAAAGCCATATCATAAATTGGTGTAGAATGAGCTAGTTGTTTAGAACGCTCTAAAAAAAAGGGTGCACTCCGGTAGTGTAAAAAGGCGATATCTTTATATGGGAAAACTTTACCAAATACTGCATTACCCTCATGTCCTGAACTACCAATAGTATAAAAACACTCACCTTTATCTTTTAATGAACGCGCAGTAATGTCCATATGACGACTGGTTATCTGGGATTCAAAAATAGAAATAAGGTCTACTTTTTTTTCATCAGTTTTATTTAAAAGTATTTTATTTTTTTCTTTTGGGAATTTTTCAGAATGTACAAACCTTATGAAATTCTTATCTATGACCTCAGTTCTATTAAATAAAGACATGGACAATTTATTATAATCAAATCATAATTATTTTTTTAAAGATACTAACTTCTCTTTAAACTCACGAAGTTCTCTAACATTTCCATTTTTTATCTCCCCTGATTTCCATTTTAGTTTAAAATCATTTTCAGAATCATGTCCACCTTGCTTTTGATATAGAGAAAATAACTCATGATCTTCACGTGGTTTATTTACATGGAGAGTAGCTGTTATTTGATAGACTATGTCTTCCAAAATATCATCGATAACACGATGAGGGAGATTTTTCTCAAGAATACCTTGCTCAATTCTTGAAAATTTGAGTCCACTTACTACATAATCTTGGTATGCCTCCCATGCAAATGGAGCAACTTCTTTAACTGATTGAGCCATAGCATCAGAAAATACACGTATCTCATATTGTGCATGATTATCAGACCTTAAACCAATAAAATGAAGGAGGTTGTGTAAATCATTTTTCCAATACCATTCAGTATACAAATTAACTGGAAGAACTGCTCTTGCTAATTCTCTTGCAACACCTGCTTCATTCAGTTCTGAATATATTTGAAAACTTCTTTCTGATATTTCCTTAAAATAGTCTTGTACCTTTTGTTTAAGCTCATTTGATACCTTTCCCATTCTACCCTGTTTATTAAACGTACTCTGGAATTGAATAAACTCAGGATCTGGACAATAAAACTCATCTCTAGCTTCAGAGTATCTAAGGGAGTATTCATTGATATTTGCTGTACGATGACGTACCCACTGTCGGGCCACAAATATTGGCATCTTACAATGGAACTTGAACTCTACCATTTCTAATGGAGTTGTATGTCGGTGGCGCATAAGATATCTAATTAAACCTCGATCTTGTGATACTTTGGAAGTCCCTTTACCATAACTAACACGAGCTGCTTGTACAATCGCATCATCACCGCCCATTGAATCTACTAACCGAACAAATCCTTTATCTAAACATGGAATTGCATCATCTGGAATATTTAACATAATGAATACCTAATTATTTATTTTTTTAAACATGATACCACGAAGAATAATCAAAATAAGAGATCAGAATTTATCATTATTTTTTATTACTATAGTGGTTTCTATTAGGAATAAAACCCATGTTCCGAACCATCAGAGCATAATCTATTTTTTTAATAATAAATATTAAGGTTTTAATATTAAAAATGTCTGATCGACAGCTTCTTTATTACCAGCTATAAGACCAGGCTCAATCAAAGTATTCTCAAGGTTATAGATTCTTTGATTACCATTTAAATCAATTAGTTTTCCACCAGCCTCATTAACAATACAATTTCCTGCACAAATATCCCATTCATTTTTTGGTCTTAGAGATGCAAAAATATCACCTTCACCAGCTGCTGTAAGACCTAGTTTATAGGCAACAGAACCAACAGCTTTAAGCCTCGCAAATTTATTTTCATATTCGGCCCACAACCCCTTTTTAGTCTCTGAACGACTATTAAGTATTACCATTTCATTTGTTGTTTCTTTTGAAACACAATTGATTAATCTGTTGTTAAGTCTTGCACCCATTCCCTTAGCAGCAGTAAAAACTTCTTTAGTAACAGGGTTATATAATACTCCAATAATAGGTATACCATTTTCGACTAATGCAACACTTACAACAAAATGTGGGACACCTTCAATAAATTCTTTTGTTCCATCTAATGGGTCTACAACCCAAACTCTATTTTTATTAAGTCTACTTTTAGAATCTATCGTCTCTTCTGAAAGCCATCCATAACTAGGATAGGCATCTGTTAGTATCTCTTTTAATCTTTTATCTGAAGCATGATCGGCACTGGTGACAGGATTATGGAAACCTTTATCTTTAATCTCATAGTCTGATTTATAGTAATTTAAAATTATGTTTCCTGCCTCAACTGCAGCATCTTTTGCTATTCTTAATTCCGTCATTATTAAAAATTAAGTCGTCTTAAATTAAATTATAATAACTGATTCTTATTGTTTTTGGAAAGTGATAAACTTTTCTCTTTGCTTTCTAGAAGGAACAGAAAAATCACTATATTTTTCAGTTATAATTTTCCAGCCATTATTAAATATCGCTTTTAATTCCTTAGTAGATGTTCCGTATGGTGGCCCACCTTCATCAATAGATTTATCTAAAGGAAACCATAAGCCTAAAAGCATTCCATCAATCTTTAATAGGCCTCTTACCAATCTCTCATATTCTTGCCTTCGACTTGGATGTATTGCACAAAAACAAGTTTGTTCAATGATATAATCGAATGAATTTTTATATTTTGGTAGCAAATCAAATATATTTTGCTCTAAAATATTTAGTTTTACTTTTTCAATATGAGCTAGTTTTGTAATATTTTTTATTGCAGAAGGTGCAAAATCAACTGCTGTAACATTAAATCCAGTTTTGGCAAAAATGATTGCATCATATCCATAACCACAACCAATAATACATAAATTACCGTTAGGCAGTTGCTTTGCCAAATCTTGAAATACTGGTGTAGGACCTTTCAAATCCCATTGTGCTTCATCTTCTAAATATTTTTTTTCCCAGAACTGAGGTTTTTCTACATTTTTTAATTGATAAGGGGTATTGTTTTGATCAACTGGCATATATATTAATATAATTATTTACATTAAACTTAGTTTTGCATCCATTATAGTTCATGTATCTAATCTTTCCATAGACAGGCCTTTCAAACCAAGCTCTATCATGCACACCACCTATACTCCACGCAATGCCAGCGTACCCATTAGGGTCCCTTCCATCCAATTCATATTTGTCATTTAATTCAATCGCTATTTGCATAGCAATTTCTGGATTAGGACTCCATTCCAAAATTTTTTTGGCCCAATACATTCTCATATATCCATGCATTTTACCTTGTTCTCTCATCTGATTTTGAGCTGCATTCCATAAAGGGTCATGTGTTTTTGCTTCTTCAAATTGTTCTTTTGGATATAAATAATCTCTCTCATCATCTCTATGTTCATTCAACGTCTTTTTTGCCCAGGAATGAAATCCCTCGAAATAATCATAATTTGGCTCATACTCACAAAAATTATCTGATAACTCCCGACGAACGATCATCTCCTCTAAAAATGAATTTTTATCTTCATTTTTTAATGATGAATTTTTTATTTCAAGCGCTACACGCTGTGTTGAGATATGACCAAAATGAAAATATGGACTCATACAGCTTAGTGCTTGCTTTGTTGGATCATTCCTATAATTATCATAACCATCAAGTACTTGTGATAATATTTTTAACCTATTTGCTGCTGCTTTTTCGCCAGGTTCAATCCAATCAATTTCTTTTACAGTATGGTCTATAACCAGATGATCAATAATTCTACTATATATTTCTACTTTAGGTTTTATTAATCCATATGGATGCTTTTTAATTTTTGGAAAATCAGTTAAATACTTTCCTAGGTTATTTTGAATTTTTTTTCGAATAGTATATGCCGCATATTCTTTTTTTTGAGATGTCACCCAAGCCGGTACAATGTTATGCGCATCTATCTGATACATTGGTATATCGATACGATTAACTACATCCATTATTTTTTTTCGGTATGATTTAAGTGGATTATAATCTACGATAATCATTCCAACAGATTTTTCATTTACTATTTCAGGAATAGCATTAACTGCTTTTTTTTGAATTAAAAGAAACTCTATATTTAATTGCTCTAGTTTAATTCTTAATTCTTCTAAACCCTTAAATAAAAATCCATATTGTCTAATATTAGCATTTAAAAACTTACCAATATATTGAAAGCATACAATCAGAGGTACCCCGTTTTTAATAGCAATATCCTGTGCTTCAATTAGAGCCCAGTTATCATCAACTCTCTTGTCTCTATTCATCCAATAGAGCACAGAGTTACCGGAGAACTTTCCACTTTTAAGAGTGCGGGCTCTTTGAACGTTTACCATGTGTGCAAGATTTAACTAATATTAATTAGATGATGATTTGTTTTAAATCATGATATGACTGGAAAGTGAAATCAGTGACTTTTTTCACTGAAGGTATGAATTGAATACCTTCTCCACCAAAGACAACTTTAATTCCTAAATCATGAGCTAAAGTTGCAATTACTTTTGTCTGCTCTGCTGTCTTTTTAATATTATTTTCGACAGTTGCCATACAGCATTGCATGTTACACAAATAAAATAGGATCAGATCAACATTTTTTTTCTTAAGCACAGACCCGAGATCTCCTAGTTCAGCGTGCGATCCTGTATTAAAAACGTTATACCCTTCGTGCCTTAAAATTATTTCAGACATTACAACACCGAGATCAGGTAAGTTATCTTCAAAATTTATGCAGAGAGCACTTCTTCCATTAAAAGAACCATTTGGTTTATTCTGATTGAGATTTTCTGTAGTTCTTGTTATCAGCTTTCTACTTATAAATGTTTCCACATGAGATAAATAACCCTTATTGAGTGCATTTTCTACAATTGTACCCGCTGGTTCTATTATCTTATCACAAATATCTTCAACAGCAAGACCTCTCATGTATGAACCATTGATTATAGTGCTGACACTGAGATCATCGGATTCTAAACTAGCATCTGCAAGTGTGTGTGCGAGTTCATTGTAATTTTTTTTAACTATCTGCTCATAAATATTTTTGTGTAGTTTAGATTCGAGACCTAACTCATTGCTTTTGCCATGATTTTCGTGTTGTTTGTAGTAATCCCGAACATGTTGCATGGTAAATTTCCGGTGACCGCCAGCAGTCTTTTTGCAACCTACGACTCCAGCATTTGTCCATCTTTTGAGCGTACTGACATTTATGCCAAGTATTTCGGAAACTTCTTTTGAAGATAAGTATCTCATGTTAAATAATACACATTAAACACTCTTCATAAAAGAATAAATTGAGCGTTTTGAACTAATTTGCATAATAAATAGTTTAATATTTCGGTTTCTATTTTATCAAGTCTTTCTGTCAATTTTCTCAATAAAATTTGTGTCTGGATCATTTTCATAAATATATTTGATGCCATCTCTATGAGTTTTATGACTTGGATTTGACCCAACCCTGTCATCGACTATGGCAAAGTGTGGAGGATGCTCTCCTGGTGTAACCAGCGCTATAGATATATTATCGAATTTCAAGAGTGCCCAAGTGTGATCTTGATACTTTATCTCACAATCAAACTGGTTTTTGTACCAAATTACAGATTTTCCGATATCTTTTGATTCAACAGCAATATGATCAATGTAAGATAGCATCATGTCGGATCAAGCACTTCTGTATTATGGTAGTATTTATTTTTTATGCGTATTGAGCAACTAGGACATACACCTTTTTTCTTTCCATACCTTGGAAAATTGTGATAGTATTTGTAATCAAGCGTTTGATTAAAAACCATTATTTCCCACACAGTCTTACATACTGGGCATACTTTTAGATCCTTATCTGCTTTTTTTGCATCAAAATTATTCTTTGGCTCTTTTTTTTCATTAAAGTGCTTTAAGTCAGCACCTCTAGCTACTGCATCTAAAATTGACATATTAACTCCTATCTTATGACAAATATTATGAAAGACAGATATTATAAGTCAAGCCTTAATTAGGCGTTATGAGCGTTTTTCAATTAATAATTTTATATAGAAATGCTTTTATTTCTAAAAAACCACATTCTATATGATATTTTCCTAATAAAAATTGGAAAAATCATTATTGGATAAATTAAATACATTTTTATTGAACTCTTGGAATCTAAATACACCCTGTCAGTTATGGCTACTCCATCATCCAGATCTTCGACAATATGATGATGATTCCATTCATGTAAACCAAATGGCAGTTCGACTCCCATATCTTCAAAATGCAAATACGTTTCATTAACTTCGTAATTCCTATGAATTACTTTCATGTTTCTCCACCCAAAGAACCAAAAAGAAAAAGAGGCTACTTTCCCATTTTCAATTCCATCCCAACTACTTATTTTTACAGGTTGAGACGAAATCAAATACTCTACAAATTTTCTATCATGAAATGACTGAATTACATCCGATATTTTTATATCCTTTAAAATAACTTTTTGCTGGTATAACATTTCATTTTTTAATATTAAGAATAAAATAAAAAAACGTATTTAGCTTGGAAATTGCATACTAATCAATTTGAACAATGATTTCGTTTTTCCGAAATGGAGGTATAGCCCAAGGTGAGTTATATTGCGCTACCATATAGGCTCTATTAGTCTTATAACCATTAGCGTAGAGAAGGTCTCTTAATTCATTCTTATAGTGCGATGCTCTATCTCTAGTAGCCCATCCTCCAAACCTGAGAACAGCAGTCTTTCCTAAATTAACTCTTTTTATAGAGACGTTATCAGTATTTGGCTTAGGTAGATCTTTTATCGAATGCTCTGAAGGCATTACAAATTGTATCTCATAAATTTCTTGCGAATCCGGTGTATTTGTAAAAACTGGAGCAGTCATTTCTATATTCATACCTGTTGCATTACCTCCAAATATGTAGTTTGCAATTCTCCTAAAACCAATAGATGTTGCATTTCTATATTCGCTCTGAACCTGCGTTGTAGCAATGATCATGGATTCATATTGTCTTATCTCAAATCCATTCTCTTTTTTGATTAAAGTATATTCTGGTGTTTCAATAGCCATGACTTCACTCAAAATAATACATGATAATAGAAAGATGATTGCAAATTTAATTCTATTGAAATTCATTTTTTAAAAAGTGGAATTAGCGCCGGAGTGTTACGCTTGTACTTTTTATAATTTTCATCATCTCCCCACTTTAATGCAGCATGATTCTCTAGTAGGTTTACTCCACTAATTCTTGTTAAGAGAAAATAGATAAAAACTGGGGAGATCAAACTAATATGTTGCCAACCATGCAAAGTTGGATATGCAATAACTGCCATCCCAATCCAAAGTAATATTTCACCAAAGTAATTTGGATGTCTGGATATACTCCATAGCCCACTTGAAATAAAATAATCTTTATTAGATAGTTGTGACCTAAATCTTCTTTTCTGCTCATCTGCGATAACCTCAAATGAAAACCCTACGATCCAAAGTATTAAACCAGCATATAGATAAGAATCATCATGATATTCTACATTATTTATTATCATTACCAAGGCATTTACGGTAGTGAGGAAAACCCAAAGTGCTGAAATAGTCCACCAAACCAAAAAACCCGAGAATTTTTGTTTTACTTCACGAAATCTTCGATCTTCTCCTGCTTTTAATACACGCATAAATAGAAAAAAACCAAGCCTAAGAGCCCAAACTGACACCAGTATAATTGTTAAAATTGAACGAGTGTTTAAGACTCCTCCAGATACAAACTTAGTAAGATAGTATGCTGTGAAAAGCACACAAACATAGGCAAGTGTACCAGATATGTCATAATATTTTTCTGTTCTAGCAAGGTAAGATGGAATAAATGCTACCCAATGAACTATAAAGCTAATAAACATGCAAATTATTATTATTGGAACCCCATTATAATTTAGTCCGCCTTGCGAACAAGCAATCCCAATAGCTGCCCCTATTAAGAGAACAACGATTACGCTTAGATAATCTTTTAGAGAATGTACCATTATTAATAAATGATTTTTACTTTCTTAAGAATTGAAGTTATCATATATCCAAAATCTAACTCAAACCATCTTACTGCAAAATTTATGTTGTTAGGTTTTTTGTGATGGTTGTTTTGGTATAATTCACCCATCATTAATAAATCGATTGGGAGCGTATTTTTGGAATTATCTTTTATGTCATCAAAATTTCGGTATCCTCTTTTATGACCAAACCAATTAACGATGAATCCATGCATAGACCCCATAAAAACATGGAGTGGAATCAAAGCATATTGCCAAGTATCCGTTGCAAACTCCAAATAGAATAATACATATAATAATATAAATCCAAACCTAGTAAATAATGATTCGCCAATTTTTTCTAGCGCGTACCACCTGGGAACATCACCTGATGTTCTTTTCCCCATCATAAATTCATTTACAAGTTTTCTATACTCATTCACGGTTGCTAAATTAAATGAAATAATATTTGTCAAATGCACTGGCGAATGTGGGTCTTTAGGAGTATCGGCATACGAATGATGGTTTCGATGCATTATTCCATATGCTCCTGGATGTAAAAAGGATGATCCTTGAAAAATAAATGTAAGAAAAAAAAATGTTTTCTCCCAAAAGGGAGTCATCTTAAACATTTTATGTGATGTGTAGCGATGCAGAAAAATTGTCTGGAAAAATAGAGATAAGTACCAATGTGAAAAAAAGAAAATTAATATTATCATCACAAACCTATCTTTTACTAAATCTGTAGTGAGAGACACCCCACTCAGAACCATTATCATATCCAAATAATTTCTCACACGACATGAAAAAAATTCGCCAACGCTGGAACCACAATTTTGCATCATCGCCATATGTATCTGAAAATATTTCCATTATTTTATCTTTATTTTGGTCCATCTTATTAACCCAAGCCAAAGATGTTTTTTCATAATGTGTACCAGACATACTCCATATGTCATCTATTTTTAGATCATCCTGAAAGTGTAGCAGGAGGTCATGCGATGGCATCATCCCGCCAGAAAAAAATTCGCGAGCCATCCAATCGGCTTCACCTTGATTTTCAAATGGATAGACAACAGATTCATGGGAAAAAATATGAATGAATAATTTTCCCTCATCATTAAGCCAGTTAGAAATTTTTGACAATAGTTTCTTATAATTTCGCATGTGTTCGAACATTTCAATGGAAACTACTCGTTCAAAACCCTCTTTAGTTTCAAAATCATTCATGTCTGCAGTCCGAACTTCAACATTGTTTATGCCCTGAGCTTTGCACCGACTTAGAATATATTCCTTCTGATCTTTTGAATTACTAACTGCAGTAATTTTACTATTTGGTAATTTTCCTGCCATATAACAGGTAAAAGACCCCCATCCACAACCAAGCTCAAGTATTGAATTTCCATCAACAAGCTGGGCCCTGTTAAAACTAAGATTAAGCATAGCTTCTTCAGAATCATCCAATGAATTGACACCATTAGGCCAGTATCCAGAACTATACTTCAGATGCTTTCCCAGAACATTTTCAAAAAATGAAGTTGGAACTTCATAATGCTGCTCATTTGCTTTTTCGGGAACCAATGCAATAGGACTTTCTTTCATCTGTTTTATCCAATTCTGTTTAGTAACTGAAACCTTCTCTTTATCGGATGAACATTCATTATCTAATCTATTTTTACAGTTTTGTACAATACCAAGCCTAATGAAATAATCAGGGATAATTCCTCTTTCTGCTAATTCAATAAGTTTTGAAATCATCTAATACTCCACCTTAATATTGCGTACTCCTGATTTAGCAAATACTAGCTGAACATCACCAATATTCCTCTCTAAAAACCCCGCCTCACAGTATAGAAAATAGAATTCCCACATATTAATGAATGACTTAGAATATCCCATTGCTTTCACTTCTGGCAATGCACCCATGAAATTTTTTCTCCATCTATTTAAAGTTACCGCATAATGACGAGTAATATCTTCCATATCAATCATTGATAAATCAGTCTTATTTTTAATCACATCAGTTATCTGGGAAACAGATATAAGACATGAGCCAGGAAAAATATATTTTTTAATAAAGTCAACAGAATCCTTATAGGTATCAAAATTTTGATCATTATATGTTATTCCTTGAAGCGCCATTAATCCATTTGGTTTTAATAAAGTTGATATTTTTGTAAAATAGTCTGATATGTACTCATAACCAACTGCTTCAATCATTTCAATAGAAACGATCTTATCATATTGGCCATTAAGCTTTCGATAATCCTTATTGATTACATTTATTTTTGATTCCAAACCCTCCTGAGCCACACGTGCTTTTGCGTACTCATATTGAGCATCTGATATGGTTGTAGTCTTAATATTACATCCATAATTTTTTGCAGCATAGATAGAAAAACTTCCCCATCCCGTGCCTATCTCCAAAACAGAGTCGTTTTCTGTAAGATTCAATTTTCTACATATCCGATCTAATTTTTCTATTGATGCATCTTCAAGATTTGTATTTGATTTACTGAAGTAAGCGCAGGAATAAGTCATTGTAGGGTCTAACCATAGCTTGTAAAAATCATTACTCAAATCATAATGGGCAAGAATATTTTCCTTACTACCTTTTAATGTATTCTGCCTGTTCCTATGTATCAATTTATTGATCGGACTTAATAATTTAGCAAAACCATTATTCAATGATAAAAGAATGGAGCGATTTCTTAATATAATTCGCATAAGCATTACCACGTCGTCTGCGGACCAATATCCTAATATGTAGGCTTCTGCAATACCCAGAGCTCCACCACTTCCTGTCATAACATAAAATTCTTGTGAATGAACGTAAACATTTACTTTTAATATTGATTCAACATCACCAAAAGAAAACTTTTCGTCACCATCTTCAACATTAATATGGCCAACAGCTAGATGACTTAATTTTTTCTTTAACCCACTTTTAAAAACAGAGTTAAGAAACGTAACTCTAGTCGGCTTATTTATTTTTTCAGCTAAGTGGTCTACTTGCATTATCGTACTCATCAATCAACTTCCCTTCATTAAATTTGCTTTGTCTGGATGAATGAAAAAAGGTGCTTTTCTTACCCACAGCTTAAAGGCTTGCCAATGAATACGGAAAACCACAACCATAGTAATTAATGGGAACCTTAGAACTTGTTTTAATAATCCCATTAGCGTAAAAGGTAGTCTTTTCATTTTTAAGGTAGCATCAAAGACCTTATTTCCATCTTTAAAATTCTTCATATTTACTAAAAGGTTTTCATTTGGCTGTGTAAATAACCATTCATATTTATGATCCATTCCCCAGAATGGACTAACATGTAATTTTTTTTCAAGATCTGCTAAAAGGTTTCCAAATTGGTCATCTTTATCTCTTTCATTAATAATGTATGAATGTCTTTCATCCCAAGGAGTATTAGTCACTTCTGCCATGATTACGTCAACGTTTAAATCATCTTCATCAAAACAATAGTAAAAGCTTACAGGGTTAAAGCAATAACCTAAGTACCTTAAATTGGTTAAAAGTCTAATTGGACCCTTTACCTTATATCCAATCTTGTCGAATACTGTTTTTCTCACAGATTCATCTAAACTCATCTTTGACTCTCCATGATAGTCTTTACGCATGAATGAAATAAGCGCAGGCTTGTTGATATTCCAGAGCCAAGATTTTCGCAATGAATATTCTATAGAATTAAGATCTATATATGTCATAAATAATGGATAGGTGAAAAAATGGTCAAAAGGAGTAAAACGACGGTGTCTAATTGTTCCTTTATAAATATAACTTTTATTCATGGTATTCATAGTGATTCACCAAAACTCTTACATACATCAAGTCCACTTATAACACCATCCTCATGGAATCCATTCCTCCAATAGGCTCCACAATAATAAGTATTATTTTTACCACTTATTTCATATTTACGACTTTGAGCATCTATACTTGAAACAGTAAACAATGGGTGATCATAATTTAAATTTTTTATAACCTTAGATTGGTCTATAAGATCACCACTATTAAGAGAAACACAAAATGTTCTATCAGATTTTATACTCTGTAAAATATTCATATTATAGGTTAACGCAACTGCTTTATCTTGATCTTTATCTAAAAGATAGTTCCAACTTGACCATGCATTCCTCCTTCTGGGAAGAATGGAATCATCATAATGAAGAATAGCATCATTTTTCTGATATTTGATAGCACTCAATATTTCTCTTTCTTCTGTTGAAGGGGAATCAAGCATCGCCAATGATTGATTGCTATGAGTAGCAAAAATTATGGAATCAAAATTTTCACTTTCTAAAGAGCCAGAACCAAATTTAACTGTAATGTTATCACTATCTCGCTTGACATTTTTCACTGGCGAAGATAGTCTAATCTTATTTTCAAAACCTTGAATCATTTTTTCTACATATTTCTTTGAACCTCCACTGATGACCCACCAATTTGGTCTATTGAGAATCTGTAATAATCCATGGTTATCAAAAAATCTGATAAAAAAAACTGCAGGTATATCCATCATTTTGTGTGGTATTGTTGACCATATTGCAGCGCCTATAGGAATAATGTAATACTGAATAAATTCATCCGGGTAATTTTTTGAATTTAGATATTCCCCAAGGGTAATTTTAGAATCAAGTATATTCAGGTCAATCCTAGCCTCAGAATTAAACCTACTCATGCTTTGAAGTATTCGTAAAAATGATGGCCTAAAGAGGTTTGACCTCTGCGCAAATAGTCCGTTTAAGGAATGCCCTGCATATTCAAGATTATTTTTTTCCGACTTAACACTAAAACCCATCCTTGTTAATTGTCTCT
>CERX01005266.1_pt1 | contig 15545 bp, 10 predicted proteins | sample 350251 | NCBI WGS metagenome assembly CERX01 (sample SAMEA2621044, study PRJEB7988) | marine metagenome | biome: marine biome (ENVO:00000447); feature: deep chlorophyll maximum layer (ENVO:xxxxxxxx); material: "saline water (ENVO:00002010), including plankton (ENVO:xxxxxxxx)" | depth 50 m
CTTATCGCGATGAAAACCTGTTGTCTGACCCATAAATCCTTTAATTACTCCTACGTGATTTTGAGTTAACATTGTAGGAACAGGATCATACTTTGCTGAGAATTCAAATAGCGAAAAATAATCTGCCTCAGCGCCCCGAACGATTACATTATTACTTGGGGGGTAGTCTATATCAGAATATTCATAGATCATTGGATCGGTGATAATCTCAAAATTATTAAATGCTAATGCCTTACCAAAATCAACTTTTTTCATGAGTTGATTATCAACTGGTGTTCCATCATAAACCACATGAGCTGCATCAACAGCTGAAGTTGCAAGAGCAATATCAAACGAATCTGTAGCTGAGCACATTGCGAATAAAAAACCACCATTATAAACATAATCTTTGATGATTTGAGCCAGTGCTTTCTTTTGCTCTGGAACAGAATTAAATCCTAATTGAAGCGCAAGCGATTCAAATTGTTTCTTTTGTTCAATATACCATGAAGCTGTGTGGTAATTTCTATAAAATTTGCCATATTGACCTGTAAAATCTTCATGGTGTAAATGTAGCCAGTCATACTGAGAAAGCTCCCCATTGAACACTTGCTCATCCCACAAGGTTTCATATGGAACTTCAGCATAGGCTAGTGCAAGAGTTACAGCATCATCCCAAGGTTGCTTATTAGGTGGAGTATAGATTGCAATCTTTGGAGTTTTTTCTAATAGAACAATATCCATATTATTTGTGGATATTTCATTGTAAATAGACAGTGTTTCTTCAGGACCAATTAGCTCATAGGTAACGCCTCTCAATCGGCATTCTTGCTCAATTTTCTGATAACTATTCATCATAAAGGATCCACCGCGATAATTCAATATCCATTCAACATTTATCTGTTCTTTAATTACCCAAAAAGCAGCCCCGTAAGCTTTTAGGTGATCTTTTTGGATTTCATCCATAGGTATTAATATCTTTTGCGAAAAACAAAATTGCAGAAAGAAGATAATTGAGATTATTTTTTTCAATTTAGCTCTCAGTTGGTTGTGAAATTTTACGTACATGAATTCGAATTGGCTCCGAAAGTAATGATGTTGAGCACTCAGAAAGCAATCGATAATAATATTTTAATGCATCTTCATTGCTTCCTAAGAAATTTTCTTCAACTTCACCTGCCAAGGCAAGTCCCCAGTCTTTTAAAAGTGTATTTTCCATTGCTAATGCATATTGAATTGATTTTTCGTATTCATTTAAATCAACAGAAATAAATGCTAAGCGTAGTGTCGCTAGGGGCGCGATGAGCGCATCTGAGAAATCGATTCTTACTTTTTCAAGCAATTCAACAGCATTTTGAATCTTATACTCATTAATCAAGCTCTCTGCTTCAAAAAATAATTTAAAAGCTTCTTTATCATTTCGGGTTCCATTAACATAATAATTCACAATTACATCATGGATTTCAAAAAGGTCATTAAAATATTTATGATTGGTGTCAATGGTTAGAATAGTTGAATCTAGGTATGCAATAACCGAATCCATTTTAACACCATAAAGAAGACTATTAATATACCCAACTGTCCTATTACTAACTTTTTCACCTAATTCAGGTTTAAAATAATTTGCTGCTTCCTCATATCTTCCAGAAAAGATTAATAGATTCCCAAGATCAAAATAAATCAGCTCTTTCAATTCATTGTTTGGATTTGTTTTTAAAGCTGTCTCAAATGATGATTTTGCCCCTTCGTAATCACGCATTATACGTGATTGCATTTGAGCTAATCTATAGTGAACTCTAGCTGTCGAATTAGAATTTGGTAGCAATGCAAGGACAGATTGATAATGCTCAAGGCTATTGGCAAGAGGAGCATTATCTATATCTGGAGATTGAATAAATTGATTATTAAAAAAATTATTTTCTGGAAACCACTTTACAAATTTTAATTTAGATTTACTTCTAATTATCTGATCTTCATATGATTTTCCAAGACCTAATAAAATCTTCCCTATTAGCTTCGGATCTGATGTATTCAAATCTTCGAGCATCATATGATATGCCCTTATAGAAAGATCATACTGCTTTTCTTTTCTTAGGTTTTCAGCAAAATTAATCCATTCGTTATTTTTATTATTTTTTGTGATTAATTGATATTGATCAAACGATTTGGCGAACTGAGCAGTTTTATAATAAAAGCCTGCCAAGACTTCTCTTAATAGAGGATTAATTTCTAAGTTTGCATTAAGAGTTGAATCAATGAGCGAATGTGATTCTTCATCATCGCTCATTATCAATATTCTATCTGTCGCGTATCGAATATATTGTTTTTGATAGCGTATAAGTATCATTAACTCATTTAATGCGCGATCGAATGTTTGTCTTGATTGATAATAGCTTGCTAGATCTATGGATAAAAAATGGGGTTCATTAAACTTTTCTCTTCCTTCTAGAGCTATTAATTCCATGGATTCAGTTTGTCCAAATTTGACATAAGTATGAAATAATAAGCGGAACATTGTTTTATTTATAAGCTTAGTTCCTCTAAAATCATTCCATATTTCAATCGCCTTAGATTGCTGTTGATTTCTAAAGTAAAACTCACCTAAAGCAAGTTGAGATTGATGATCATTGGGATTATTTATCAGCCATGTTTCAATCAATATAATTCCAGATTTTGAGTCACCGTTTTTTGTATAAATATTTTTCAGTTGAAAATATGATGGCTGATGACTGGGCTGGTTCAATAGAATTCCTTTATATATCTTTTCAGCATATTCTATGTTCCCAGAACGCTCTATTTTTGTTGCTTGAATGAAAGCAGATTCTCCTTCAGGAATAACTTGAATTTGACCATGGAGTTTAATTGCAAAAATTATAATAAGGATAATTGCTAATTTTTTGATCATTTACCTTATCCTTGATGTATCAGTTCCTGCAAAAGAATCAATATTTTTTAATGAATTGAAATAGGATCGAATCATGCTTTGATATTCACGTGAAAAGCCAGCATTCAAAGCCTCATTCATCGCATCCATGATTACAGTTTGCCGTTGTCCTAAGTCACTAGGAAGCCCCGATGGGGCATTGCTTATCATTTGAGTTGCTGTTTTAGATTTTCTTTCATCTTTTACCCCACGTTGGGCCATTGATTTTTGGCTATCTAACATTCTATTTAATATTTGTTGTTGCCTGCTCATTGTATTTCGATCATACTTATTTTGATTAAGTTCTTTTATAACCTCATCAATGTCTTTAGCGATTCCATTTAGATCGCCAAGGCCTTGATTCCCAGATTCATCTAACTGTTTCATGACTTGCTTCAAAGCGTTTTGAATATCGCGCTGTTGACTAAGCATTCTTTTCATTATGGATTGTTGCATGGAGGGGGTCATCTGCCCTAACGCTAGCTGCATTCCTTGATCATTCAAGCTTTTTTGTTGAGTAGACATATTTTCCATTTGCTTTAAGAACTCTTCATAGCCACTAGCCGAACCATCTTTCTGCATTTTATTAATTGTTTGAATGATTGATTTTGCACTCTCATTTAATGCAATCATCGCTTGGCTTTGATTGCTTAAGGACCCTTTACTGTTTCGTTCAGCTAGCTTTGTTTTTGCTGCGCCCATTTGGGCATTAGCTCTTCCAAGTTTCTGGCCCATTTTACCTGTTACGAGGAATGTTTCTTTTGATAGCTCCATAGTTTTTGTCATAGTTTGAATAAGTTGGTCTTGTAAAAGTTGTTGTTGGCTTGCCAGCGTATTTTGTCTTGGAGAGTTTGCAGGTATTTCGCTTGTCTCTGCTTCAAGCAATTCCTGAGATTTAGAAATAGAAAGCAAATCTCTTAATATGCCTCGGAATTTTTTTGCCATTTCTCTGGTAGTTTGTTTTTGAAATTCAGAAAATATATCATTCATTGAAGATTGCATCGATTGCATCGATTGTAAGCCTGCATAGCTAGCATCCATAGCTTGATAAGGTTCTTGCCGATCCAGATTTTTAACAGTTTCTTTTAGATATTGTTTTGAAAGCTCAGCATCTTTGCTTTCTGAAAGGCCTTCAAGACTTTGTGCGGTTTTTCTGCTGAATTTTTTTATATCATCAATAGATTTATTCATTGCTTTCATGATTTTAGAAAATTCTTTTTCATTGATTTTTTGTTCTTGAGAAAGTCTTTTAAATACCGAAGGGTCTGTTCGTTTATTAATGGATCTAATTTGTTGATCAAAATTATCTTGATTAGATACAAGATGTTCAAGGCGCTTTCTAATTTCATCAATTTTTTGCTCTGCTTTGATACGTTGAAAAATATCAAGAAATCGATCTAGTTCTTGTTCAATATGATTTAGGTTATTAGAAATATTATCTAGAGCACTAATCATATCATCTATGTCAAGCTTTTCAAACGCCTCTTTCATCCATTCCATATCTTTAAACATTTCTTGCGGTAAAATTTCTTCAACCATTTTCTGCAGATCTCTGAATTTATTCATCACCTCATCTGAAAATAAATCGTGTTTGTCGCCTTGGCTATTTAGCAGATTAAGCTTATCATTTAATTTTTGAAAATTTTCAATTTGTTCTTCAATTTCTTGTAGTGATTCTTTTGTTTTTTGCTGTTGCTCCCAATCTGGCTTTTCTGTTTTTAATAGATCCAACCTTGCTTCTTTGATTTTATCATTCAATTTTATTATTGAAGACAGGCTTTCTTCGGTAGTTGAAATAATTTCTTCTTCCTGACTTTCATAGGATAAAAATAGATCATTTAGGGAAGGTATTTTTGCAATGAATGTATCAGATAATTGTTTTTTTGGACCAGAAATTTGATCATTATCGTATAGTTCAAAATGAAAATGAATTTCATCTTCGGGCATTAACCCAAAATCTTTAATTTCCCAATTTGTAACTATTTGCTGTTGACTCTCTTCTTTATTTGGGATATCTATATTAAACATAGATATTTTTGGCTCTGCTTGAATATATTCTGGGCGATGAATTTCATAGGCTAATTGCAGCTTGTAAAACCCAAAATCATCCTCAATGTCCATTAATATAGATATCAACTGATCTCCACCTAATTCAATTATTGGAGCTGGTTTAATGATCGTCATACGAGGATGTAAATCGGTTAATGTCTTTAGATGAAAAGGGATGGGGTTGCGATTTGAAATTCCCCTTTCATCTTTGAGATTAATATAGAAATTTTTATCCCCCTCCATAGCAAAACTATAATAGCTGCGCTTATTTTTGGTTGCCATTTTATATTCTTCGCCATCAAGAATTAGATCAGCTTGATCAAGTTTTTTATTTGATTGTAGTTCAAGATCAATTGTTGAACCCAGCAGTGCTTCAATCTCAGATTGGTTTGCCTTTTGAATTCTAGGGGGTAATTTTGTGTATTGAGGCGAATTAATGGTAATTATTAAATCACTAATTGATGGTCTATCTGTAACGAAAATTGAATAATCTCTTGAGGATATCTCTTCCCAGGGTTCCCAAAACTTAGTTGATGGCACATATGCCCTATAGCGATAGTTTTGATAAACCTCATTAAGATCAGCTTGGTAAATACCGTCTTGATTATAAGCAGTTTTGATTATTAGACTATCCTTACTCTTTTGGAAAGCTAAAGGCTTGAATTCAACATAAATAGAATCAGGATTTTTTCCAAGGGTGGAGAATTCTACCTTAGCATCTTCCCCGCCTAAAATACCAAGGTATTGTGATATGCCTATTAGTTTAAAAGGTATTGGAGGAGAAAATTCTGTATCAGTATGAGCTAATCTGTACATAGAAGAAACAGAGTGGCTCCATGTTGTAGATATCAAAACAATGACAATTGCCAGAGCGGTAAATGCAATTTTTTTCCATCGATATATACGATCATTTGATAAAAGAGCATTGTAATCAAATTGATCAAGCAGCAACTGTGATTGATAAATGAATGATTTTTGAAGATCTAAAGAAGCAGGCGATTTTTCAGAATTTTCAAGCTGATAAGCATTTAAAAGCATATCATCCTTTTTAAAGATTAATCGCCCAACCATTAATGCTATGGTAGACAATTGATGGCGCTTAATTAGATCTTTTTGAGCCAATAAAATATAAATTAAAAATGAAGAAATGCTAACTATCAAGAATGTACACGTTAATAGTAAAATTGACTTGCGCGCAGACATGGATAAATAAAATATATTTTCCACCATAATTAATGATGTAAAGAATACTATTAGAGCTGTATATACTATCCAGAGAAGTAGTCTTAGATCGAAAAATAAAAGAGAGGATCTAATTTTTTTAAGTGAGCGAGTAATTGATTCCATATAAATTATTGAGTTAAAGCAAACCACACAATATTAACACCCATCTGCAATGCTGATTTCCGAACACTCTCTGGATTATTATGAACCCCTGCGTCTTCCCATCCATCACCAAGGTCTGACTCAAACGAATAAAATGCTATTAATCGATCTTCTTCAAATAAACCAAAGCCTTGCGCTGGGTTTCCATCATGTTCATGTATTTTTGGTAGACCATTTGGAAATTTATAATAACAATTGAATATAGGATGAGTTATTGGCAGCTCGACCCAATCCTTATTAGGAAAAACTCTTTTCATTTCTCTTTTGAAAGAAGTATTCATACCATAATTATCATCTGCGTGAAGAAAAGCACCTTTTAAAAGATGTTCTCTTAGAATGCCAATTTCTTCATCGCTAAATCTAATGTTACCATGACCTGTAATGTATAGATATGTGTGATTATATATGTTTTGATCACCTAACTTAATTCTGTATTCAATAGGCTCAATTTGAATATTAGTTTCAGCAGAGACAAAACTGATAAGATTTGGCAAGCTACTTGGATCTGCATACCAATCTCCGCCTCCAGAGTAATGTATTCTGGCAATATTAAAATCTTGAGCAAAAATTCCGCGAATTAAGACTAACGTAAGACTGTATTGATATAATTTGTTTTTATTTATTTGTAACATGTAAATAGATATTTTTGTTTTAGCTAGTCCTGATAAACAGTATATGTATATTTAATCAAAATATTCAATAAAAGTTTCAAAGCGCTTATTGTTGTACAAACAACATTCACAATAATCGTATATTTACTAGGTTGATAAAATACACCTAATATATTAATAACGATGCTGAAAAAAATAATCTTACTAACTCTATTGATGACATCTGTAACACTAGCGAATATGCAAACTGTGCCAGACGATTCTAGTAGGATAAGATCAATGATTTTTAGGATTTTTTCGTTAGACAAGATTGATCCAAATGACTATGAAAAAGGCTATATCATTGATCGAATTTTCAAAAGACGAGAATTTCATCGACCCGTAAATTTTATTCCACTAGAACTTCGATACGGATTTGCTTACAATACTGGAGGAGGTTTTCTTGGACTAGGAAATTTGAGTAGCAATTGGATGACATATGAATTAGATGGATTATCTGCATTTGATGGAGGAAATTTCTCATCAAGAATAAGCCATCAGTTGGATTTGGATATGCTTAAAACAAATCTTGCGTATTATTGGTTTGGGAATAGTTGGTTAGATATGCATACAGGACTTAATCTAAGATATAGTATGCTCCTTATGCCTTCCAAAATTCCTGAGACCTGGAATGGATCTCAAGATTCGTGGAAACAGGGGGAAAAATTTAATGCTAAGATGTTTGAGCTTAGCTGGAGTCAATCTTTAATATTGCAATGGTTTGAAAGTTGGTTTACAACTTATCGATATACTTATGGTATGGCTTTATCTCAGTTCTATGATAAACAAAGTTCACCATTAGGTTATGGGCCGTCACAGTCTTTTACCATTGGGGCAAAATACATTTTAGATCGCGAAATGGCATATCGATTTTCAATTGGATTAGATTTAAAATATACTAGTACTTCAATAAACAATATTAAAGATCCTAAAGATTTAACACCTATAAGAAGTTTTAATATTCAAACAGCAGGTCTCTATGCGTCAGCATCAGTTTTTTTCGGAGGACAGCAAACTAAAGGCGATATAGGAAAATCATATTATTATACAAAAGATTATATATCAGCTAAAAGATACCTAAATGAATTTGTTGATGAAAATCCTGACCATGCAAATATTCAAAGTGCCCTAAAACTTATCATTGAAAGCGATAGAAAAATTCCTTACCAACTTATGAGGCAGGGCATGAGCTTTGATCAAAGGGGAATGGTTAATAGAGCCGTTGAAAAATATATTCGCGCGAAATCTTTAGCTGACACCTTATTAGCCGATGTAATTGATGAAAGGTTAAGAGAAATTACCTATCGTGAAGTTGAGCGTGCTGAAAAATGGCTCTATTCAGGTGAAAGCGATACTGCTATTGCTCATGTTACAATGGCGTCCGGATGGTATCCTGGATTTAAACACCACATTGACAGGTTTAAAGTATATAATTTTATGTCTAAAGGTGAGCAATTGTATAAAATTGGATTGTATGATCGAGCCTTAAAGTATTTTGATTCAGCTCAAAAGATTGATCCTACCCTAGCTTTTGAAGTTGCTACACACAAACACCGGATTGCATCAGATTTATTAACCATTGCTGATTCTTTGAATGATTTAAATTCATTAAAATTTGTTGTCTTTGCATTGGAAGAGACACAAAGATTAACTGGCTCGCTAAGCCCCTCTAATATTCGTATTCTGGATCAGCTAAAACAAAAATTAAAAGCTAAAGAGGAATATGATATCCGTCAAAAAATTGATTTAAAATTGCTTCAAGAAAAAAAGAGTAAATCTGAAATCAGGTCTATTATTGTTGGAATGACAATCTCAGAAGTAGAAAATATTATGGGTAAGCCATCAGAGATTATATCAAGTGGTCAGCAAAATGAAAATCAGCTATGGATATATAATTATGAAAACGGAAATAAAGTATCTTTAATTTTTACCAATTATAAATTATTTAGAATTAAAAAATAGATTATTTACAGCAAATGAGCATTTTTTCTTACAAATGCTATTTCATTTAAAATAACTTTTATTACCCCTGTTGCGGGAACTGCAAATAACATTCCAAGAGGACCAAGTAGAGTACCTCCAATAAGAAGCACAATCATCACAAGCATAGGATGCAGACCAACGCTTTTTCCAACCAGAGAAGGCGTAATAAGATTTCCCTCAATTTGCTGAACGACTAAAAACATAAAAATGATATCAATTGAGAAAAATGGAGAAGGTATAGTACCCAAAAACATATGAGCTGTCGCAGCCTCATTGCCCAGGTTATTCATAAATGCAATCATTAATGCTGGGACCATTCCAACAAAAGGACCAATTAGCGGTATTAGGTTTGCAAGACCAGCAATGATTCCAATGAAAATTACCAGAGTAAGATTAGCTCCAAAGAAATTTAATAAAAGGAGGCCTGCTATTGACATTCCTGCGACACTTGCAGCAGAAAGGAATTGACCTCTTAGATAGCTAGATACTGATTTTTCTATGTTGTAAATAAGTTTTAATCCTACTTCAAAATATTTATTTGGTATTGCATTTACTAAAGCTTTCTTGAACGTATGATACTCAGATAAAAGAATGATTGTAAAAATAAAAACCATTACTGCAATGAACATAAAATTTCCAACCGTACTGACAAGTGAACCCAATGATCCAAGTACGGTTTGAGTGATATCTGTCAATTTATTGGCAAAATAATCAGATGAAGAGTCATCAGTCTTAATGAAAGAAGGAAGAGCAGAGTTTATTTTCTCTCCAAGAAGTTTAAATTCATTTGACATTGTATCTTGATCAACTCTTTGGGAAAAATCTTGTGCTTGTTGTGAGATTTGTGATATAAAACTTCCTACAAATGTAGAAACTCCAGCCAATAAAATGATTACTACACCCAAAACTGATAAACTGCGATTTCCAATCCTTCTTTCAAATGCATCAACACTAGAAAGGAGAACTGTAGTAAATAAAAAGGCAAAAACTAACATTAAAATAACGTCAGATATGTATGGCCATATCAAATTGATAAACCACAATCCAATCAAAAATAAAATAATTCTATAGATTTGTTGAATATAATTTGATTCTTTTTCGATCATTTAGATTGTTCTTTAATTAACAGTTTATTTGTTTTTCTTAGCCTTTCGCCAAGCAGGCCTCCAAGATTAAACATGATTTTATGCCCTAATACAGGATTTCTCTCTTTTAATATCATAAGGTCTTGAGTAAAAAACCCTAGCATTGTACAGTCTTCTAAAGCTATTGCATTAGCAGATCTTGGTTCATCATCAAAAAGAGCTAGCTCTCCAAAGAATTCACCTTGATTCAATTCAGCTAATACATTTTCATTTCCAGCTCTAGTTCCAACGGTAATTTTTATAGAACCACGCATAATTATATACATACCTTCACCTGGAGCTCGATTTTTAAATACAAAATCTCCTGAATTAAAATCTCTATGATGCATCATCTTTTCTAATTCAGCAAAATCTTTATCACTAAATTCTTTAAATACTGGTACTTTTTTTAAGGTATGAACAGTTTCGCTCTCAGAATTGTCCCATCCTTTAAATATGTTTTCCCATTTTGCGCTTTTCAAATTATACTCCTTGATTTAGAAGTTAGATTATAGTCATAGGATGCCAAAAACTACAAGCAAACTAAGCACAACAATCAAATTGACCTTACCTGAAGCATTTCGGTATTTTAGCATATAATGATTATTAAAATTTTCATCATTTCAATTACATTTTTTAGCTTAGCCTTTTCTCAGAGAACACAAAGAGACTTTGAAAGAGAGTTAAAAGCTCAAAACAGCGCTATACAGTCTTTAAAGGATGAAATTGAGACTACAAAAAAACGAATCAATTCAGAGAATAAAAAAGAAAAGTCATCTGTTAGAAAAGTTAGCAACTTATCTGAAGAGATAAGCTTACTTCAAAAGCTTGTAAAAGAACTAGCTAAAGAAGAGAAATTGCTCATGGCCGATATCTCAAGAATGGAAAGAAAAATTAATGAAAGTGAAAATAATTTAGAAGAACTCCGCAAGTTATATGCAAAAAGATTAGCGATAATGTATAAAAAAGGTCAAATATCAAATCTAGAAAGAGTTCTTAGTTCGACATCATGGAGACAGGCAATTTATCGATCAAAATATTTAAAAATAATATCAAAGATTGATAGAGAAACTCATGACACTATTCGGTCGTTATTGATTGAAGTTGGCAAACAGAAATTAGGCCTTGAATCAGCGCTAAGAAAAAAAAGGTACTTAAAAAGGGAAAGAGATAAAACGCTGTCTCAAGTAAGATCAAAGAAGAAGAAAGAGCAGCGTGAATTGACACGAATTAGAAAGAGTCAGAAAGAACTGAAAAATTATCTATCGGAAAAGCAAGTTGGAATGAACCAACTTGAAGTTATAATCAAAAAAATTAGAGAAGATATAGCAAGGCTTGAAAGAGAAGAGCGAATTCGAAAGCAACAAATGGCTCTCTCATCTAAGGAGTTTCCAAAGTTGAAAGGGCAAATATCATGGCCTGCAGAGGGAAGAGTTTCTGCTAAATTTGGTAGACAGTGGAATCCAAAATTAAAAACAACTACTGAGAACCCCGGAATAGATATAAAAGGAAAGCCAGGATCGGAAATTAGAAGTGTACTCGGAGGTGTGGTAACTACTATAACCTTTATTAGAGGATATGGAACGACAATTATCATTGATCACGGTAGTGGGTTTTATACAGTATACAGTCATGTAACAAATGTTGAAACAAATGTAGATAGCCAAGTTAATAGTGGAGATGTTATAGCATATATGGGTGATTCAGGATCAATCAATGGATCACAACTTCATTTTGAAATATGGGGAGAGGGGAAAAAGCTCAACCCTGAGAATTGGCTAAAAAAGAGATGAAAATTTCTGATGTACAGCCTCTAATTTGGGATCAATTAAGCAAAGCTAAGGTTAAACAAAAAATTGGCACATCTTATCTTTTCTCTGGTCAAGATGGTAGCGCAAAAGAATGGCTGGCAATCGAATTTTCTAAGCTTTTAAATTGCCATTTAGATGATTTTCTTACATGCAATTCATGTTCTTCCTGTATTAAGTTTTCTAAATTGCAGCATGAAAACCTAAATCTTATTTTTCCTCTGCCTAGCATAGCAAAATCGAAAAATGAATCCGATCCCATAAAAAACTTAAGTAAGGATGACTTTAATTTTGTAATTAATGCGCTAGAGCTAAAAAGCAAAGACCCTTTTCATAAAATTAATGTACCAAAAGCTAGAAGAATTACGATTGATTCAATAAGGTTTTTACGCAAATCTCTTTATTTAAAATCACAAGCATCAGTTCGGAAAATAGTTATTATTTTTGATGCACATCTTTTAGCTGAAGGAGGTGGTGAATCAGCAAATGCTTTGCTTAAATTACTGGAAGAGCCTCCAAGAAATACATCATTGATTTTAGTTACCAATAATAAATCAAAATTGCCACTTACAATTATTAGTAGATGTCAGCAAATCGATTTTCCAGGCCTACCTTTAGATATAGCTCGAAAATTACTTGAAGATAATGGAGTCGAAAATAGCAAAGCCATGCAATTAGCATTTTTATCTAATGGAAATATAATTTTAGCAAAAAATTTATTATCAAGAGATATCAATGAGCCTTTATTAGAGTCGCAGCAATTAATAGAAAGTTTAATAAAGTTAGATCAGAAATCTTGGCGCAACCAAATCAATGATTTTTCAATGATGGCATTTAGGTCACCCCAAGAATTTATTTTTAGAATTAATTTGATTCAAATGTGGATAAATATTGCATATAAATTAAAATGTGGAGAACAGTTGCCAATGCTGATTAGTGATTTCTCTGATTCATTTAATGAATTTAATAATCAATTTCCTAAGGCAAGTTATTTTGAAATTAATGAGCTGCTTGAAGAGTCAATAGGGGCTTTATCGCGAAATCTTTATATGCCCCTTTTTATGTTAAATATGATGATTACAATTCAAACTCTTTTAAAAGGTAAAGAACCTAAAGCAATAGTATGAAACCATTTTATATTACTACACCTATATATTACGTAAATGATAAACCTCATATTGGGCATGCATATACCACTATTCTAGCAGATGTATTAGCAAGGCACTATCGAAATATTGGCAGGGATGTTTTTCTTCTCACAGGCCTTGATGAGCATGGACAAAAGGTACAGCAGGCAGCAGAATCAAGAAATATAAACCCCAAGCAGCATTGCGATGAAATGGCGCCAAGATTTTTAAAACTGTGGGAGAAGCTTCATATAAGCTATGATGATTTCATTCGCACTACAGAAAAACGCCATACCGATATTGTGAAGTATTTTCTTCAAAAAGTTTATGACAAAGGAGATATTTATGAAGATAGTTATGAGGGTCTTTATTCTGTATCCGAAGAGCGATTTATTACAGAGAAAGAGGCTGAGTCCGGAGAATTCCGAGATATTAAAGAATTAAAAGAAAAGAATTACTTTTTTAAAATGTCAAAATATCAAGATAAACTGATAAAACACATTGAAGAAAACCCAAATTTCATTCAGCCTAAATTTCGAAGAAATGAAGTACTTGGTTTTTTAAGATCGCCCCTAGAAGACCTATGTATTTCACGTCCAAAATCTCGTTTGAGTTGGGGTATTGAAATGCCTTTTGATTCAAATTATATTACCTATGTTTGGTTTGATGCTCTTATCAATTATGTATCTGCAATAGGGCTCAATAGTGACGAAAAAAAATATAAAACTTTCTGGCCGGTAAATTATCATTTGATAGGAAAAGATATTTTAACCACCCATTCAGTTTATTGGCCGACAATGCTAATGTCAGCTGGAATTAAACTACCCAAGAGTATTTTTGCTCACGGATGGTGGTTAAGTGATCAATCAAAAATGAGCAAATCATTGGGAAATGTTGTAGATCCATTAAAACTAATTGAAACCTATGGTGTTGATCCTGTTAGATTTTATCTCATGAAAGAAATGGTTCTTGGTCAAGACTCTAATTTCAGTTTGGATTCATTTGTAAAATGCTACAATAGTGACCTTGCAAATGATTTTGGAAATCTGTTAAGCAGGGTAACAAATTTGATAAATAAATTTTATGATGGGAAAATACCCACTGGAGAGGATAATTCTGAGGAAGGGAAAGCAGTTAAAAAAAGTGCCAAAGAAACGGTTGAATGTGTTTTAAAATTCATTGATGAAATGAAAATAAATGATGCGATTAACCATACTTTTAAATTTATAAGAGAGCTAAATAAATATCTTGAAATTACAGCACCATGGAAGGTTATAAAAAAAGATATGAATAGCGCAGGTAAGATTTTATATACCGCAGCTGAATCCTTACGCATTACTGCATTAATTTTATCTCCCATTATGCCTAATAGAACGCAAACTGTTTTTGATATTTTTCATATTGATTCGCGTGAAATAGGATGGGGTGGTTTAATTGCTGGTACAAAAATAGAAGTTCACAAACCTCTTTTCCCTAGAATTGAAATAAATTCATAAATTTTAGGAAAGTTTTCCTAAAATATTTTTTCCGTGATAATATCTCGCATTAATTAATTTATGAATGCTATATAAATTTTTATTAGTTATTTTGCCAGCTGCAATTATATTGATTGTACTTTGATAGTTTTTTACAGCTTCTTTTATTGTTAAAGCACCAATTTTTGCAGAAGAAGATTTTCCTGAAGTAAGAATACTTTTAACTCTATCTATTTTTATTAATGATTCAATATCATCAAAAAAATTACTACTTTGGTCAATTGCTTTATGAAAGGTGATTTTCATAGGGTATGACCAGTCTGCAACCCTTTTTATTTGTTCGAAATCAACATTGTTATTTTGATTTAATGCTCCAAATACAATTTCCTCAACTCCTAAAACCTTTAAATTCATAATTTGATTTTTAACTTGAATAATTTCACTTTCAGAATAAATAAAGTTTCCTTTTCTAGGTCTAACCATTATTTTAACAGGAACTAAAACTTTATTTAAAGTGTTGCTTACTAAATCAATATCAGGCGTTAATCCATCATCCTTTAGGTTTTTACAAAGCTCAATTTGGTCAGCACCTTCCTTTTCAGCTTTCATAGCTTGATCTAAAGACTCTACGCAACACTCAACAAAAAATTTTTTCAAATTTTACCTAAATGAATCAAATATTATTTATAAATTATTTAAAGAACTTAACCTAAGATATTAATTAAAAAATTATAAAATGATTATAGATGCTCACTGCCATTTGTACTATGATGAATTAGCAAGCGATATTGATAATGTAATTCAACGAGCTAATGATGCAGGTGTTTCTCGATTTGTTTGTGTGGGCACAAATGTTGAAGATTCTAAACAATGTTTATCAATTACTGAAAATAATGATGATATTTTTGCCTCTTCAGGTGTACATCCGCATGATTCAAAGGATGCAGTTGAAGGGTATGCCGATGAAATATATGAATTGATGGAATATGAAAGTATGATAGCTATTGGTGAGATAGGTTTAGATTATTATAGAAACCTATC
>CERX01078652.1_pt1 | contig 15449 bp, 15 predicted proteins | sample 350251 | NCBI WGS metagenome assembly CERX01 (sample SAMEA2621044, study PRJEB7988) | marine metagenome | biome: marine biome (ENVO:00000447); feature: deep chlorophyll maximum layer (ENVO:xxxxxxxx); material: "saline water (ENVO:00002010), including plankton (ENVO:xxxxxxxx)" | depth 50 m
CTGCGGGTTTTGCGGGTGAATCTGGAAGAACTGGCTCATCGAACTCTATCCGTGTTTTCTAAGGTCTGTTGCCGTTTGTTCAGCCCGCCTGCCGACTGCCCTGAGGGAGGGCCCGCGCAACAAGCCAGCACACGAAACGCTTGCAACAGTTTAGCAAGGTGTTACCACTCGCCGCGCGTAGCGCGCCGCCGGATTATGCACTGAACAGGCTACTCTCCCATACCGGCGTACAGTCCGGCGGCAATGCGGTCATGCTGCCCAGAGCCGTCCAGGGTGACGCGGGGTTATGAAAGTCGCTACCGCAACTGGCGAGAAAGCCGAACTCGACCGCCAGCTTGCCGAGGTAGGCGACCTGATCCACCGGCTGCTTGCCGTTGGCCACCTCAATGCCGCGCCCACCGGCCGCGGCAAACTGGCGCAACAGCGCGCGCAACTTGCTGCGTGTCAGGCCGTAGTGCCAGGGGTGGGCTACCACCGCCATGCCACCAGCGCCACGCAACTGGCCAACCACCTCCTCCAGCGTGGGCCAGTGCTGGCGAATATCGCCCAGCTTGCCGGCGCCCAGCCACTTGCGGAACGCCTCGCCGTGGTCGCGCACGTAGCCGGCCTGCACCATCCACTCGGCAAAATGCGGGCGCCCTGGCGGTTGCGACACATCGCCGCCGGCAGCCTGCTGCGCCGCAACCGCACCTTCATAGGCGCCGGGCATACGCTTGCCAGCCAGCCGTTCACCAATCTGCTCTGCCCGTCGCCAGCGACCGTCACGTACCGCTGCCAGTGCCTCGGTGAGCACCGGAGAGTCAGGGTCAAAACCGTAACCGAGGATATGCAGGGTATGCCCAAACCACTGCGCCGACATCTCGACGCCGCTCACCCACTGCACACCAAGGCTGCGCGCGGTCTCGGCCGCCTCGGGCAGCCCATCGATGCAGTCATGATCAGTCAACGCGACCATCCCCACGCCTGCCTCGGCCACACGTCGCATCAGCTCGGCCGGCGCCAGGCTGCCATCGGAGGCGGTACTGTGCATGTGCAGGTCAACAATCAAAGGCATTCTCCCGAAACAGATAACAACTCAAGGCGCCAACAACGCCGACAGAGCATACGCGCTAACTTGACGCGCTGGCGGGGCTTTCGCCTATTATGCCGCCTGAGCCACCACAAGCCCATGCCCGGACCCTCGGCCCGGCCATCGCCAATCACCGCATCACTGGACAGTCACGCAGCAAGGACATTTCATGCTCTACGCCATCATGGCTACTGACAAACCTGACAGCCTGAGCGACCGCCTGGCCGCCCGTCCCGACCACCTCGCCCGCCTGCAGCAGCTGCAAGATCAGGGTCGCCTGCTGCTGGCTGGCCCGCACCCGGCTGTCGACAGTAACGACCCGGGCAGCGCCGGCTTTACCGGCAGCCTGGTGGTTGCCGAGTTTCCGTCGCTGCAGGACGCGCAAAACTGGGCCGACGCGGACCCCTATGTCGCTGCCGGGGTCTATGAACAGGTGAAGATCAAACCCTTCAAACGCGTTTTCCCGGCCTGAGCAAGGAGGCAATCATGTTTCGTCAGTTGATCTGTGCCAGCTTGCTCGGCAGCGCCCTGCTGGTCACCATGCCCGTCGTCGCGCAGGAAGCCGCAGCGCCGGTAGCACAGCCCCAGCAAGACACCCAACAACAGGATATCGGTACCCTACAGGCTGAGCTGGTTCGGGTAGAAGCCGAACGCCAGCGTCTGGCCGATCAGCTCGACAGCGGCGCCCAAGACGCACGAGTAGAACAGCTGGAAAGCGACAATCAGCAACTGCGCAACGACAATCAGGCAGCGCGCCTGGATGCCCAAGCTCGACTCATAGCCCAGCAGCAACGCTGGTTTCTGATCGGCGGGCTGAGCGTCGCGGTCAGCGTGCTGCTGGGTTTTGTGCTTGCTCGCATGGGTCGCCAGAAGCGTCGCGAATGGCTGAACTGACGCCCGTCCTGATCATCGATGACGACCAGGAGCTCTGCGAGCTGCTGCGCGACTGGTTGGCCACCGAACGCTTTGCACTGACTGCCGCCCACGACGGCCCCAGCGGCCTCGCCGCTGCCCGCGCCGACAACTACGCAGCGATTATCCTGGACGTGATGCTGCCCGGCATGAACGGCCTGGAGATCCTCCGCGAGCTGCGCCAACACTGTCAAACACCGCTACTGATGCTGAGCGCCCGTGGTGAGCCGGTGGACCGTATTTTGGGGTTGGAACTGGGCGCTGATGACTATCTCGCCAAGCCCTGCGACCCTCGCGAGCTGGTCGCCCGGCTGCGGGCGCTGCTGCGCCGCAGCCAACCCAGCGCCGATGCTGGCAGCGAAGAGCTGAGCCACGGCAACCTGCGCCTGGACACTGGCAACCTGATGGCCTGGCAGGACGACGAGCCACTGCAGTTGACGCAAAGTGAAGCGCTGATCCTGCGTGCGTTGATGGCGCGACCTGGGCAGGTTGTCGACCGCCAGACGCTGTCACGCGAGGCGCTGGGCAAGCCACTTGGCAGCTACGACCGCAGCCTCGACATGCATATCAGCAACCTGCGGCGCAAACTCGGCCCGCACCCGGAGGGGCGGCCGCGCATTCAGTCCATCCGCGGACGTGGCTACTTGCTTGGCAATTGAACAGTAAGTAGTGCGCTCAGGGCATTTACACAACCTTTACTAACCCCATGCCACCGCTGACATAGCAATCTCTAGACTCTGCAGGCAATGAGCGGATTCCCCGGTCAGACACCAACGGAGAATGACCCATGAAAAAGACACTGATTGCTGCCACCCTGCTGCTGACCACCGGCCTGTCCGGCGCCGTATTGGCTGGCTCCAACCACGACAACCAGCCGCCGCGCGAGCGTGGCTTCGAGCGTATGGCTGAAGAGCTGCAGCTGAGCGATGAGCAAAAAGCACAACTGGAGCAGATTCGCGAAGAAGAGCACGAAAAGTTCAAAACCCTGCGCGAAGAAAGCAAGGCACGTTTTGACGCCGTACTGACCGCTGAGCAGCGGGAGAAAATGGAAGAACTGCACGAACAGCGCCGCGAGCGCATGGAAGAACGCCGCGAAGGCCGTGAGGGCCGCGAGCACCGTAAGCCGCGCGAAGAAGAGAGCGCTAACTAACACAGGAAGCACCCCATGCGGCTGTTCTGGAAGGTCTTTGCAGTACTCTGGCTGGCAACCCTGCTGGTTGGCGGTTCGGGCTTTCTGGTCAGTCGCACTCTGCAGCAGGACTGGCTCCTGCTGCAGCTCAATCCCGAGTTGCGCGACTTTGCCGAGCAGCTAGTCAACACCTACGAGCAGGGCGGACCTCGCCAGGCACAACGCTGGCTGGAGCAGCAGCGGCGCACCGATGATCTGCGCGCGCACCTGTTCGACGAAGCCGGTAACCTGCTTTTGCCTGGCACCCTGCCAGCGATTCCACGATTTGCCCCTGGGCCAGGCCCGGATCAACCGCGTAGGGGTGACGGCCCCGGTCGTGGCCGACTGTTCCAGCTGGCTTGGGACAGCGACAAAGCCAGCTATTTCGTCACCCTTCACGTTCCTCCACCCGCGCTGTGGGAAACCCAGCGGGCCCCGGTTGCGCTGATTCTGAACGTCATCCTGGCGATGGCGCTGCTGGCATTGCTCAGTCTCGTGCTCAGCCGCTACCTGACCCGCCCGCTGCGACAACTTGGCAGCGCCGCACAGGCGCTGGCCAAGGGCCGCTTCAGCGCCGGCAGCCTGCAGCAAACCAGCCAGCGGCGCGACGAGATCGGCGAGCTGGCGCAGCGCTTTGAAAGTATGGCCGAGCAGGTGCAATCGCTGCTCGACAGCCAGCAGCAACTACTGCGCGATGTTTCCCACGAGCTGCGCTCCCCGTTGGCCCGCTTACGGGTCGGCCTGGCGCTCGGCAGCCAGCGCGACCTGAGCGCGGATGATCCACTGTGGCAGCGGCTGGACCGCGAGTGTGACCGCCTCGACCGCCTCATCGACGGCATTCTGACCCTCAGCCGACTGGACAGCCAACGCGAACCTGCCACCGCCTTTGCACTAGACCCACTGGTGCGCCAGGTCGTGGATGACAGTCGCTTTGCAGCGGCCGACCTGCAGCTTGACCTGTCAGGCCAAAGCGACCTGCGCCTGAACGGCTGGCCCGACCAGCTGCAGGCTGCACTCGACAACCTGCTACGCAACGCCGTGCGCTTCAGCCCGGCCGACGGCCAGATCACGATTGAGCTATCCGGTGACGCGCACGGCGCGCAGATCCGCATTGATGATCAGGGCCCGGGTGTACCGGATGAGTGGCTTTCACGCCTGAGTGAGCCCTTTGTGCGGGTGCCCGGACAATCTGCCGATAGCGGTTATGGCCTGGGGCTGACCATTGCACAGCGCGCCATTGCCCGCCACGGCGGCAGCCTGAGCTTTGCCCGCAACAGCGCCGGTGGGCTACGCGTTACCGTCAAGCTGCCGGCAAACAAAGGCGCCAGCAACTGAACAACCGACTCAGGTGGCTGGCCAGGCGCTGAAGTAACGCGTGACGTCCAATTCCGGCGGGGTCTTGGGCTCTCCGACGGGCTGGCCAACATACAGAAACGCCAAGATCTGCTCATTGTCGGCTAGGCCCAGCTCCTCGTGTACCAACGGGTGATAGGCCAGAGCTCCAGTACGCCAGACCGCGCCCAGGCCCATTGCATGGGCCGCCAGCAGCATATTGTTGACGGCTGCACCACAGGCGAGATCTTGCTCGATTGCCGGCACCTTGGGGTGCTCCTGATGACAGCTGATTGCCACAATTACCAAGGGCGCACGCAACGGTAACCCTTGAAAGCGAGCCAGCGCATCGGCCGACAAATCCGGCGTATCGGCCAGGGCGGCACGGGCAAACACCTCGCCCAGCGCGTTCAGCCCGGCGCCTTCCACAGCCAGAAAACGCCAGGGCCGCAAATAGGCATGGTCAGGTGCACGCAGGGCAGCGCGGAACAACACCTGCTGCTGCGCCGCGCTGGGCGCCGGACCGGTCAAGCGTGTTACGGAAGTCCTCTGGTGCAGGGCTGTCAGGGCATCCACTGGCGTTATTTCTCCTGAAAGTCGACATCATTGCCGTTGAGCACCTGATCTCTGTACTGCCCAGGAGGCAGCCCGAACCAGCGCTTGAAGGCACGGAAGAAGTTGCTCGGATCAGCAAAACCCAACATGCAGGCAATCTCGAACAACGTGAGCTGCGGTTGACCGAGATACTGCAGCGCCAGTTCCCGCCGCGTGCGCTCAAGCAACTGCTGGAAGCTCACACCCTCATCCTGCAGGCGGCGCTGCAGGGTACGCGTGCTCATGTTCATGGCACCGGCTACCGCCTGTCGCTTGGGCTCGCCTTGCGGCAAAAGCCGGCACAGCACCTGGCGGGTCTGATGGGTCACCGGGTCAGACTCGAAGCGGGCGAGAAACTCGCCAGCAAAGCGGTCATGCAACTTGGACAGGTGTTCATTCGCTGTCGCCAGGGGCGCCTCCATCAGCTGCCGAGAAAAGGTCAGGCTATGGGCCGGCGCATCAAACTGCAGCGGACACTGAAAGAGCTCCTGATAGGGCGACGGATCAGCTGGCTCGGGACAAACGAACGTTGCTTGCAGCGGCTGCACCGGTCTGGCAGTCATCCAGCGACAGAACGCCAGGGCATAAGCCATCGCCGCCTCGACACTTTGCCGGGCAGCAGGCAATCGATCGCCGTGAATGGCAAACTGCAGGCGGCACTGGCCAGGCTCGAGCTGCAGCATGACGTCGGCCGACTCACCGATCAGACGCTGGTAGCGCACTACCCGATTGAAGCCTTCGAGCAGGGTCCGACTGCTCATCAGCGAGTAGCCCACCACGCTGAAATGACCGGGCCTCACCACTTGGGCCATGTGTAATCCGATTGCCGGATTACCGCTGCGCTCGACCGCAAGATGCCAGACACGGGTCATGCCATCCTGGGCAACGCGCGCGTCTGGATCGACCAGCAGAGCCGGATCCAACCCTGCCTGGGTAAAGAGTTCGGCAATATCCAATCCCTCGACGGCCAGTGCATGCCCAATGGCCGAGGCCCAGCCCGATGAGGTGGTCCGTTGCACTTGCAACATGCTGTTCTACACCCTGTTCCCTAATATTATTTGATGAGGTTGCGCCACGCAGCCGTTAGCAGCCACACTGCTCCCCTGGCCCCTTTTTGGGCAGGCGCTTGCGCCGTGCCCGGCGGCTGATCATAGACTAAAGTAGAGTTGAAACAAAAATCCCCACAGCGCCGCGCGCCGAGGAGTCCGCCATGAACCCTGCCGCCGAATCGCATTCATTCAACAGCTTCGCTGAGTTTTATCCCTACTATCTCAGCGAGCATCAGAACGACAGCTGTCGCCGCCTGCACTACGCTGGCAGCACCCTGGTGATACTTCTACTGGTTTATGTGCTGTTCAGCCAGGCTTGGTTATGGCTGCTGGCCCTGCCGCTGGCAGGCTACGGCTTTGCCTGGGTCGGTCACTTCTTTTTCGAGCACAACAAGCCCGCTACCTTTAAGTACCCGCTCTACAGCCTGATGGGTGACTGGGTCATGTTACGCGACGCGCTGACCGGCCGAATCCGCTTCTGACGCGGACTGTCAGCGGCACGACAGTCACTTGTGCAGGCACCCTCTATGATGCGTTGACAGCCTGACGCATAAACATAAAAAGAGGAATGCAACCATGGGTGAACAACGCGCACAGTTTCGTGCCATGCAAGAGGGCACCGCTGAGGACTGGGGCATTATCTCCAGCCACTTCCGCCCCTTCGCCAAGGAGCTGCCAGAGCGGATCATCAAACACCTGCAGCTGCTGGACGGCGACTTTGGCGGCTTTCCCATCGACCGCCTTGAGCATTCGCTGCAAACCGCGACGCGCGCCCACCGCGATGGCCGCGACGAGGAGTATGTGATCTGCGCCCTGCTACACGACATCGGCGACACCCTGGGCAGCTACAACCACCCAGACATCGCAGCCGCTATCCTGAAGCCCTTCGTCAGTCCGGAAAATCTCTGGATGGTCGAAAAGCACGGCGTGTTCCAGGGCTACTATTTCTTCCACCACCTGGGCATGGATCGTCACCTGCGCGACCAGTTCAAGGACCACCCGCTGTATCAGTACACCGCAGAATTTTGCGCCAAGTACGATGCGCCGGCCTTTGATCCCGACTACGAAAGCGAGCCGCTTGAGTTTTTCGAGCCCATGCTTAAGCGCCTATTCGAGCGACCACGCAACAGCATCTACAAAACCGAGTAAGGCAGCGCAACGCCAGCACCGCCTGGGAGCGCTCAAACGTGCGGACACCACGTTGAGCGCTCGCGCCGCAGCGCAGCTACTGGCTATAAGGGGGCGGCCGCTCCACCCCCGACGCCTTGCAAGCCCGCAATATGGCCCCTCATAAGCAAGCAAACCAGACCGCTACGCCCCTCTGTCCGTCGACCGATCCCACCGTTGAGACCACCGGCAATTGTCGCGCCCGAGCCCAGGCCCTATGATGCTCAGTCATACGACTTGGTCGGGTGCCTGCCCGCCAAGGCCGTCTCGGCCACGGAATTAACTGAACATGACGATCGACACCCGTATTGCGCCCGTCAAACCCCCGCTTGACGGCTACTATTCCCGTATCATCGCCTACCTGTGCGTAGCCCTGACCTTCAGCGCCCTGCTGGTCGAGAACGGCCACCGCTTGAGCTATCTCTTCACCATTCTGTACGCGCTGGCTTACCCTCAGTTAGCCCAATACCTGCCTGCCAAGCTGCCACGCCTGCCGCACCTGCCCCAACGCCTTAGCCTGCTGGCACTCGATGCGTTACACACCGGGGTGTTTATCGCATTACTGGGCTTCAACTATGTGCCGAGCATCGTATTTCTGGTGCTGCTGGGGCTGTCCTGTCTGATTGCCGGGGGGCCGGCTTACCTGACTGCCGGCTGGCTGCTGACACTGGCGGGCGCACTGCTGGGCGCCGCTGCCTTCACCCCAGACGTCAGCTTGCACAGCACGCCGTTGGTCACCCTGGTCAGCCTGATTAGCGGCAGTCTGTTCGTGCTGATCATGGCGGCCTTTGTCCACCGCCAGGGACGTCGACTGGAAGAGGCACAGCAACAGATCCAGCGCGAGCAGGAGAAAACCGCTCGCCTGGCGGCCAACCTGTCGAAGTACCTGTCGCCGCAGGTGTGGGAGTCGATCTTCTCGGGTAAGCGCACCGTTGAGCTGGAAACCCGGCGCAAGAAACTCACCGTGTTTTTCTCTGATATACGCGGCTTTACCGAGCTGGCTGAGGAGCTGGAAGCCGAGGCCCTGACTGATCTGCTAAATAACTACCTGGATGAAATGTCGCGCATCGCGCTGCAATACGGCGGCACCATCGACAAATTTGTTGGCGATTGCGTGATGGTGTTCTTTGGCGACCCGAAAACCCAGGGCGCCAAGCAAGATGCCGAGGCGGCGGTTTCCATGGCCATCGCCATGCGCAAACACATGAAAGTCCTGCGTCAGCAATGGCGTAGTCGAGGCATCAAGAAACCGCTGGAAATACGCATGGGCCTGAGTACCGGCTACTGCACGGTCGGTAACTTTGGGGCCGCTACACGCATGGACTACACCATCATCGGCCGCGAAGTAAACCTTGCCAGCAGGCTGGAAAGCGCCGCCGACGCGGGCGAGATACTGATTTCCCACGAAACCTACTCGCTGGTCAAAGATCTCATCATGTGTCGCGACAAGGGGCAGATCAGCGTGAAGGGCTTTACTCGCCCGGTGCAGATTTATCAGGTGGTCGGGCTGCGCCGCGAACTGGGCGCCGCGCCCAGCTTCCTTGAGCGCGAGCTGTCCGGTTTTTCCATGTATCTGGACACCAACCACGTGCGCAATTACGACAAGGACGAGATCATCAAGGCTCTGGAGCAGGCGGCGCGCAAGCTACGCGACAAGGTCATCGTCTAAGGTCTGTTGACGTTTCCTTAATCCGCCGCCGGTTTACACCAGCGGCGCATCAACCAACCGACTCAGGCGGCGCTACCTTCCAGCGCATCAGCCACCGGCTGCAGCGCGCTGGCCTCGGCCTCATCCCAGCGATACAGCTCGATCCGCCCATCATGGTGTTCAATCAGCGCCGTGCAGGACTCGACCCAATCACCACAGTTGAGGTAGTCGATGCCGTTTACCTCACGAATTTCAGCGTGGTGGATGTGCCCGCATACCACGCCCTCGTAGCCTCGTTTAGCGCATTCGTGGGCCAGCGCCTCTTCAAACTCGCTGATGAAGTTGACGGCCTTTTTGACCCGGTGCTTAAGATAGGCTGACAGCGACCAGTAACCGTACCCAAAACGCGAACGCCAGTGGTTGAGCCAGCGGTTGAGTACCAGGCTGAACTCGTAGGCATAGTCGCCCAAAAACGCCAGCCAGCGGTGGCAGCGTGTGATCACATCAAACTGGTCACCGTGGATAACCAGCAGGCGCCGGCCGTCCTGGCACTGGTGCACGGCCTCGTCCACCAGCTCGATGTTGCCCAGCAACAAGGTCGAATACCGACGCAGGAACTCGTCATGATTGCCGGTCACATAGACCACCCGCGTGCCACGCTTGCTCATGGTCAGCACACGGCGCAGCACATTGGTGTGCGCCTGCGGCCAATAAATACCCTTGCGCAGACGCCAGCCGTCAATGATATCGCCGACCAGATACAGCTGGTCGCATTCGTAGGATTTAAGAAAGGTTGCCAACTTGTCGGCCTGACAGCCCCGCGTACCGAGATGCAGGTCCGAAATCCACAGGGTTCTGACACGCTGCTTGTGTTCTTTGGGCAAAGACACGGCGGTATTCATGCGGCTGTCCTCCTTGGGAAGTTAGGAAGACCATATCGCCGGGCAGTGACTGCCGCATGTCAGAAACATGACCCAAACATGACAACAGGATCGACCCGCAGGGCCGCGCCGCTTCATATACAATGGCGACTTTTCCACTGTGCCATCCGCTGCCCGGACCCGCTTCATGTTGAAACGCCTGCTGCCGTTGCTATTGCTGATCATCTCCGGTTGGACCCTTGCCGAGCCCCTGCGCACCGGTCTGGTACTGTCCGGCGGAGGCGCCCGGGGCCTGGCCCACATCGGTGTACTCAAGCAACTGGAAGAGATGAATATCCCCATCCATGCGATTGCCGGTACCAGCATGGGCGCGGTAATTGGCGGCCTGTACGCCGCAGGCTACAGCGCTGACGAGCTGGAAGCACTGGCGCTGGAGCTGGACTGGCAGGAAACCCTGAGCGACACCCCGCAACGCGAAGCCATCCCTTTCCGCCGCAAACAGGACGACCGCGATTTTCTGGTCAAACAGCGCCTGACCTTCAAAGATGGCGAACTCAGCTTCCCACTTGGCCTGTTGCAGGGTCAGAACATGGGCGTGGTGTTGGAAAGCCTGTTGGTGCACACCAACGAAATCGACGACTTTGATCGTCTGCCCATCCCCTTTCGCGCGGTAGCCACCGATATTGCCACCGGCGAGGCCGTGGTATTCGACCACGGCCATCTGCCGCTGGCGATTCGCGCCAGTCTTGCCCTGCCCGGCTTCTTTGCGCCCATTGAAGTCAACGGGCGGTTGCTGGTGGACGGCGTGCTGAGCAAAAACGTACCCATCGACGTAGCCCGCTCCATGGGCGTAGACCGGGTCATCGTGGTGGACATCGGCACGCCGCTCAAATCCGCTGGTGAGCTGACCTCGGTGCTGGACATCATGGACCAGACCACGACCCTGCTGACCCGCGCCAACACCGAGCGCCAACTAGCCACCCTGACCAGCGCAGACCTGCTATTGCAACCGGCGCTGGGCGATATGGGCTTCAGCAGCTTTGATGCAACCCGTCAGGCCATCGACGCGGGCGCCAGCAGCCTGGCCAACGCCAACGGTGTGCTGGCCTTTGTGGCTCCGCAAGACAGCGACGCAGGCGGCAGCCTTGCCAGTATCCGCCCCCAGCGGCAGGCGATTATTCACGCCATTGAGGTCGACAACAGCGGCAAGGTAGCCGATGAGGTGGTACTGGGCATGATTCGCCAGGAAATCGGCGAACCGCTCAACCTGTCGCGCCTGCAGACCGACATGGGCACCATCTATGGCACCGACTATTTCAGCCGCGTCACCTACGAAGTGGTTCACGAAGAAGGCCGCAACACCCTGCTGGTGCACACAGCTGGCCGCCGCACCGGCACCAACTACCTGCGCCTGGGCCTCAACCTGGTGGATGACTTTGAAGGCGACAGCCAATACAACCTGGGCGCCAGCTTCCGGGTCAACGGTCTCAACCCGCTGGGCGCGGAATGGTTGACCCGCCTGCAGGTGGGTTCGGATCAGGAGCTGTACACGGAGTTCTATCAGCCCCTGGACTACGGCTCGCGCTACTTTGTTGCCCCCTTCATTGACGCCGAAGCCCGCAACCTGGAGGTAATCGACGACAACGAGCCCATCGTCGCGTACCGCCAGAAGCGCTATGGCGCAGGTTTGAATATCGGACGCCAGATTGCCAACAGTGGTGAGGTCCGCTTCGGCCTGTCGCGTTACCGGGGTAACTCGCGGGTGCGGATCGGTGACCCGGCGCTACCGTCCATCGCCTTCGATGAGGCGTTTTACTCGATCGAAATCGACCGCGACACCCTGGATAACGTCAACTTCCCGCGCTCCGGCGAGGAAGCACTGATCAGCTGGCGGCAGTCCGAACCCACCCTGGGTGCGGACGAGCGCTACCAGCAGATCGAGCTAATGGCCAACAAAGCCTTCGGTGTAGGCCCAAACAGCTGGCAGATTGGCGCCTTTCTTGGCCGCACCGACAGTGACGTAAATGTGGCCCAAAGCAGCTTTGTGCTCGGTGGCCCCGGCTGGTTCTCGGGCTTCCGCCAGGATGCCTTGGCCGGGCAAAACTACCAACTGGGCCGCTTGGTCTACTATCGCCGGCTAACGCCCAGCTACCTCAACGCCTTCAGTTTGCCGCTCTATCTGGGCGCAAGCCTGGAATACGGCCGGGTTTACAACCGCGACGAGACCGACTTTGACACCGGTTACTTCGGCGCCGGCAGCCTGCTACTGGGCATGGACACGCTGCTCGGCCCGCTGTTCTTCGGGCTGGGTGCCAACGAAGAAGGCTACGAGGCGCTGTATATGAAGCTGGGGCAAACCTTCTGAGGTGGGCCTGACGGCGACAGGGAGATCAGCTAGCCGCTGATCTCCTGCATCAGCGCCGCCCGGATGCAGTGCAGCACGCCCTCTTCAACCGGCTCGTCCAGCTCACGGGCGACAGTGCGCACACCCGGCAGCTCGTCGCCATCGTGATTGAGGAAGTGATCCTGAATCCGTTCAAGCTGGGCCGGGCCGATATCAATGGCTTGCTCCAGTGACAGATTGCCCGTGCTGATGCCCTGCGCCAGCTGACCATAGACCTTTCGCAGCGGCTGCCCCAACTGTGCAGCCGCTTGCTCGGCGGTCATGCCGGCCAGCACCAGCGCTAGTGCCTCGTGGGATTCGCGCGCCTCGTTGTCGGCCTGGGCGCCCTCTGCGCCCAATACCTGCAGAAAGTCTGCGCCGTAACGCTCCAGCTTGTGCGAGCCGACACCGCTGACCAGCGACATATCCTGCAGGGTGGTTGGTCGTTGGCGCAGCATGTCGACCAGGGTGCTGTCCGGGAAGATCACATAGGGCGGCACGCCATGGGCGTCTGCCAGTTGCTTGCGCCGCGCCCGCAACGCCTCCCACAGCTCGCGATCGGCGTCGGCAATCACCGGCTTGTTGCTGCTGCGACTGCCGCTGCTGGTTGGCTTGCTGACGTCGCGGCGCAACTGCAGACTTTGCTCACCGCGCAGCAAGGCCCGGCAGCTTTCAGCCAGGCGCAGGCTGCCGTAGCCATCCAGGTCGATCTCTACCAGCGACCTGGCAATCAGTTGACGGAAAACCGAGCGCCATTCGTTCTCGCCCAGGCCCTTGCCGATGCCCCAAGTAGACAGGTGCTGGTGCCCGGCGTTGCGGATCTTCTCGTTGTCGCGACCGAGCAGAATGTCGATCAGATGGCCAACGCCATAGCGCTGACCGCTGCGGTACACCGTGGATAGCGCCATACGCGCGGCTTCGCTGCCATCCCAGGTATCGACTGGCTCGACACAGTTATCGCAGTTACCGCAGGGCTCTGACAGAGTTTCACCAAAGTAGCCCAGCAAGGTCTGCCGACGGCAGCTGGTCAGCTCGCACAACGCCAGCATCGCATCAAGCTTGTGCCGCTCGATTCGCTTGTGGCGCTCATCGCCTTCGGAGCCGGCCATGATCTGGTTAAGCATCAGCACGTCTTGCAGCCCGTAGGCCATCCAGGCATCGGCCGGCAGGCCGTCACGCCCTCCCCGGCCCGTCTCCTGGTAGTACGCCTCCACGCTCTTGGGCAGATCCAGGTGAGCCACAAAACGTACGTTGGACTTGTCGATACCCATGCCAAAGGCAATGGTCGCGACCATGATCAGCCCTTCCTCATTGAGAAAGCGCTTCTGGTGGGTTGCTCGCAGCTCTGCCGGCAGACCCGCGTGATAGGGCAGCGCCGGCCAACCCTGATCACACAGCCAAGCGGCAGTGTCTTCTACCTTGCGACGCGACAGACAGTAGACAATCCCCGCATTGCCCCGGTGCTCACGCAAAAAGCCCTGCAACTGCTGGCGGGGTTTGTCCTTCGGGACAATACGGTAAAAGATATTCGGCCGATCAAAACCGGAAACAAAGCAAGCAGCGTGCTCCAGCTTAAGGCGCTGCATCATTTCGCCACGGGTACGCTCATCGGCAGTGGCGGTCAGCGCCATGCGCGGCACACCCGGAAACTGCTCGGCCAACTGGCCCAATTGCAGGTATTCCGGACGGAAGTCATGCCCCCACTGGGACACGCAGTGCGCCTCGTCGATGGCGAACAGAGCGATCTCCAGCGACTGCAAGAAGGCGATGGTGCGCGGCTTGAGCAGGCGCTCCGGCGCCAGATAGAGAAATTCCAGCTCGCCGGCGCGCATCTGCCGAGCGATTTCGCGCTGAGCATCTTCACTGAGGGTGGAGTTAAGCGCGGCGGCACGCAGGCCCAGTTCGTTGAGCGTGGCAACCTGATCATCCATCAATGCAATCAGCGGTGACACCACCACTGTCAGCCCCTGACGCAGCAGCCCCGGCACCTGGTAGCACAGCGACTTGCCGCCACCGGTGGGCATCAGCACCAGGGCATCGCCACCACGGGCTACCTGGTCGATGATATCGGCCTGCTGACCACGGAATTCACCGTAACCAAACACGTCTTTCAGTTGCTGCAGGGCTTGCTCGCGCATGGGTCTCCTTGCTCACGCCGGATGATTCAGCGGCCGCAGAGTATAACGTCTTTGGCAATTGGCCGGGGCATGCGTAAAATGCCGGGACAATTGATAGAGAGGTGTCCCCATGTCCTTTACCAACCAGCTCCAGCGCCTGCAAGCATTCCTGGACGCCGACGACCTGCACGACGAAGCGCTGGACTACATGGCCGCCTGCGGCTATCTCACCGCCCTGGCGATCAGCCCCGAGGTGGTAGAGGACGCGGAAATGCTCGCCGAGCTGTTTGCCGAGACGCCTGACTATGAAGACGACGCGCAACAGGCAGCGATTGAAGGCACCCTGCTGGAACTCAAAACGCGCATCGCCCGTGAGCTAGCCAGCGACGAAGACCTGGAACTACCGTGCGACCTGACGCTCGGTGACGAGCCGGACTACTCCGACCTGCGCAGCTGGTGCATCGGCTTTATGGAAGGCGTCTTCCTGCGCGAGGAAGCCTGGTTCAGCAATGATGAAGAGCTGGTCAGCGAGTTGCTGCTACCGATCATGGTCGCCTCGGGCCTGTTTGCCGATCAGCCCGAATTTGCCGAAATCCATGAAGACGAAGACATGGTAGAGGACATGGCTGAGCACATCCCCCAGGTACTGACCCAACTATTCCTGCTGTTCAATGCACCGGAAGAGAAGCAGAAGCCGGCGCTCATCACTAAGCGCCGTTGATCTAGGAAAGCACTACCGACTGGCGGCCCTCACCGGCCGCCAGCCAGCGCTCCAACAACGCCAGCACATCCGCCTCAGGGCGATAGCCAGTACTAAGCAGCGCCAGCTGGCCGTCACGCTCGCCAAACAGAATCGGCAGCTCTGCCAACCCCAAGCCCTCAACCCACTGCAAGTCCTGCTCCAGCTGCTCGGCACTGGCCGGCGCATCAAAACGCTCGGCAAACACCCCGGCGTCGTATCCGGTCGCCTCGGCCACCGACACCAGCACCGCCGTTTGCGTCACATCCTGCCCTGCCACATAAAACGCCTCCTGCAAGGCCCGGGCATAGGCCCAGCTAAGCGCCGGGTCAAGCTCACGCGCCACAATGAGCGCGCGGCTGGCGGGGCGGGTGTCGTAAACCAGAGTGG